>Ga0209415_10008201_pt1 | contig 18146 bp, 19 predicted proteins | sample PeaSoiSIISIP2007_FD_187696 | JGI IMG/M metagenome (GOLD analysis project Ga0209415, IMG submission 187696) | Peat soil microbial communities from Weissenstadt, Germany - SII-SIP-2007 (SPAdes) (version 2) | ecosystem: Environmental > Terrestrial > Soil > Wetlands > Peat | place: Germany... | reverse complement strand
GCAGCCAGCTTGAATCACATCCAGGCCGTCTTGGGAATCCCCTGCCGATTCCGATCCAGCGGGAAATGCTCTAGAGGTGAAATTTGGCGCCGACGCCGTGCCGGATTTTCAATAGGTGCGCGGAATCACGGTGTGTCTCAACCCGCGTTGCGATAAGTGCTCGCGATCCAAAAGATGTCGGCTAGTGGCACATCACGGCCGGCGCAATTGGCCGGTTTCATTGCTGCTCGGCATCGAGAGGGGCCACTAAACCGCGCGGGCTCGAATGTCCGCTTCGAGTGTTCCAATCGGCCAGAGCCACCTTTCCGCTTTCGGCCAATCTCTACCTGTCTGGCGGCGGCTACCAAGGACTGCTTTGGGTCAAACCCGGTAAGTCTGGAGGCGAGCGTAAGACATCCGCTTTTCTTCGATAGCCGACGATTCGTTGGCTTGAATCGCAGTCGTGCCGAACGACGTAGCTGTGAGGCAAGCTACCAAACGGGCGTTTGCATGATGCGCTGCGCTTTGACCCGACAAAAAAGGCGAAACCCGCGCTACCGAATGCCGCGCGAGTGCGTCGCGCTCGCGCTGACCTTATCTTTGCCTAAACGGCAAGACCCAGGGCCTTCACCGGAAACATCTCGTCGACAGTGGCTGGTCGGGTAAGGATGCCCTGTTCCGCGGCATATTGGATCACGGCCTCGATCATCGGCCGGGAGGCCGCGACACCGTAGGGTAGCGGATCGGCGCCCGTGATCTCCATCACGCGCTGATAGAGGCGATCGTTCCGGCTCGGTTCGGCAATCTGGTTGCGCCTCAGTTGTTCGACGTAGCGCCGCTTCGCTTCGCCGAACGCATCGACGATCTCGCTCGCAAGCTCCGGGCGCGATTGCAGCAGCTCGTCTTTCACGACCAGCGTATGATTGATGGGATAGTAGCCATTGCGGCGTAGTGCGGCAAAGGCAGCTTCGTCAGCATCGGCGAGGAGCGGGCCCACGTCAGGATGTTTGACATCGACGCCGATTGCCCCTGCGATCTCACCCGCAACCAGCATGTCTTCGAGCTTCTTACCGGCCGCGATTGGCACCACATTGGCGGGCGGACGGTATTCGGCGACATGCTCGTCGCCCGACAAGACCCAGGTGATGGCATTGAGATCGACGCCATACTGGTGCTGAAGGATGCCGCGTGCCCATACGCCGGTCGTCACCGTATAGCCGCGGTTGACGCCGACCTTCTTGCCTTCCAGATCCTTGGGGCCGCGAATGCCGAGTTTGGTGTTGACCACGATGGCGCCGTGATGGAAGGCGCGAACGAGGAAGATCGGCAGGGCGGTGAAGCCCTTGCCATGCTCCTTGGCACAGAGATAGGTGGTGATCGCCATCTCGCTGATATCGAACTCCAGCCCCCTCACCATGCGCCGAAACGCCTGAATGATGGCCGGCACGTCTTCGAACGCGAAGTCGAAACTCTTGGGATTCACCGCGCCATCCTTGAGGGCGCGCGTGTGCCCCTGGGTTTGAATAGCGGTTTTGAGCGTTCGGTCGGCCATGGCGTGCTGCACTCCCGCTGGAATAATTCACGGGATCATACCACGTCGAGAGCGGTCGCGCGTGCGATCGTCACGAACGCGCTGCCCGAACGCGCGAACCGGTAGAGGCGGAGGCGCCGACGTCGTCGTCACGTGCGCGCTGATCTCCTCCGGCATCTGCGCGGCCTTGCCGCAGTCAGCGTCGCCGATCAGTCCGAGGTCAGCCTCTCGCCCTTCGATCCCGGCGCCGCCGCGGAGTAGGGGCGGGCGCCTATCGTCCTATCGTTACCGCGCCGACGCGCTGCTGAACGTGACGACCTTGCGCCCATGCGTCTCGCGCAGCATGGCGCAAAGCAGGAACACAATGAGCATCATGCCGGACGCGATCTCGAGCGGCATCGCCAGGCCCATCCGTTGCGCGAAGATGCCGCCGATAGTCGGCGCAATCGTGGCGCCGAGAAGTTCGGAGGTAAGGGTGGTCGCGCCGATAGCGGTCGCGGCCAGTTTTAACGGCACGCTCTCGGTCGGAATGACCACCATGACCAACGACGGAATCACCGCGTTGGTCGAGAACAGGAACTCGATCGCGCCGAGAAGCCACAGGTTCTGGTAGAGCGCGGGGACCAGCAGGGCCAAGGGAAAGAAGATCGCGACCAGCGAGCTGACGAGCAGAATGGGCTTGCGTCCGATCCGGTCGGAGATCGCGGGATAGAGGATACCGGCGAATGCGCCGCCGACGCCGCCGGCACCAATGAGGAAGCCGGCCGTCGTCGGCGCCTCGTGCGCGACTTGCGTCATGTAGAGCGGCGAAAATACCTGGAAGAAGAAGATCGCCGTCAGGTTCGCGGCGCCGGCAAAGCAGCACAGCACCATGTTCGGATACTTCAACAGGGAGAGGAATTCGCCGAGCTTTGGCCGTTGCTCCTCGCCTTCGCGGATGAGCGGCTCCTCGACATATTTCCAGATGAAGAATCCTAGGATGACTCCCGGCACGCCGGCGACGAAGAACGACCAGCGCCAGCCGATATAGGCTGCGACCTGGGTGGTGAGGACTGGCGCCACCGCCTGGCCGACGAAGGCCGCCGCGGTCACGACGATGCCGACATTGATCCCACGCCGGTGAGGGCTCGATGCCGCCTCCGCGATAGCCATCACCGGCGCATAGCAAGCGCCTTCCGCGACCCCGAGCAGGAACCGGACCAGCAGCATCTCGCCGAACGTATGGACGATACCGGTCAGCCACGACATCAGCGAGAAGGCGAAGACCGCCGGGACCAGGATCACGTGGCGCCCGTACCGGTCGCAGATGGCGCCGAAGACGAGGCTCGACACGGCCCAGGCCAAGGCGAGCGCCGACGCCATCATGCCGATCTGGATGTTGTTCACGTGTAGATCGGGGATCAGATACGGCGCGAGATAGAACTGCGCCATCCGGTCCAGGAAGATCGTCCCGAACGTCAAGAACATCAGGCCGATCAGCGTATTTTCGTACCGAACCGAGCGCGTCATGGCTAACCTCCCGTGTTCTTGTGGGCCGGGCCGGCCTTCACCAAGCCTATCAAAAGCGGTGCCGGGTACAACGTTCTCGGTTTAAGATGTCTGCGACGCAAAGGGCAGATTGAGATGACGCGAGCGGCTGGCCGATGAGAATTCCCGTCGGCTTCGAGATTTTGCGACAAACTTTGGCGCTGCGTCATTACCGGCTCTACGTTTTCGGCAACATCACTTCGAACCTCGGGATGTGGACACAGCGGGTCGCGATGGGTTGGCTCACCTGGGAGCTGACCCATTCGACCGCCTGGCTTGGCATCAGCGCGATCTGCGAGTCGGGTCCCGCGCTCCTCATCGGCATCTTCGCCGGCACGGTGATCGACCGGGTCGATCAGTTCAGGCTGCTGCGTCTCGCGCAAAGCTGGTCGCTGATCTTTTCGGGGGCGCTCGCCATCCTGACCCTCACCAACGTCATCGATATCTGGATGCTGCAGGCCTTGATGGTTATGCGCGGCGTGGTTATCGCCTTCTACCGGCCGGCCCGCATGACCGTGATCTATGGCCTCGTCGGCCGCGAGTTCCTGCCCTCCGCCCTGGCGCTCAATTCGATGATCTTCAACACCTCGCGCTTCTTGGGTCCCGCGATCGGCGGCGCGATCATTGCCTCGGCCGGCACCGGCTGGAGCTTCGTGTTCGCCTTCCTGCTCTTCACGGTCATGACGTTCGCCTTGCGGGCTATCCGGCAGGCCGGGCTCTCGATGGGGCCAATCGCCACGACCCGCCGCTCGCTCTGGCACGAGACCGTCGAAGGCTTGCGCTACATTCGTCACCACGACGGCATACGAACCCAGCTCACCTTGCTGATCGTCACGTCGGTGGTGGCGAAGCCCCTCACGGATCTGTTGCCCGGCTTCGCCGGCGAGGTCTTCAACCGCGGCTCGACCGGTCTCGCCCTGCTGCTGTCGCTCCACGGCGCGGGCGCGATGGCAGGCGCGGTGTGGATGACCTCGCGCGCTAGCCTCGTCGGCCTGACGCGAATTACCCTGGCGAACATCCTGCTGATGGGGCTCGCGCTGCTGCTCTTTGTCTCGACCGCGAATTTCTGGATCGCCAGCCCGCTGGTATCCCTGGTCGGCTTCGCCTTCATCGTGCAAAGCATCAGCAACCAGACGCTCATCCAGTCCGCGATCGAGCCGGCGTTGCGCGGCCGCATCATGAGCATCTACGGCATCATCTCCCAAGGCGTGCCGTCGATCGGTACCTTGGCGATGGGCACGGTCGCCGTGCATTGGGGCTTGCGGCTGCCGATCGCCGCGGGCGCAGTGCTGTGCATCGCGCTCTGGGGCTGGGGCTGGCGGTTGCGGATTCCCTTGGCTGGCGCGCTCGAGCGTGAGGCGCATCCCGCCGCGGCGGATTAGGCTCGCGAGTTTCGCGGAGCCCCATTCAACAACCCGCGCACAGCTAGACGCATCGACGCCGTGTTTCTAACAACCCACAACTGGGGCAAGGCCGCCTAGTTCTTCCAAGCGCTGGGCTTTACTCTTGAGCTCGAGACCGATCACAACTCAGGTCAGCTCGGCAACGGTGACGGTCCATACCTGTTCATCGCGGAGGTTCCGGCAAGCGAGAAGCCTGATGCGCATATCGTGCTGAAAGTGCCCGACGAGTCGCCTCCCGTGACCATCGTCGACGTGGTCACGCCATTCGAGGACACCCATTGGGGGACAAGGGAGATGAGCTTCATCGCGGACCTAGTAGTGGAACAGGCCGGCCGCGGGCTGGGTCAGTACGTCACCGCAGCGGCCGGCCCAGGTTAAACGGCGGCTTTGCGAGGATAGACGCCAAAACCAGCCTGTCTGCTTCCGGCCACAACTTCGCATTCGCCCATTCGCCTCCAGCCGGACCGCGCCCGACCCGGCCGTTCTGGCAAATGCCTCCGTAGCTTCAAAGCAGACACCGGAGCAACAGCGACATCGGACATGATGGTGCCAGGACCAGACATCCGTCTCCGTCTGCTGGAACCGGAAGGCGAACGACGCCGCGCACAGCCGCGCGGAATGTCAGCCTCGCCGCGCCGCCTTGATCGTGGCAACGTCGATTTTCTTCATCCCCATCATCGCATCAAACGCACGCTTTGCTTCGTCGCCGCCGGCCGCCAGCGCGTCCATCAGCACGCGCGGCGTGATTTGCCAGGAGACGCCCCACTTATCTTTGCACCAACCGCATTGGCTTTCTTGGCCGCCGTTGCCGACAATGGCATTCCAGTACCGATCGGTCTCTTGCTGATCATCGGGGGCAATCTGAAACGAGAAGGCCTCGCTATGCTTGAACGTGGGACCGCCGTAGAGGCCGATGCAAGGTATGCTGGCGACCATGAACTCGACAAGCAGTACATCTCCCTCTTTGCCGTACGGATAGTCACTGGGTGCTCGGAGGACGGCACCCAACGCGCTGGCGGGAAAGGTCTCGGCGTAGGAGCGTGCAGCAGCCTCGGCGTCCTTGTCGTACCAGAGGCAAATCGTGTTCTTGGCCATTGCCTATCCTTTCGTTTTGAAGGCAATCATGCCTTGTTTCCGACCCGCTCTTCTCTGAGATAGGCAGCCAGGCAGAAGTTCGACCTAAGGTCTTGTGCCATACGCGGTGCTTCTTACCCGTGCGTATTCGCCAACATTCGCCACACTGCTGAGAATTGCAAATTCGCATGCGTACGTTTTCTTCCCTTCCGCCCCCCAATGTGACGTAAGGCCCTCAATGCTCCAATTTGGTCCGGCGGGCGAAGAACGATTTTTTTACCTGAACGTGACCTCGCCATCTATGGCGGGCGCGCCCATTTGATCGAGCACCCAAATCGCTGCGCTCTTGCCATCGCCGCTCGGCGCGGCACAAAGGGTGATCGGACCAGTGTCGAACACCACTCGGCGGTTGACACGTCGGATCGCTGCGATGGACCTATCCGGCGCCTCGGCGCGGCATAATTCGATCAAGAGCTGTCCGAGCAGCGACGATTGTACGATCAACCCAGGCGCCCCCTCTTCCTCCATGGCATATTTGCGGTCGTAATGAATGCGGTGGCTGTTGAAGCGAAGCGCGGAGTAGCGGAAGAGTAGCACCGGATCGGGATTGAGCGTCCGGCGCCAGACCGCTTGCGGCAGCGTCGGCGCCGCTTCCGGCGCCGGGCCGTGTTTGTCGAAATAGACGAATTCGCGGTCCTCGATGATCGCGACGCCGCGCGGGCCGGTGGTCTCGCTGCGCTGGACCATGCGCAGGATCGGAGCCTCCGCCGTACCGGCGACCGTCACCTCCTTGATCTTGGTGACCCGCCCCAATTCGTCGCCGATGCAGACATCGCCCGGGAATTCGGTACGGTCGCCACCGATGCGGATCATGCCGAAGGGATTAGGCGGCATCCAGGAACTCTTCGCCGCCTGGCCGTCGGGCCGCATATTGTCCGGCCGGTGGAGGGAGCCGAAGTAAAGATCGGCCCAGCCTGGCGGCAAGACGTCTCCGGGTTTCGAGGCGGGGCTCGCAATGCCGAAGGTCGCGGCAAGCCGCGCGATCGGCCCGGCTGTTGCCAGCTCGGTCGCAACCGGGCTCGCCGCGCCGACCGCATCCTTCAGGGCCGAGAGATCATGGGGCATTGGGTTACCTCTGCGTTGCTTGGATCAGTGCGACGTCGGTGCGGGCGCCGTCGACATGTTGGTTTTGACGATGTCCAAGGCGAGGACGCATCGACCCGGCAAATGATCCGGTTCGGCTCTTAGCATAAAGACAATCGCCCTCATTGTGCGAGGGGGGATATTGCGGAGATTTATCTCTTCACCGTCATGGCTCGTGCGAGGCCCTTACACGCGAGGCCCGCAGGGCGTAGGCTCGCGGAGAGGTAAAGCTGCGCCACCACGACGAGGACGACGATGACCGACATTCCCTACACGCCGCCGAAGGTCTGGACCTGGAAGAAGGATGCCAGTGGCTGGCGATACGCCAACACAAACCGGCCGGTCGCCGGGCCGACCCATGAGAAAGAGCTGCCAGTCGGGCGCCATCCGCTGCAGCTTTATTCCCTGGCGACGCCCAACGGCGTGAAGGTCACCATCATGCTGGAAGAGCTTCTGGCGCTCGGCCATCGCGGCGCCGAATACGACGCCTGGCCGGTTAAGATCGGCGAGGGCGACCAGTTCAGCAGCGGCTTTGTCGCCGTCAATCCGAATTCCAAGATCCCGGCTTTGCTCGACCGTTCCGACCGCAAGCCGGTGCGCGTCTTCGAATCGGGCGCGATCCTCGTCTATCTCGCCGAGAAGTTCGGCGCCCTGCTGCCGACCGAGCGCGCCGCGCGCGCCGAATGCCTGTCCTGGCTCTTCTGGCAGATGGGCAGCACGCCCTATGTTGGCGGCGGCTTTGGTCATTTCTATGCCTATGCGCAGACCAAGATCGAATATGCCATCGACCGCTTCGCCATGGAGACGAAACGGCAGCTCGACCTGCTCGACCGACGCCTGGCTGAAAGCGAATACATCGCCGGCGATAGCTACACGATCGCCGACATCGCGATCTGGCCGTGGTATGGCGGCCTGGCGCAGTACAACCAATATGGCGGCGCCGAATTCTTGCAGGTGCAGGATTATAAGAACCTGCAGCGCTGGACGACGATGATCGGCCAACGCCCGGCGGTGAAGCGCGGCCGCAAGGTCAACCGGCTGGGCGGCGATCCCGCGGATCAGCTCCACGAGCGGCACGATGCCAGCGACTTCGAAACGAGGACGCAGGACAAGCTCACGGCCGCTCAGCACTGAGGGGCGTGGATTGATCTCTGCTTTGGTTCCAGCCAGGATGATGTGCCCCGTGCTGCGAAGCCGGAAGCAGCATGGCGGAAGGAAAGAACCTTCGAGCAAATGTGCGAAGAGATATTTCGCCAGAGTGAGACGACGCTTTTGTCGAGGTGGATGTCCGCTTTCGCTCTTTGGCTGCCGAAAGCTGTCAAGCCGCTATCGGACCTGTCGCGGACATCGCCAAACGGAAGCGATTGACCCAAAGTGGTCCTCAGCCTGGCCCAAGGATGCAAGCGTAAAGGCGCCTCCTCCCGTGCTAGGGTTGGTCGTTCAAGGCCGAGGAGGACCTTGCCAACGTTGGGGGGTGACCATGAACGTTTGGTGGCGTGATCTTCCGCGTCCGTCTCTTCGCACATCGTTGACCATCTGCATGCTTCTCGCGTTTATGCCAGGAGCGGCTGCCGATACCGGCCCGGTCATTGCGGTAACCGGGGGGCAGGTTCAAGGCGCATCGCTCGAGAAAGGCGGCGCGGTATTCAAGGGAATACCCTTCGCGCAGCCGCCGGTGGGTGCGCTCCGATGGCGTGAGCCGATGCCGGTGAAGCCGTGGGCGGGCGTGCGCGACGCGGCAGTTTTCGGCGCTCCCTGCACACAGAGCCTCAATTCATCCGGACCCCCGGCGTCATCGCCAAGGAGGACTGTCTCTACCTTAACGTCTGGACGCCGGAGTGGCCCAGTCGGTCGAAGAAGCCGGTGATGGTGTGGATACCGGGCGGCGGGAACTATTTCGGCTCAGGATCTACGCCTACCTACGACAGCGACAGCCTCGCCCGACACGGGGTCGTCCTGGTGACTCTGAACTACCGTCTCGGGAACTTCGGATTCTTTTCGCATCCGACGCTCACGCGCGAATCGCCGCATCACGCCTCGGGAAACCAGGGTATCCTCGATCAGATCGCCGCCCTTCTCTGGGTACGCGACAATATCGCGAAGTTCGGCGGCGATCCGCGCAACGTGACGATCTTCGGTGAATCCGCTGGCTCGCTCGATTTCAGCGTGCTGATGACTCGCCGCTGTCTCGTGGACTGTTCAAGCGAGCGATCGGCGAAAGCGGCTCGGTGGTCGGTATTGGCAACCCGCTGACGCTGGCGCAGGCCGAAAAAAATGGCGAGGCCGCGGTCGCACTCTGGGGCCTTGCCGTCGAAGCGTCGGCACAGGACATGCGCGGGGTTCCGGCCGACGATATTTTGAAGGCCGAGCCCAACTTTCCGCAAACGCATCCCGATCTAGGCATCACGGTCGACGGTTATGTATTTCCCACAAGTCCCGCGGCGGTGTTCGCGGCGGGCAAGGAGCATCGCGTAGCGCTTTTGCACGGCAACAATGCGCGCGAACGGATACCCGGCACGAATCCGCCCGACGATCTGAAGAAAGCCATAGCGGACAATGACGGCCCGCTCGCGGACCGCGCCTGGGCGCTCTATTCGGGCACGGCGACCGATCCGTCTTATGGCACGCCGGCGGATCAGTGGGCCGACGATACGTCGTTCCGGTGCGCGGCGGTGGCAGAGCTCGCGTGGCACGCGGCCGCGGGCAACGCGACGTTCGAATATGAGTTCGCGCGCGTGCCGGCCGGCAGAGAATCGGTCGGCGCCACGCACGCATCCGAACTGGCATATGTCTTCGGCACCCTCGATCACGGCTTCGTCGCGGTCGTCGGACCGCCCCCCAGCGGGTTCTCGGCGACCGACAGGGAGGTCTCCGAGGCGGTACAGCAGTATTGGACCAACTTCGCCAAAACCGGCAATCCCAACGGCGGCAAACTTCCGCGATGGCCAAAATTCGACCTCTCATCACACGCCTACATCCAATTCACCGACGCGAGCCCCGGAGCCAAGAAGAATTTGCGGCAGCCGTTCTGCAACCTCTTCATGGAGAACGTGACGCGGCAAATGGGCAAGTGATCGCGCAGCCACCGATGATGGGCGAGGGTCAGGGGGGTGTAAAAACATTAGCAAATTAAGGGCCTAACCGGCGCCTGGTCGAATCTTCACGCGGCCAAAATTCGCGTAGGGGGAGTGGTTAATGCGTGGCCCCAAACCGCTGCCGCCGACCGCCAATCCCGGCATAATCGCGGTGGTGCCCGGTGTGGACAGTATCGGCATCAAGCCCGATCATGGCTTCGTGGCGCATTATGCCGAACTCGTGCAAGTTGTGCAGAAGACGCGGGCGGCCGGCGCGGACTGAGCCGCCTCGGCCCAATCCGGTCCTGGCATGCGTGATATATTCGGCCTCAAGAGGTCGGGAATTCGCACTTCCTAGAACAGCCGTCCGGCATGACTAAGGTCCGTTATCGCGGCTGAACCGTATGCGATTGCCCTGGGCGTGAAAAGACGAGTCTGACCCGACTCGGAAGTCGGCTGACACAAGCCGATAGGCTCGACGACACCCCCTCGCGTGCTAAAATTTAGCAGTCATGGCCGAGGGAGGGTCGCCGTGGATCGGTTTGGTGGAACGATCTGGCGCCGCGATCTCATCGCGATGCTCGGCGGCGCGGCGGTGGCGTGGCCGCTGGCGGCGCGGGCACAAGTCGCGCCAAAGCGAATCGGCGTGCTGGCGGTCGACGGGACGCGGGGTTCGGCGAGCTACGCGGCCTTTAAGACCGAACTGCAACGGCTCGGATGGGTGGATGGCAAGACGGCGGTATTCGATCCGCGCTTTCTCGGCAGCGAGCCCGATGATATCCGCCGCCAAGCGCGCGAGATTGTCGCAGCGGCGCCCGATGTCATCGTCGCCGCGGGGTCGCCCACGCTCGTGGCCTTGCGCCAAGCGACATCGACCATCCCGGTCGTGTTCGCGCAAGTGGCCGACCCCGTGGCACAGGGCTTTGCGGCGAGCCTGGCCCATCCCGGCGGCAACCTTACCGGCTTCGCCATCTACGAGGCGAGCATGGCAGGAAAATGGCTCGGTTTGCTGGAAGAGGTGGCGCCCGAGCTGAGGCGCGTTGCAGTCCTCTACGATCCCGATGTGCAGCCGCAGGCACCGCTGTATCTCCAGACGCTCGACGCTGCCCGGGCCGGTAAATCGGTGCACGTCATGCCCGCGCCGGTCAAGGACGGCGCCGACATCGAAACCGCGGCCGCGTCGATCGCAGCCGACCGAGGCGGCGGACTGTTGGTGATCCCAGGTGCATCCTTTGGGGAAGCGGACCGAAATGGTGTGGCGGCAGTCGCGGCCGCCGCGCACCATCGCCTGCCGGCCATCTATCCATATGCGGCCTATGCGAGAGCCGGTGGGCTGATCGGTTACGGCACTGACATTCTCGACCTCTACATCCGCGCCGCGGGCTATGTCGACCGCATCCTCAAGGGCGAGAAACCTGCCGATCTGCCGGTGCAGCTGCCGACGAAGTTCACGCTCGCGATCAACCTCAAGACTGCCAAGGCGATTAACCTCACTGTGCCGCCGTTACTGCTCGCGCTCGCCGACGAGGTGATCGAATAAAGTTGTGCGTGCATGTCCGATCCTGTCACTTTTGCGAAGTGCTGCGATGATAGCGTTCCGATGATCCGCCAATAGCGGATCATCGGACGTGACGAGGGCGCCACGGGACGGGCGATGTTGACCCCGGGCGGACATCGGACCAGGCTCATAATGTGAAGGCCGGAGGTTCAAATCCTTCCGCAACCAAAAACGCATCGCCGGGTCAAGCCCGGCGATGACGAAGGGTTGCTAATCGCTCGAGATCGTGTTGTCGAGTGGGACGAAGCTCTTGCCGTCGAAGCGGGCGAGCTGGCCCTGCTTCAGGAGGCGGTGATCGCCGGGAGTGGTGGTGAAGGTGATCCCGGAAAGGAGCATCGGCGCGGCGAACCCTTTGAGCGACAGTGCATGCTTCATGATGTTGGCGCGCGACAGGTCGTCGCCGCAGTCCTTGAGGATTTGCATCATCGTGGCGCCGTAGCCGAAGGCGGACCAAGTCGCGCCGTCAGACCGGTCGCCGTCGTTGTGGTACTTGTCCATCCATGCGTTGTAGGCCTTGACGTCGGCACTGTCCTTCCACCGTGGATCGAACGGGTCCTTGAATTGCTGTACCGTGATCACGCCCACCGCCTTGTCGACGCCGGCTGGCTTCAGGGTGAAGCCGATGCTCGAATTGGGAAAGTCGAGGAAGATCTCCGGCGACCAGGCGAGGTCTCGGATCCGGTGCAGCGCTTGGCCGATCTGCTTCGGATAGGCGAACAGGAAGACAGTGTCAGCGCCGGTCGCGTGGAGCTCGAGTACCTGTGAATCGACGGTCGTGTCCGTGCTCTCATAGCTCAGCGCCTTGACGATCATCGTGTGCGCCCGGTCGCCCAGCCCCTCGGTGAGGCCGCGCAGGTAATCCTTGCCGAAATCGTCGTTCTGGTAGAGCACGGCGATGCGGGCCTCGGGTGATTTCGCGAGGATGTAGTGCGCATAGATGTGCGCCTCGGTCACATAGTCCATGAGCGACGGGATCGTCCAGGGATATGCGTCCGGCTGGTTCCACTTGGCCGCGCCCGAGGCGACCATGAGGTGCGGCACCCCGCGCTCGTTCAGGTACTTCACGACCGCGGACTGCGTGGCAGTACCGAGCGAGCGATAAGTGAAGGCGACCTGGTCCACCTCCACGAGGCGGCGCGTCTGCTCCACCGTCTTCGCAGGGTTGGCGCCGTCGTCGACGCTGATGAAATCAATCTTGCGCCCGTTGACGCCGCCTTCGGCATTGACCATGGCCCAATAGGCGCGGTCGGAAATGCCGACCGAGCCTGCGGCCGAGGCGGGGCCGCTATAGGGCATGGTCTGACCGATCTTGATTTCGTGCTCGGTGACGCCGACGACGCCGCCCTTCAGCTGCGCCGAAACGGAATAGGCGGCGAGCGCCACGGCCGTGCCCAAGGCGAACGATATCAGCAGCTTCGACATGGACGTTCCCCTCGCATGGTCCTCGCTGGAGAAGCACACTATTGGCGATCCCTCGCGCCCGCAACAGCGCTCCCTTCCACATCCTTGAAAGCGCGGCAAGCGGCGGCGAAATCGAGCGCGCCATCGCTGCGGTGGGGGGGCCGATCGGACAGCGGCCTCATCATTTTTGCCGAACGACTTCACGTCAAGCCACAGGAATGTGATCATTGCGGCTGCGGAAAAGTTTAGTGTGCCGGCAATCTATCCCTACGATTACATGCCGCGACAAGGCGGGCTGATCGCCTATGGCATCGTCATCGCCGACCTGTTCCAGCGGGCCGCCTCGTACATCGACCGCATCCAGAGGGGCGCAGGGCATCCGATCTTCCGGTACAAGCACCGGCCGAGTTCAATCTCGTCGGCAATCTCAAGACCGCCGAGGCGCTTGGTATTTCGATCCCAATCACGCTCCTCGCCACCGCGGACGAGATGATCGCGTGAGATAGCCGATGTCTGAAAATGGCACTTTTCGGCTGAGCCGGCTGCGTGCGAGCGCGTCCGCTTTCCGATTTGCTATCGACGTTTGGAGTGCCAGCCCGGAGGGCGGTACATGACCCAACGCAGACATCCAGCGCCTTTGTTGTTGTATCGAGAGCGGACCTTTGTGAAGAGCCTAATTTTAAGGGCATGGCGACGCGGCGCACAGGCCGGCGTGGGCCGCGATAGGTTCAAATTCCGGGTCCGCCTCCACCGAGACCGACACTTGCTTATGGTCCCTATCTGGGGTCGTACGCAGTGTGACCCGCTTTGATCGATCACTATCAATTGTAGCACCGTTGTCTCAGCACCGCGTTAAAGAATAACCGACGCCAACGACGACACCCGGTTAATGTAGTGAAATCCCTTCTATATGGTTTAGCGTCGGCGTCAATAGGTGATGCCCGCTCGCATCGCGAAATGCTCGGCGACGGGGCCGAGGGCAAGTGCGGGGAAGAACGTCAGGCCGCCGACGATTAAGATGGTTCCCACAAGGAGAGCGACGAACAGCGTCCCGTGCGTGGGCAAGGTCCCCGGGGAGATGGGGATGCGGCGCTTTGCCGCGAGAGTCCCGGCAATGCACAGCACCGGCACGATGACCAGAAAGCGCCCGGCGAACATCGCGGCCGCCAGCGTCAAGTTGTAGAACAGCGTGTTCGCGCTCAATCCGGCAAAGGCACTGCCGTTCGTTGCGGCAGCGGAGGTGTAGCCGTAGACGATCTCCGAGAACCCGTGTGGCCCCGCATTGTTTAAGCCCGCAGTGCCGGCCGGTAGCACCGTTGCCGCGGCCGACATGCCGAGGATAAAGGCCGGCACGCACAGCAACGCCAGCATCGCCATCTTTACTTCATCGGCTTCGATTTTCTTGCCGAGATATTCCGGGGTGCGCCCGATCATCAGCCCTGCCGCAAACACCGCCACGATCACGAACAGCAACATGCCGAAGAGGCCGGAGCCCGGGCCGCCGACGATGACCTCGTCCAGCATCATGTTGGCCATCAATATCATGCCAGAAAGCGGCATGAAGCTGTCGTGCATCGAGTCGATCGCGCCGTCCGATGAGGCGGTCGATACCGTGGCGAATAGCGAGGATTGGGCGATGCCAAAGCGGACCTCCTTGCCTTCCATGTTGCCGCCGGCCTGTTCGGGACCTGCGACCTGATCCATCCCGAACGAAGAGAAAGCGGGGTTTTCGCGCGCCTCGTTGACATAAACGATCGCCACACCGGCGAGGAACAGCAGGGACATGACGGCGAACAGTGCCCAGCCCTGCCGCTGGTCGCCCACCATTCGGCCGAATGTGTTGGTCAGCGCGACGCCAAGCAGGAAGATCAACACCATTTCGACAAGACCGGCAAAAGCGGTGGGGTTCTCGAATGGATGCGCCGAGTTGGCGTTGAAGAATCCACCGCCGTCGCCGCTCAACAGCTTTATCGCCTCCTGCGATGCTACCGGGCCCCGCGCCAGGATCTGGTGGGCGCCTTCGAGCGTGGTCGCACTGACATACGGCCCGAGCGTTTGCGGCACGCCCTGCCACACGAGAATGAGCGTCGCCACCACGCAGATCGGCAACAGCACATAGAGCGTGATCCGTGTCAGATCGACCCAGAAATTGCCGATCGTTCGCACCGAACGGCGGGCCACGCCACGAACGAGCGCAACGGCCACGGCTACGCCGCTGGCGCCGGAGAGAAACGACTGGACCGTGATCCCCGCCATCTGCGAGAGGTAACCGAGCGTCGTTTCGCCGCCGTAAGACTGCCAGCTGGTGTTCGTTGCGAAGCTGACGGCCGTGTTCAGCGCCAAATCGGGGGCGACGGCATCGAGTCCTTGCGTGTTGAAAGGTAGCAGGTCTTGCAGCCGCAACAGCGCGTAAAGCGCCACGATGCCGGCAAAATGGAAGCACAGCAGGGCGAATGCGTAGCTGATCCAGCCCTGCTCCTCGGTCGGATCGACGCCGGCGAGGCGGTATATGCCGCGTTCCAAGACGGCGAGCCTACGCGGCGCCATCCCCTGCCCCTCGACAGCGCGGGCGATATAGCCGCCCAGTGGCTTTACCGCTGCCGTGACCGCCGCCGCGAACACGGCGATCTGCAACCAGCCTTGCCAGGTCATGGGGCTTCGTCGGCGGGGGAGGCACCCCGATCGACCAGGCGAGCGCAGACGCTGACATAACCGGCGGCCCCGGCGAATGCCGCCGCGAGCAGGATGAGCATCAGAAGGTCTGTCACGGTCCTTGCGCTCCGTGGGCGCCGCGCTGTCGAACTTCCAGGCGATATCCCACGCCCGTCTCCGTCAGGATATACCGGGGATGCGCCGGGTCCACTTCGAGCTTACTCCGGAGTTCTCGAATGGCGAGCCGCAAATATTGTATCCGATCGGCGCGGTTCCGGCCCCACACCGCGCAAAGGATTTCTTCGTGGGTGAGCGCCTTGCCGGCGCCCTCGGCGAGCACTCGCAAGACTTCGTATGGCTTTACCGAGAGATGCACGTCGCGGCCATGCGAGCGGACGCGGCGATGCAGCAGGTCGATTTCGAGATCGCCCGTCACGAGTTGCGCGGAATCGCCCCGCTCCCGCGCCCTCCGGCGCAATGCGTTCTTGACGCGTGCCAGCAGCTCTTTGACGCCGAAAGGTTTTCGGATGTAATCGTCGGCGCCGCTGACCAACGCGGCGACCGTGCTGTCCTCGTCGCCGCGTTCGGATAGCGCAAGGACGGGAATGGGAGAGAGTTCGCGCACGATCCGGATGGCATCCGGACCCCCGCCCGCCGGAGGATCGATATCCAGGATCAGAAGATCGAATTGGCGCTCGGCGACGCATCCGAGAGCGTCGCACGGGGATTGCCATCTCGAATCTTTACAACTTCGTCACCTTGTTTGGGTGGCGTCAGACGGGGCCGGACGATAAGCACAAGGTAGTGCCATGTCTGCCAATCGGCAGTTCTTTGTCCACTCCGCGTTGGCCGAGCTAGCCTTCGGCAGCCGCCTCGCCCCACTCGAGATAAACGGAACACTCTCTGGCGGAAGGGCTCAGCCGTGGCGGGAGCACTTGCAACATGCAGACGAACGCGGCACTGTGCTGATCAGCTTCACGGTCTTCATCGTCGTCGGCGCCAAGAGCTGATCCTTGACAGCGACCGACACGGCCGTTCAGGAACTATAGTGATGCGCACCAACATCATCGGTGCCCCCCATGCCGGTCTCAAGCTGGGGCAGATCTGGTAAGCGGAGGGCCGAATGGCAAGGATATTCAGCGAAGCAGAACTTCGACTCCCAGCGCTCCAAGTTATGGCGAAGTCCACAAGCGGCTTTATGCCGCTATCGGATTTGATTCCGGAGCTTGAGAAGATTTTGAAGCCTGAAGGCAAGGCTGCAATGATCATCCCTGGTCGATCAGGTACCTACTTTTCCCAGAAGGCGCGGAAGTTGCTCTGCCACCGCTCGAGTTCTGCGAGCCTGCAAAAGAAGGGTTTTGCGGTTTATCACAAGGACAGGGATGGCATGGAGATCACCACGGCCGGCCGCACTTATCTCAAATCCACTGGCCCAACTTGACACTTGGCCGATGGCGATGCGCCGTTCGACGCCTTGACGATATTCTTGAGGTTCTGCCGGCCGAGCTCGCGATAGTCCAGATCGAGCTTGCCCTCGACCAGATCCCAGCACTTGGCGCGAAATGCAGATGCCGCCGCGATCGGCGACGCCAGTATCAACATCCGAAGATCGATCATGGTTCGTCGACTACGTGGTGCGTTGTCGAACCTCCAGGCCATCATTCGATCCCCAGTAACTTGAACCAGCGTTCTATGCGGGCGGATTGAGGTCGCGCTCGGACGCGCTCTCGTTTGGCGGCGCAGCCTCCTGGATCCGGCCGGAAATCCCCCAATCGCGAAGATACTCGACCGCGATCTCCGCGTCTTCGCGCGGTATCCTTCGAACCCGCGTCCCGCTGGTCACGCTGTGGGAAACTTTAAGCCCGAGCGACTCGGCGGCTGCTCGGGCATTGGCAGGAATGGCAATGTCGACGAGATCGCTCATGCGGGATGTCCCCGTCTCCACTCATTATCAACACACGCCCCGGACGCCGCCAGCAAGAACCTAGCCGGCCACAGTGCTGAGGCTCGATGCGCCAAATGTCGGGAGAACGGCGTATAAAATCCATATGAATCGGACGGCAATCTTATCAACCCGCCGTTAATGCGGTTATCGTCGGCTTTCTCAATACCGGGTCGGAGGCCCGATGGGCACATCTAGCAGCCGCTTACCGCGGCAAGCTCGGCGAAATCGGTTTCGTCGAGGGTCGGAACGTGTTCATCTTGTATCGATGGGCTGACGGTCAAAACGATCGCCTGCAGGCCCTTGCTGCCGATCTCGTCACGCGTCGCGCGACGGTAATTTCCACAGGGGGCAGCGCCGCGAGTGCGCGCGCCGCCAAGGCGACAACTAGGTCCTGTTTACAAAATGATTGACGCCTGAATCGCACTCTGATTCAAGGATTCCTCTTGGAGAGGAGGGGTCTTTGAGCCGAGGCGATCTGAGCGAAGCGGAATGGCGCCTGCTGAAGGATTTGCTGCCGGCGGAGCGCGGCCGGAAGAGCCGGCCGGCGCACGACAACCGCCCGATCGTGAATGGAATTCTCTGGCACCTGCGCACGGGCGCGCCGTGGCGGGACGTTCCGGATAAGTACGGCAAGTGGATCACCGTGTACCAGCGCTTCCGACGCTGGAGCGAGGCCGGCATCTGGGAGGCGGTTGCCTCCCGGCTGGCCGAGGCGATGGCGGATAACTCGCGCCACAGCATCGATTCGACAACGGTCCGAGGCCATGTCTCGGCAGCCGGCACAAAAGGGGGACTCGCGAACAGGCTTTTGGCCGCTCGCGGGGCGGGTTCACCTGTAAAGTTCATTGTCTCAGTGATG
>Ga0209415_10008198_pt1 | contig 18147 bp, 16 predicted proteins | sample PeaSoiSIISIP2007_FD_187696 | JGI IMG/M metagenome (GOLD analysis project Ga0209415, IMG submission 187696) | Peat soil microbial communities from Weissenstadt, Germany - SII-SIP-2007 (SPAdes) (version 2) | ecosystem: Environmental > Terrestrial > Soil > Wetlands > Peat | place: Germany... | reverse complement strand
CGGGGGCTTCCGATCATCCGCGATTCGGAAACCGAGCAGCTGTTGCGCGAGTATACGGCCCCGATCCTGCGCGTCGCCGGGCAGGGCCAGCAGAATGTCCGCATCGTCATCATCAACGACCGGGCGTTCAACGCCTTCGTAGCGGACGGGCACCGCATCTTCGTCAATGTGGGCGCGCTGATGGAGTCGCGGACGCCGAACCAGATCATCGGCATCTTCGCCCACGAAACCGGCCACATCGCCGGCGGGCACCTGGCGCGTCTGCGCGAGCAGCTCGCCAACGCGCAGACGTCGTCGATCATCGCCATGCTGCTCGGCGTCGGCGCGATGGCGGCCGGCGCCCGCAGCGGCGGCACCGGGGCGGAGAATGCGAGCCAGATCGGGCTGGCGGCCATGCTCGGCCCGCAGAGCATGATCCAGCACACCCTGCTCTCCTATGTGCGCGCCCAGGAGGAGCAGGCCGACAGGGCCGGGGTCAAGTTCCTCAACGCCACCGGCCAGTCCGCCAAGGGCATGTACGACACGTTCAAGCGCTTTGCCGACGAGGTTCTGGTCAGCGCGCAATACACCGACCCCTACCTGCAGTCCCATCCGATGCCGAAGGAGCGCATGGCTGCGCTGGAGGAGCTGGTCAAGGGCAGCCCCTATTGGGACAGGAAGGACTCGCCCGAGCTGCAGCTGCGCCACGACCTGATGCGGGCCAAACTGTCGGGATTCATCGAGCGGCCCGAGACCGTGAACCGGCGCTATCCGCTCGGCGACACCAGCCTGCCGGCGCGCTATGCGCGCGCCATCGTCGCCTATCGGCACGCCGATTTGCGCGACGCCATTGCGCAGATCGACGGGCTGATCGCCGCGCAGCGCAACAACGCCTATTTCAACGAGCTCAAGGGCCAAGCGCTGCTGGAGAACGGCCGCGCGGCCGAGGCGGTCGGACCGCTGCGCCGCGCCGCTTCCCTTGCGCCGGACGCGATCCTGATCCGCGTGATGCTGGCCCAGGCGCTCGTTGCCGTCAACGACACCAAGGCCGCCGAGGAAGCGATCCCGCTCTTGCGCACTGCCATGACCCGCGAGCCCGACATGCCGGATGCCTACAGCCAGCTCGCCATGGCGTATGGGCGCAAGGGCGAGTATGCCGAGGCCGACCTCGCGGCGGCGCAGGCGGCGTTTGCCCGCGGCGACATCAAGACCGCCAAGGAGCTCGCGGCCCGCGCCAAGACCCGCTTTCCCACCGGCTCCCCGGGCTGGGTCAAGGCGGACGACATCGTCACGCTGAAGATGCAGGCAGGGTCGCGGGGGCCGAATGCCAATTTCCTGGTTGCGGCTCCGACGCCCTGAATACCAACCAAGCGTTGGAGCCGCAACGCCAGCTCGAGCACGAGGAATGGACTTGATGAGATTGATCAGCACGCTCGCCGCCGCCGTTTTCGCCGCCGCCGCCGCGGCTCCGCTCCATGCGCAAGGGTTCTCCGAGGGCCAGCGCGGCGAGATCGAGAAGATCGTGAAGGAGTTTCTGGTCGCACATCCCGAGGTGCTGCAGGAGGCCCTGGCCGAGATGGAAAAGCGCCAGGCGGCCGCCGAAACCGAAAAACACAAGACCGCCGTCCGGGACTACAGTCAGGCCCTGTTCGACTCCGCGCGCCAGGTCACCCTCGGCAATCCGCAGGGCGATGTGACCATGGTGGAGTTCTTCGATTACAATTGCGGCTACTGCAAGCGCGCGCTCGCCGACATGCTCGACCTGATCAAGAATGACCCGAAGCTCAAGGTCGTGCTCAAGGAGTTTCCGGTGCTCGGCCCCGGTTCGGTCGAGGCGGCGCAGGTCGCCGTCGCGGTCCGCATGCAGGACAAGACCGGCAAGAAATACCTGGATTTCCACCAGAAACTGTTGGGGGGCCGCGGTCAGGCCGACCGCGCCCGCGCCCTTGCGGTGGCCAAGGAGGTCGGGGTCGACATGGGGCGGCTGGAAAAAGACCTGGCGGGCGACGAGATCAAGGCGACGATCGACGAGAGCATGAAGCTCGCCGAGGCGCTGGGGCTCAACGGCACGCCGAGCTACGTGGTCGGCACCGACGTCGTCGTCGGCGCCGTCGGGCTGGCGGCGCTCAAGGAAAAGGTCGACACCGCGAGGCGTTGACCTCGGGCGGCTCAGCCGGCGCGGCTCATGCCGCCGGCGGTGCGCCGGACCGCGCCCGGTTCGCGGTCCGGCCCGGTCGCGCGGCCTTCCCCTCCCCGCCCCGGCCCCCTATAAGGCCCGAGTGAAGCGGCGGGCCCGGTCTTTTGCGCCCGGCCGCGATGACGACGTATCGGGTGATTCGGGCGCGTCATGACGGCAACCATCCACGTGCTCAATGGTCCGAACCTGAACCTGCTCGGCACCCGGCAGCCCGAGACGTATGGCCGTGCCACCCTCGCCGACGTCGAACGGCTATGCCGCGAGACCGCGGCTCGTGTCGCGCTGACCGTGGACTTCCGGCAATCGAACCACGAGGGCGAGATCATCGACGCCATCCACGAAGCCGGACACACCGGGTCGCTCGGCCTGGTGATCAATCCCGCGGGCTACAGCCATACGTCGGTGGCGATCCTCGATGCCATCCTCGGCGTGGCGATCCCCACCATCGAGGTTCACATCTCCAACATCCACATGCGTGAGAGCTTCCGTCACTATTCACACGTCTCGCGTGGAGCCAAGGCGGTGATCTGCGGCTTCGGAATCGACGGCTATCGCCTCGCCATCGAGGGATTGGCCGTGATGGTCGGCGCCAAGGCGCAGAGCTGATCAGTGCCGATCCGGCGGCAGACGGCCAGGAACCGAAGAGGACGGCGATGTCGGATGCCAAGATCGCGATCGACCACGAGCTGATCCGCGACCTCGCGGGCCTTCTGGACGAGACTGGTCTCGGCGAGATCGAGATCGAGCAGCACGGCACGCGCATCCGCGTGGCGCGTGGCGCGGCCGTCGCCAGCTTCAATTCGGGCACGTTCCCGGCGGCGGCGTCACAGATCCTGCCGACGACGGCGATCGAGCCGCGCGCCGTGCCGGCGGACGCCGCGATCGATCTGACCAAGCATCCCGGCGTGGTGATCTCGCCGATGGTGGGCACCGCCTATCGGGCCGGCGAGCCGGGCGGCAAGCCGTATGTCGACATCGGAATGCCGGTCAAGGTCGGAGACACGCTGCTGATCATCGAAGCCATGAAGACGATGAACCAGATCCCGGCGCCGCGCGCCGGCACCGTCACCCAGATTCTGTTCGATGACGGCCAGCCGGTCGAATACGGCGAGCCGCTGATCATCGTCGAATGAAACCGCGATTGCCCGGATCGATCCGATGTTCGACAAGATCCTGATCGCCAATCGCGGCGAGATCGCGCTTCGCGTCCTGCGCGCCTGCAAGGAGCTCGGCATCGCCACCGTGGCGGTGCATTCGACCGCCGACGCCGACGCCATGCACGTGCGGCTGGCCGACGAGAGCGTGTGCATCGGCCCGCCGCCGGTGAAGGAAAGCTACCTCAACATTCCGTCGCTGCTCGCGGCCTGCGAGATCACCGGCGCCGATGCGGTGCATCCGGGCTACGGCTTCCTGTCGGAGAACGCCCGCTTCGCCGAGATCCTCGAGGAGCACAACGTTCACTTCATCGGACCGCGGCCCGAGCACATCCGGCTGATGGGCGACAAGATCGAGGCCAAGCGCACCGCCAAGCGCCTCGGCATTCCGGTGGTGCCGGGCTCCGACGGCGGGGTCGGCGCCGACAAGGAGGCCACCGCGATCGCCATGGAGATCGGCTTTCCGGTGCTGATCAAGGCGGCGGCCGGCGGCGGCGGGCGCGGCATGAAGGTCGCGCGCTCGGCGGCCGAATTCGTCCCGGCGCTAGCCGTGGCGCGCGCCGAGGCCAAGGCGTCGTTCGGTGACGATGCGGTCTATCTGGAGAAATATCTGGATCGGCCGCGCCACATCGAAATCCAGGTCCTCGGCGACGGCAAGGGGCGCGCCATCCACCTCGGCGAGCGCGACTGCTCGCTGCAGCGCCGCCACCAGAAGGTCCTGGAGGAGAGCCCCTCGCCGGGGCTCAACGTGGGGGCGCGCGACGGGATCGCCGAGACCGTGGCGCAGGCGATGCGCGAGCTCAAATATCTCGGCGCCGGCACCGTCGAGTTCCTGTACGACGGCACCGAATTCTATTTCATCGAGATGAACACCCGCATCCAGGTCGAGCATCCGGTGACCGAGATGGTCACCGACATCGATCTGGTGCTCGAGCAGATCCAGGTCGCCGCCGGAGGCGAGCTCGAGCTCGAGCAGGCCGACGTCAAGTTCCACGGCCACGCCATCGAATGTCGGATCAACGCAGAGAATCCGGTGTCGTTCCGCGCCTCGCCCGGCAAGATCCTGCACTATCATCCGCCCGGCGGCCTCGGCGTCCGGGTCGATTCGGCGGTCTACCAGGGCTACACCATCCCGCCATACTACGATTCCCTGGTCGGCAAGCTGATCGTCCACGGCAAGACCCGCACCGAGTGCCTGATGCGGCTCAGGCGCACGCTCGACGAGTTCGTCATCGACGGCATCGACACCACGCTGCCGCTGTTCCGTGCGCTGGTGCGCGAGCAGGATATCGTCGACGGCGACTACGACATCCATTGGCTCGAGCGCTTCCTCGCCCGCGGCGGGATGGATTGAACGCCGGAGCGGGCGACCCCCGCTCATGCTATGAGATCGTCATGACCCACCCGCGCGATCAGCCGGTCGAGATCACGCCGGACGTGCTGCTCAAGGCCTATGCCTGCGGCATCTTTCCGATGGCCGAGAGCGCCGAGGACCCGGCGCTCTACTGGATCGAGCCGGAGCGCCGCGGCATCATGCCGCTCGATCGCCTGCATGTGCCGTCGCGGCTCGCGCGCACCGTGCGCTCCGACCGCTTCATCGTCTGCTGCAACCGCGACTTCGACGCCGTGATCGACGGCTGCGCCGAGCCGAAGCCCGGGCGCGCGCGCACCTGGATCAACACCCGGATCCGGACGCTCTATGGGGCGCTGTTCGCCCGCGGTCATTGTCACACGGTCGAGGTCTACGACGGCCGGGCGCTGGTCGGCGGTCTCTATGGCGTCAGCCTCGGCGCCGCATTCTTCGGCGAAAGCATGTTCCACCGGGCACGCGACGCCTCGAAGGTCGCCCTCGTGCACCTGGTGGCGCGGCTGCGCGCGGGGAAATTCCGGCTGCTCGACACTCAGTTCGTGACCGACCACCTGAAGATGTTCGGCGCGATCGAGGTGTCTCGCCGGCAATACCACAAGCTCCTGGACGCCGCGGTCGCGAGCGACGCCGATTTCGGCGCGTGGCCGGCCGACGCGTCGATGAGCGGCGAGCAGGCGCTGGCGTGGGTGGCGGCGGCGCAGGAGCGAGGGTGACACGGTCCGGAGCTCGCCCGGATCAGCGCCGCGGCGGCGGCGTGCCTTGCGGCGGTCTGGCCGGCGCCACCGGCGGGACCGGATTGGCGGCGGGCTTCGGCTCCGGGGCCGCGGCGACCGTCGGGCCGGCGGCACCCTTGCAGTCAGTCAGCCAGACGTCGTAGATCGGATGCTCGACCCCATGCAGGCCGGGGCTCGCGACGAACATCCAGCCGCCAAAAATGCGCCGCACCTCGCCCTGCAGCGTGATCTCCTGGACCTCGACGAAGGCGTCGGTATTGGGCGTCTCGGTCGGCGGCCGCGTATAGCAGACGCGCGGCGTGACCTGCAGCGCGCCGAACCGCACGGTCTCATTGATTGCGACGTCGAACTTGATGATCCGGCCGGTGATCTTGTCGAGGCCGGAGAACACCGCGGTCGAATTGGGGATCTTCTGCGACGGCAGCTCGGTCACGACCTCGTCGCCCGGCTGCGGCGCGGTGTTGGCCGCGGGTGCCGCCCCGCGCGGCGGGCGCTGATCGGGCGGCGCGCCGGGCAACGGCGCCTGGCCCGGCAATGGCGCTTGGCCCGGCAGCGGCGGGCGCGGCAAGGCCTGCTGGTTCGCCTGCTCCGCCCCAGGCGGCGGCGCCAGCGGCTGCGACTGGACGGCGCCGGGACGCGGGGGCCCGTAGGACGGGTCGCCGGATTGCGCCGGTGGGGCCTGCGGCGGTGGCTGGTACTGCGGCGGCGGGTTGGGCCGCCCCGCCGGACGGCCCGGCACATCGCTGGGCGGGCGCGGCGGATCGAATATATTGCCGAACTGGGCGGCCGCGGGAACCGCGCCGATCAGGAGCCACAGGCAAGCTGACGATATCAGTCGGACCATTGCACGCCGCGAATGGGACAGCTCGAATCGGAGATCGGTCGTCAGTGGTCAGTTATGCCGGAAATTGTCAACGGTCGCCCGACCACGGCGCTCGACGCCTGGTCCGCGATTACGAATCGTGATCCCGGATTGCGGCACGGACAGGGCGCCGGCGTCGCAAGCAAAGGTTGCGAGCCCCTCCGCGGCGGCGAACCGCCGTCCACTTCGCCGGAACATGCGCTAGAATGGCGCGGCCACGCCGTTCGACCCGACGATCGGCGGACCGTGGACGCGCGACGACATGCCGTTCCGCAGCGCGCGCATTCGCCGGTTCCCTGAGGATCTGCCTTGGCAATCTCCGAGCGCTCACATCCTGCCGCGCTGCATGTCCGAGGCGGATCACGCCTGCGTCGCCTGATCGAACGCATCGTTCGGGTCCTGCCGATCCGGTGGCGGATCCTTTCCATTGCGGCGCTCAATACCGCGGTGGTGGTCATCATCGCGGCGCTGATCTGGGACGGCGCCCAAGGCCTCGGCCAGGCCTGGGACGACGTGCGACAGGTGCGCGAATCCGACGACCTGCTGGCGCTGCTCGGGGGCGAGGCGAGCCGGCTGCAGGACCTGATCCATCGCTACATCAACCAGCCCAATGCGGAGATCTTCGGCGAAATCCTGCTGCGGCGGGAAGCGCTGCTCAGCACCCTCAGCGCGCGCGGGGCCGCCGACCCGATGCTCGCCGGCTCGGTCGGACAGCTCACCGAGGTCACCGAGCAGTTTCTCGCCGGCTTCAACGATCTGCGCGCCGCGCAGGTCACCATCACCAACACCTACGAGAACCAGATCCTCAAGCCGTCGAAGGACATGGCCGGCCTCTACGGGCTGATCGAGGCGGCGACCGTGAACCGCGACGAGCCGATCTGGCCGGCCCTCGGCAAATCCCACGAGGCGTTCACCGCGACGCTGCTCGCCGCCAACGTCTATTATTTCTCGCTGGCCGCGGAAGCGGCCGCCGAAGCGGGCCGGAACCTCGATCTGATCGCGCAGACGATTCCCGTCCTGGTCGATTTCGCCGGCACCGATCTGCAGCGTGATTCGCTGCGGCTGCTGCGCGAGCGGACCGACACGGTCCGCCAGGGCCTCGCGCAGCTGATCGACAAGTTCGCCACCAGGGACCGCCTGCTGCGCGACGAAATAGACGGCAGCCAGGCCGCGATGATCGGCATCATCGACAATCTGTCCGGCCAGATGCGGGCTCACGAGCAGAAGGCCCAGGAGCGGTTCGACGCAGCGCTCGCCGACGTCTATCGGCGGGTCGCCTTCGTGGCGTTGATCTTCCTCGGCGTCATCGTGCTGATCGGCACCGCGGTGTCGCGCAGCATCAGCGTGCCGCTGCGCCAGCTTCGCGATGCCATGTACGCCAGCATCTCGGGCGATTACGAGCGGCGCGTCGAGGGAACCGAGGAAGAGGACGAGATCGGCGAAATGGCGCGCGCCGTCGAGATCTTTCGCGAAAACGCGATCGCCAAGCGCCGCGCCGAGGACGAGTTGCGCACCTCCAAGGAGGTCGCCGAAGGCGCCCGCGACCGCGCCGAGCGCGCGCTCGCCGACCTGCGCGACGCGCAGCGGAGCCTGATCGAGGCCGAGAAGCTCGCGGCGCTGGGCAGCCTCGTCGCCGGCGTCGCCCACGAGGTCAACAATCCGGTCGGCATCAGCCTCACGGTGGCATCCAGCCTGGCGCGCCGCTGCGAGCTGTTCGCCATGGAGGTGCACGACGGAGCGGTGCGCCGCTCGCGCCTCGACGACTTCGTCGACAGCAGCCGCGATGCCGCACAGCAGCTGGTCGCCAACCTGCAGCGCGCCGGCGAGCTGATCCAGTCGTTCAAGCAGGTGGCGGTCGACCGCAGCCATGCCGAGCGTCGCATCTTCGACCTTCGCGAGTCGACCGAGCAGATCGTCGTCAGCCTGCGTCCGGGGCTCAAATCGAAACCACTGACGCTTGCGGTCGAGATCCCCGACGACGTCACGATGGACAGCTACCCGGGCCCCTACGGCCAGGTGCTGACCAACCTGGTGATCAACGCGGTCGTGCATGGATTTCCCGACGGACGGCCGGGCACCATCGTGGTGCGCGCTCGCCCTGTCGATGCCGGTCACGTCGAGATCAGCTTCGTCGACGACGGCGCCGGCATGAGCGAGGACCTGCAGCGCCGCGTCTTCGATCCGTTCTTCACGACGCGCCGGAGCCAGGGCGGCACCGGGCTCGGCCTGCACATCGTCTACAACCTGGTGACCCGCCAGCTCGGCGGTCGCATCGCCCTCAGCTCGGCACCGGATCGCGGGACCACCTTCAGGATCACGCTGCCGCTCGTCGCGCCACGCGATGCGCCCTCCGACGTTCCTCCGACCAACCGAATGACGAGCCCCTGACATGGCCGACGACGAGTTCGTCACCCTGATCGACGACGGCGAGCGCGCAACCGTCCCGGCGCGGCCGTGGATCGTTGCGGTGATCGATGACGATCCGGCGGTCCACGAGGGCACCCGTTACGCGCTCTACGACTACACGCTGCACGATCAGGGTCTGAAGCTGCTCGCCGCCTACTCTGCCGCCGAGGGTCGCGAGTTGATGCGCGCCAACCCCGAGATTGCGGTGGTTCTGCTCGATGTCGTGATGGAGACCGACAATGCCGGTCTCGAGCTCGTCGACTTCATCCGCAAGGAGCTCGGGAACGAGACCGTCCGCATCATCCTGCGCACCGGCCAGCCCGGCCAGGCGCCGGAGCGCAGCGTCATCGTCGACTACGACATCAACGACTACAAGGCCAAAACCGAGCTCACCGCCGACAAGCTGTTCACCTCGCTCACCGCGGCGCTGCGCAGCTACCAGCAGATCCAGCGCATGGTCGAGACCCGGCGCGGCCTCGAGATCATCATCGACGCGGCCTCCCAGTTGTTCGATTGCCGCTCGATCCAGCGGCTCGCGGAAGGCGTGCTGACCCAGATCGCGTCGCTGCTCAACGTCGAATGCGCCGGCATCCTGGTGCTGCGCGATGGCGGCGGTCCGGGCGCCGACTTCGCGGTGCTCGCCGCTTCGGGATGCTACCGCCACATGCTCGGGCTCGATTCGGCGCAGGCCCTGGCGCCCGAGGTGCAGGGGCTCATCCAGGAGGCGTTCGCCCGCCGAGCGCACGAGTTCCACCCCGACCGCTCGGTGCTCTACATGCAGACCGGAAGCGGACGCGAGGTCGTGGTCCTGCTCGAAGCGGCCCGCCACCTCTCCGACACCGATCGGGCGCTGGTGGAGGTGTTCTGCAGCCGGTTCTCGATCGCGTTCGACAATGCGATCCTCTACGAGCAGCTGCAGCAGGCCAACGCCGAGCTCGAGGCCCGCGTCGCCCAGCGCACCCGCGAGATCACGGCGGCCAATCAGCGGCTCGCCGCCCAGACCGCCCGGCTGCGGCGCGAGAATGCGTTCAAGAGCGAGATCCTGGGCACCGTCGCCCACGACCTGAAAAATCCCCTGGGCGTCATTCTCGGCCGAACCGAGATCATGACCGAGCTGATCGCCCGCGCGCAGACCGGCACCGACCAGCTCGGCCGGCAGGTGGTCCACATCCGCGAGTCCACCGAGGACCTGACCGCGATGATCGACACCCTGATCGCCGACGCGATGACCGACGCGCTCGACATCAGCCTGCGCCCGGAGCCGGTCGACCTGCCCGCCCTGGTCAACGAGGTGGTCGACGCCAACCGTCCGCTCGCCAACCGCAAGCAGCAGAGAATATCCGTGAGCGGGCCGTCGCGGCATGTCGTCAGCTGCGATCCGGACCGGCTGCGCGAGGCGGTCGACAACCTGTTGAGCAACGCCGTCAAGTACAGCGCGCCCGGCGGGCTCATCGAGGTCGGCATATCGCCGGCGGCGACCGAGACCACCCTTCGGGTCCGGGATCATGGAGCGGGCCTCTCGCCGGAGGACCTGTCGCGGCTGTTCGGACGGTTTCAACGCCTGTCGGCCAAGCCCACCGCCGGCGAGAGCTCGACCGGGCTCGGCCTGTCGATCGCCAAGCGTATCGTCGATCTGCACGGCGGCCGCATTCATGCGGAGAGCGCCGGCCCGGGGCTCGGCACCACGTTCGTCATCACGCTGCCGGTCGAGCCTGCCGAGACATGACAGGCTTGCAGCATATCGTGGTCGTCGACGACGAGCCGAAGGCCCGCGAGATGGTCGGAGACTATCTGCGCATGCACGGCTTTTTGGTGACGCTGTGCGACGGCGGCAAGAGTCTGCGCGCCACGCTCGCCGGCCGGCGGCCGGACCTGATCGTGCTCGATCTCAACATGCCGGAGGAAGACGGGCTGTCGATCATCCGCGATCTCAAGCAGCACTCGACCGTGCCGGTGATCATGCTGACCGCCACCGCGAGCCCGATCGACCGGGTGGTCGGGCTCGAGCTCGGCGCCGACGACTACCTCGCCAAGCCGGCGGAGCTGCGCGAGCTCCTGGCGCGCATCCGCTCGGTGCTGCGGCGGAGCATCCCGGTGACCGCGCAGCCGCCCGCCGCCACCCCGGCTCTGCCCGCCGCTCGGCACAGAGTGATCCGGTTCGGCACGAAATGGCTCGACCTCGACACCCGAGGCTTGCGCGACGACGCCGGCAACGAGGTGACGCTTACGGCATCCGAATTCCTGCTGCTGAAGGCATTCGCCGACCATCCGCGGCGCGTGCTCTCGCGCGAGCGCCTGCTCGACCTCGCCAATGCCCGCGACGCCGAGGCGTTCGACCGGGCGATCGACGTGCGGATCACCCGGATCCGCCGAAAGATTGAGCCCGATCCGGCCCATCCCACCATCATCCGCACCATGCGGGGCGCCGGCTACCTGTTCTCGCCGGACGGCCGCGAGCCATGAGCCATGAGCCGACAGGAGGTGACAGGTCAATGATTGTCAGCGAGCGACGTGGACATAGCGGAGCTCGGCAAGCCCTGGCTGGAAAAAGTGATTGGTGAAATTGCCAAGGAAAACGATTGGGCGGAAGACTGGTTCAATGATGCTGTTACCTTCCATTTGAGCCAGTTGGCGACCACGGAAAATGACCATATCGAGTTTGGAACTTTTCCGCGAAATAACAACGATTCCGGACTGAAGGTCTATGTTCCGACCGCCGAATATATGTTGGCCCTGAAGTTAAAGGCAATTCGAATTGCCGACCCCGTCAGAGGCGAACAGGAAACGGCGGATATCCTGAATTTGGCCAAGTTGCTTGATATAAGAACCCCTCAGGGGGCATTGACAATCCTGGCAAAATTTTTTCCTAAGTCGGCAGCGGATGTTGAAAAGCACGAGTTTCTGCTCAAATATATCTGGAACAAGGAGGCCCATGATGCGCCCAGCTACTCTGGTAGAGGTGGCTAACCGCTTGAGGCGCGGCGAGGGGATCGAAAGAGCCCTAGCTGAGTTTCTCGACGAATTCTATTCGGCTGACGACAGCGACAGAGCATACCAGATGCTTGTCGATGAGCCTCCGGAGACCAATGATCTGAGGTTTGATGCTCTTTTGGCGGCTGTCGCCGAGTATCTGGCGATGCAGTACTCCAAGAACAGGGCGCCAAAATGGGTGTCCCACCCGAAGAGAATTCTGCGAGAGCCTCTTTTTACATCGCCCTCGGATGCGCCCGCAATGAAGGAATGGCTCGTTCACAGCAGTCCGGCGGAATTCAAGAGTCACAACATATTTACGGAATCGCGCCCCCTTCGCCGAAAATTGTCGGACCGGGTGACCTGGATGTCGAGAAGCACACGCCGTTGAGCGTGTAGTTCGGGGCAGCCTAAATCGACTCCAGCCGAACTCGGCATGGCCGCGGTACAGTATCCAGCGGCCGGCTCGGCCGTCGTGATACGAGACTGCCGTCCAGACCCCTGCGATCGCCCGCTCTCGCCCAGCGTGCCTGTGTCCGCATGGGTCCGCACCTCACTCGCAAACTGGCTGTCGAACTTCGCCGCGGCCGAGATGCTACGGGCGACGAACAGCTCCGAGCCCGGCGAGCGGAGCGCCGATTCCGAGGCGCCGTTGACGATGGAGCCGATTCCGCCAGCATTCCTGGCGGCGGGTTTGTTTCGCCGCCCTGCCCTGGCCAAGAAACAATCGGCGATTCCTGAAACCATTTTCCCGAGCCGGCGTAATGTTGCGGTAACGCGAGATGCCTATTCGGTTGTCAAGACAACGTCGACCCGTCAGGGCGCCGATGGGGAGGTTTTGGTACCAAAATCCCGGTGACGGGGCCGCGATTCGGACAGCGGAGCGCAAGGCGCGGGCGACGCGCCCTGGCCCTGCTCCACGGAGCAAGGCGACGGTGTGCGTGCGTGCGACCACGAGGGAGTGCCATGAAGAGTGCGGCCATTTTCCGGTTCCAGGCGCTGATCGGGCTGATGTTCGTCGCAGCCGGCATGGCCAAGCTCGCCGGCGCCGACGTGATGGTGCGGCAGTTCGAGGTCATCGGGCTTGGTCAGTGGTTTCGGCCGATCGCCGGAACGCTGGAGATCATCGGCGGACTGGGTCTGTGCGTTCCCCGGGCCGCGGTCTTCGGGGCCGCCCTGCTCGCCGTCCTCGTCCTGGGGTCGACCGGTGCGATGATCAGCCGTGTGGCGAGCACCGCCGCGGCCGGCCATCTCACGGGACAACCCCAAGTCACGTCGGCGCGGTATCACGACATCGGCAGCCAAGATCAGGGCATCGGCGCCGAGGATGCGGTGCGGCCGCGATCGCCGCTCGACATCTGAGCGTCTAGTGCGCTGGATTTGAAGTTCCTATCAGATGTGCGGCACGCTCGTCATAGCAACTTCAAATCCAAAAACCGCACTAGAATCATAAGCTTGCTAGCGCACCTTTGGATTCCGAAGTTCGCACCGGAGGATGTCGCGAAGTGATGCGAACTTCGGAATCGGTGCACTAGCTTCCCGGCACCCACGGCTGATAGTCGCCGGTGGCATGCGGGCGCTTGCCTTCCGCCAGCGTCGAACCGCTGGGACGAATGGCACCGGGCGTCCCAGTGGGGTTCGGCTGGTGCGGCCGTTCCCACGGCCGCGGCACCACGGTCTCCTCGGTGGGCGGGACGTCAACGGTATGGTGCAGCCAGCCGTGCCAGCTCGGCGGCACCTTGGTCGCCTCCGCATACCCGTCATAGATCACCCAGCGTCGCTCGAAGCCGAGCGCCGGATCGATCTTGCCGCCGCGGGTCCGGAAATAGCGGTTGCCGGACTCGTCGTTGCCGACATGCTCGCCGTACAGCCAAGTCCACAGCTGCGTGCCGTAGGTCTGGCCGTTCCACCACGTGAAGATACGGGTCAATGCGTCCATGGTAGCCCCGTGTGGAGATACGTGGGGGTTTCTGCCAGCTTGGCGCCGCGATGTCCACAATGCCTTCTGCGCGCGACGCCGGCCGGCGTCTTCAGGCTGTCCGGCGCGGCGCCGCTGACCTATGATGTGGAGGTCGTCGGGGGGTGGGAGATGATTCTTGCCGCGTTGATCGGGGTGTCGCTGGTGACCACGGTATCGCTCGACAACGCGCCGGCCTCGCTCGACGGCAGGCTCGCGCACGCGCCGGCCTCCATGTCGGCGCAACAGAAGAGCGCCATGTTGCGCCGGTTGATCCGATCGGCGACCGACTGCGTGGTTCGCGCCGTAGCGGCTGATCCGCGCTTCCAGGGCTCGGTCGCGGCCGCAGACGTCAGCACGCTGATCGTCGAGTCGGTGGAGTCCTGCGCCGATCCCATGCGGGCGATGATCGACGCGCACGATCGATTGTACGGCGAAGGCAGCGGCGAAGCCTTTTTCATGGGCCCTTACCTCGACGTGCTGCCGGCGACCGTGGCCAAGTGGGCGCGCGAAAATCATCTGTGAGGCTGCGCCACCGCCGGACAGCCGACCATCTTCGGCGTTGCTGGACCGCTGACGACTTCATCCCTGGGGAACCAGAACGACTCCCTGCGGGTTGTCATTGGCGCGCGTGCGCGCCGCCGGCGTTCGGTCGAGGAGGGAAACATGCAATATCGCGTCTATAGCGGGCCCCGCGGCTCGGAAGCGGTCTCGGCGCTGGACCGGGATCGCCTGCTGTACAAGGAATACCCCACGCTGGACGAGGCGTTTGGCTGGGCACGCCACGTCGAGGACCGCGGAGGTGTCGTGCTGCTGATCGAGGGTGACGACGGTACGAGGTTGGCGAGATTGGAGGTTGCCAACGCGTTGCGCCAGGGCGACACAGATCAGCGCGTCGCACGGGCTCGATAGATCGGGGCCGCGACATTCGGCCGAGCTCCGGATTCCCATTCGACCCAAGGCGCCGACTGTCCGGGACCGGAACCGCCGCATGCCGAGACGGATCGAGGACTACGCACTGATCGGCGACTGCGAGAGCGCCGCGCTGGTCGGCCGAGACGGCTCGATCGACTGGCTGTGCTGGCCGCGGTTCGATTCCGATGCGTGCTTCGCGGCGCTTCTCGGCACGCCCGACCACGGCCGCTGGCTGATCGCTCCGCGCGACGACGCCGTCCGCGTGACGCGACGGTATCGCGGCAACACGCTCATTCTCGAGACCCGGTTCGAGACGGCGGACGGCTCCGTGAGGATCGTCGATTTCATGCCGCCGCGCCGCAGCGACAGCAACGTCGTGCGCATCGCGGTCGGCGAGCGCGGCAGCATTGCCATGCGGCTCGAAATCATCCTGCGATTCGGCTACGGGGCCGTGGTTCCATGGGTGAGCCGCCTGGAGGACGGCACCCTGCGCGCCGTGGCGGGCCCCGACATGGTGGTGCTGCGCAGTCCGATGCAGCTGCGTGGCGAGAATCTCACCACGGTTGGCGAATTCGTCATCGCGGCCGGCGACGAAATTCCCTTCGTGCTGACCTATTCGCCTTCGCATCTGCCGCCGCCCAGCCCGCTCGCCGTGGCATCGGCGCTGGAGGCCACCGAGGCATTCTGGAACGAATGGTCCTCCGCGGCGAGGAGCTGCGCGCCCTGGTCCGACATCGTCATCCGGTCGCTGATCACACTCAAGGCGCTCACCTACGCGCCAACCGGCGGGCTGGTCGCCGCGCCGACCACGTCGCTGCCGGAACAGCTCGGCGGGCCGCGCAACTGGGACTACCGGTTCTGCTGGCTGCGCGATGCCACGCGCATGCTGCTCGCCCTGATGAATGCCGGCTATCACGACGAGGCTGCCGCCTGGCGCGATTGGCTCGATCGCGCCGTCGCTGGCAGCCCGGAGCAGATCCAGATCATGTACGGCATCGCCGGCGAGCGGCGGTTGACCGAGTGGGAGGTGCCCTGGCTCCCGGGCTACGAGGGGTCCCGGCCGGTGCGCATCGGCAACGACGCGTATCGCCAGCTGCAACTCGACGTGTTCGGCGAGGTGATGGACGCCCTGCACCAGGCGCGCTGCGGCGGGCTGGCGGCGGGCGATGAAAGCTGGGCCGTGCAGCGCGCGGTGCTCGATCATCTCGAGGCGATCTGGCGCGAGCCCGACGACGGCATCTGGGAGATCCGCAGCGGCCGCCGCCACTTCACCTACTCCAAGGTGATGGCGTGGGTCGCGTTCGACCGCGCCATCCGGAGCGCCGAGTCGTTCGCCCTCGAGGGTCCGCTCGAACGCTGGCGCCGGGTGCGCGCCGAGATCCACGACGAGGTGTGCCGCCACGGCTTCGACGAGCGCATCGGCAGCTTCGTGCAGAGCTACGGATCCGGCGAGCTCGACGCCAGCCTGCTGCTGATCCCGGCGGTCGGGTTCCTGTCCGCCGACGACCCGTGCGTCCGCGGCACGATCGCGGCGATCGAGCGCCGCCTCGTGGTCGACGGCTTGGTGCTGCGCTACGACAGCGGCACCGCGCACGACGGCTTTCCGCCCGGCGAAGGGGCCTTTCTCGCCTGCAGCTTCTGGCTCGCCGACGCCTACGCGATGATCGGCCGATGGGACGAGGCGCGCGCCCTGTTCGAGCGGCTGACGGCGTTCTGCAACGATGTCGGACTGCTGAGCGAGGAATACGACGTGACGCAGCAACGCCTGGTCGGCAACTTTCCGCAGGCGTTCTCCCATGTCGCCCTGGTCAACACGGCGCTCCTTCTCGCCCACACGGCGAAGCCCGCTGGGAACCGGGCAAGCCCGCCGGCGATGATCGAGCGGGCTCCCGCCGAGCCTCGGGTCGACTGACGCGGGGCGCCTCGCCGATGCGACAGCGCGACCGCATCTGCTGCTCCGTCACCCGCGCCAGTAGCGGTCCTCCCAGCTGCGCGACAACCGCATGGCGGTCAGGATCAATCCGGCCATCGAATAGGTCTGCGGGAAATTCCCCCATAGCGCGCCGGTTTGCGGATCGACGTCCTCCGAGAGCAGCCCATAGCGATTGCGGTGCCGGAGCGCGTCCTGGAACAGGTCCATCGCCTCGTCGCGACGGCCGATCGACCACCAGGCATCGATCAGCCAGAACCGGCAGATCAGGAATGCGGTCACCGGCAGGCCGAAATCGTCGGCGCCGGCATAGCGCATCACGTGCTTGTCGCGCACGAGCTCGCGCTCCATCGCCTCGACGGTGCTGACGAAGCGGGGGTCCTCGGGCTCGACCACGCCGAGCTCGGGAAGCAGCAGCACGCTGGCGTCGAGATCGTCCGAGCCGAACGCCGCGGTGAACGCCTGGCGCTTCGGATTCCACGCTCGTTCCAGCAGCGTGTCGCGCATCGGGCCGGCGATCGAGCTCCAGTACGCCACCCGGTCCTCGAATCCGAGCCGCTTGGCGATCGCGGCGAGGCGGTGACAGCCGGCCCAGCACATGGCGGTCGAATGGGTATGCACGCGCTGGCGGCCGCGATACTCCCAGATGCCGGCGTCGGGCTCGAGCGCCAGCCGCGCCGCCTTGTGGCCGAGCGATTCCAGGAGCCGGAACAGCGGCTCGTCGCCCGGCCGTGGCAGCCGCCGATCGAAGAACATCGGCATCGCCGCCAGGATGAGGCTGCCGTAGGTGTCGTGCTGCGCCTGCTCCGCAGCCTGATTGCCGATGCGCACCGGACCGTCCCGGCGATAGCCGTCGAGGTGCGGCGCGATGACCTCGTCCATCGGGTCGGTCGGCACGACCGGGTAGACCGGCCGCAGCACGTCGTCGGTATTCGCCGCGATCCCCAGCACGAAGGAGATGAAGTCCTCCATCGTTTGGGTCGCGCTGATGCGGTTGAGCGCCTTGACGACGAAATAGGCGTCGCGCATCCAGCAATAGCGATAGTCCCAGGTGCGACTGGAGCCGGGCGCCTCCGGTATGGAGGTGGTATGCGCCGCGACGATGCCGCCGGTCTCCTCGAAATTGCTGAGCTTCAGCGTGATCGCCGCGCGGATCACGGCCTCCTGCCAATCGTAGGAGATCGACAGGCCACGCACCCAGTCGGTCCAGTAGTCGCGGGTTCGGTCGGCGAACTCGCGGCAGGTCGCCGCGATGTCTCCGGGAAACTGCTCGTCCGGCCCGAGCACCAGATGAACCGGCCGGGTCAGCACGAACGGCGCCTCGCGCTCGATGTAGGACAGCGGCGCGTCGGTGGTCAGCCGGATCGTCGCCGCGTCATCGAGATAGCGGATGTGATTGCTGCCGATCGAGTGGCGCTCCACCGGCTGGCCGTAATCGTGGGTGGGGCGCAGCCGGATGGTGATGCGCGGAAGCCCGGCCACCGGCTCGATGATGCGAATGAGCTGGGGCGGGCGAAAAATTCGCCCGAGCTGTTTGAACCGCGGGGCGAAATCGGTGATGCGGACCGCGCCCGAGTGGTGATCGGTGAGCACGGTCGATACGATCGCGGTGTTGCGCAGGTATTCGGATTGCAGATCGACCATGCCGTCGAGCACGACGTCGGAAAAGCCCTT
>Ga0209415_10008196_pt1 | contig 18148 bp, 19 predicted proteins | sample PeaSoiSIISIP2007_FD_187696 | JGI IMG/M metagenome (GOLD analysis project Ga0209415, IMG submission 187696) | Peat soil microbial communities from Weissenstadt, Germany - SII-SIP-2007 (SPAdes) (version 2) | ecosystem: Environmental > Terrestrial > Soil > Wetlands > Peat | place: Germany... | reverse complement strand
CGACTGTCAATCTCGTCCATTTGTTCGCGTGAACGACGGTCAGGAGGTCAACGAGGTCGACCAGTTTCTTGCTCGGGATGTTTCCCGATGTTGCGGGACGATCGTCTCAATGGCTGTCCCTCCATCATTGGGACAGGTTAATAAGGGACTACCGTGTCGCGCCTACCCCATCGGGATGGCTTCGTTTTCATCCCCTCAATCGCGGTGTTTTTGTCCTTTTTAGTGGGCAAGCGTGGCGTCCGCCTCCATTGGACTCGGTCCATGGACCCGATAAAGGTGCGCCGCTATGGGCCGGTCGCTTCCGTCTGGGTTTCTCCGAAATTCGACAATGACATCTCCCTGAATTGGCCCATTAGCCGAAACGGCGTCGAGGGCTGCCAAATCAATCCCGGGCACAATCGTTAATCGGATCCGATTGTCGCCGATACTGGGGATCTTGGCCTTCCATCCCTTGTCTCCTTTGTCACGGTCGATGACTCGGATATCTATCTCGACGTTTTCAAAGTGGTCGCTCCACTCATCGGCGTCCATCGCTTCAAATGTCGCAGGATCTGGAATTTCAGAGACGGTTCCTGATGAAATAACAATATCCTGCGACGCAGTTACGGAAACACCCGGTTCGCTTTTGGCGGGGGCGAAGAAGTTAACAGCGTCCCGAGCAAGACGCTTGGTCCTAACTTCCTTCAATGCCTCAGCTACAGCTTCCTTAATTTCTTGTGCTGTCAGGCCACATGCCTTCCCAGTTTCCATCAGCACAATGTTGTTGTTTCCCTCAATGTGAACGGTCGGTTTGTCCGCCCACACCATCTTGGCTGCCTCGATGGCCCCATAGAACAAGACTACAACTATAAAATAACTTATTAGTTTTTTGTTCTTCTGCAAAATATCAAGACCAAGACTCTGCCCCGTCTTTTCCATAAATTGCTCAATTGAGTGCTGGAATGCGGCAGTTACCTTGATGACATACTTTTCCAAAAGCGGCGATTGATGCTCAACGCGATGAAGCTCAATCTCGATGTTGTCAACAGTAAGGTCAGGGAATATCCGTGACAATATGAGTGGCACATACATCGATGCGTTTGCTGTCGCGGTAAGAGACCGCACGATGTCTGTGACGGGAACTCTCCCTTTCGTGGAGAAGACAATCTCATGCTCAAACGTAAGTTCCATTGCCAGCCCTTTCAGACTGCGGACGACGCCAAATCATATGTGGTAGTGATTGCCATGTCACTTCTCGTAATTGTTGTGACAAGATTTGCCGGTAACCCTCTACCTCACCTCGGCAGGCGCGGGCGATAAGCAAAGGCCGCGTTCTCACTATGCGGGAGCGATGATCGGCAGTCGTGTAAAGTCGAGGCCGCTTGGAGGCCGAGCGACCACGGGGCACTTGAGCGGCGCACCGACGCCCGGAGTGGTTTGTGCATAGGGAGCGCATTTGACGCGGACGAAACCCAAACCGAGCAAGTGCCGCTATTTCTCGGTGTCAGGGATGCTGTCGCCGTCGATTTGGGGCCGTAACTGTGTAACCGTGTAACGGCTCAATCGGTCAGCCTGCCGCCAATTTTGGTCGACGACGGCATCGAGTCGATATGCTTGACGCCAGCGAATTTCCGATCCGACAATAATGAAAACCGCGCCTTCATCGGGCCTGCCAGCCCTCCAGCGCGGTTCAATTTACAATAGGATCCAGATTATGCGATGCCACGGCACCAATCAAGGTTCTGCCCCGTTTCCGACGAGGTAGACGATGAGCGATATCTCCAAAAACGCAGAAGCCGCATTAGCCGCCCGTAAGGCGGCGTCACGGAAGCCCGTACTCGATGAGTTGGGCAAGCTCGTCGCCAGCCGTCGAGGCGAGGTCACCGATCGGCAGTTGGCAATTATCGCATCTATCATGTCCTATCTGACGAAGGTCAAAGAAATGGACGGAGCAATGGCCATTTGGTTGGCGCATTACCGGGTCACCGCCGAGACGGCAAGGCCGTTTTACGAGTCCAAAAAATGGGCCGACGTCATCAAGCGGGCGACGGATGCGGAACTCGGAAAGTCGAGGGGCTATAAGCCGAAGGGAGGTAAAGCCCGCAACGTCGATCCTCGCAAGGATTGGTCGATTCGGAAAATCCACACCGCCTTCGGCATTGATGACGACGAGGCGCTCTCGCTTGATTTGAATTCTCTGGTTGCTGAAACCCGGCGTTCGGCCATTCGCCGATTGAACCAAGGCGTTGTGCCCGGCAGCGTCGGACGGCCTCGCCGCGAGGACCGACCCGAAGGCAACGGCGTCACCGTCCGAACGCTGCAACGCCACGAAAAGAAAGCAAGAGAGGCCGCACATGCCGCGTTGCTGGAACGAATTGCCGCCATGTCGCGAAATTCGACCATATCAGGGGAGACGGAAAATTCCGAGGGGGAGGATTCACCCCCCGACTCCACCCAACCACCACCATGGATTCCTAATAATGATACGGTCGAATTTCGCGACATCGGGCCTGCGACGCTGACCTATTACGACGAGGTGCCGCAGAATCCCATCCGTCCGACCTATTCTTGCGACGGGCGTCCTTGGGCGTGGATGCTCCGCACCGAAGAATCGAGACGGCTGGCGGCTTTGGCCAAAAGCCTCGGCCTGCATGTTGACGGGTGGGCTGGCTCGCGCGACCCGTCGACGTGGTGGTCCGTACCGCCTGGCTTGACGTTGACGCCAGCGGAGGCTGCCAAACTGGAAAACGCCTTCAGCGCCGCCAAATACGGAGAATCGCGGCAAGATGCCGTCGAGGACGACCGCGTGAAAAAGGATGAAGCTCGGCGGCGGTCGGCGATTGCCGTAGACCCGGAAGTGCGTCCACCGGGCGTGGCACCCGACGACTGGAGGCAGATGTCGCCCACGGTACGGCTGGCTGCGGCGCAGCACGCGGCGAAGGTCGCCCATGCACGGGAGCGGGCGGTGGCATCATTTCAGGCTGCGGCCTCCGATCCGAACACTTGCCCCAAAATCGTCTCGGCAGATTTGTGGAACGCAATTTCGGAACATCTCCGACCCAAGGTAAGAAAAATTGCCGGACGGTACTTGCTTTACGGCTGGACGCCCGATGATGCGGTGGTTCAAGGGGTGGAAATTGTTGCCCGCACCGATGCGTTGATTGCAGCCGTCAAAGCCGTCCGGCCGGATATTGATCCTGAACACATAGAAGCCGCCGCGAGTCCAAGATGGTGGATGGCAACCAGCGAAGCGGTTCCTGTCGTCATCGCTGCCATCGCGAACGACGGGTGCTCCGAGAAACGCAAAGAAGCCGATGATCGGCGGGAGTTCCTGCGCCGCGTCCGATTTGAGGTGTTTGCCAATGGTGCCGCGCGAGACGTGGGTGAACGCATCATTGCCGAGGCCAAGCGGATGTTAGACGAAAGCCCCGATCTTGCTGAACGGGGGCCGTCCGCTGTCGCTCACCTTGCACGGCTGGCGGTCACCATGGCTTGATGCCAGCAGGACGGAAAAGAAGCGTCCTCGGTTACGCGGATACAAGTTACAGACGGTCGCCGCCAATATGCCCATGCCGTCCAGAGCCTGTCGACGGCGTGGGCCAGTTACAAAATTACATGGTTACAAGGTTACGGGCCATCAGTCGTGAAGACTAAACATGCTGTCCGTCTCCTCGACGGCACCACTTTCCAGTAGGACGTTGCCCCACGCTCGCCATATCGGCAGGAGTGTCCGGATGCCTCCCCGCTGACCGGCGATTCTGTTTTTCTCCTCCCGCCATCCATCGTCACCAGCCGCGGAGACCGAGGCCCAGTAGGCGGACAAAGGTCTGTCGGCGAGCAGCTTCAGCCGTTCTGGCAACCGCAACTTTCCACGCGGTCGACCAGGTGCGGCTTTCATCAGCATTCCGATGATCCGCGCCAACCGGGCATCAAGGTCGTCGGCACGTCTTTCGCGGCATGCCGCCATCCACGCTTCCACAGAACCGTGCTTCGACAGGATAAAAGGCCACGGCGACGACTGCGCGTTGTCTCTCTCTACGTCAGCGAGGTGCCCCTTCATGTCCCACTCGAGTCCGTCAACTGGTGGCTCGATAGTTTTCACCGTGGTCGGTATCCCCATGACTGCGTCTCCTCCAATTGTGGTGCCGACACCACGGCGGCGTCGACAACAGGTTCGGGTTTCAATAACTTGGCGATGTGTTTCGGCATTGGCCCAAGCGCGGCGGTCGGCATCGACACGGCGGGTGTCGGTGTGAGCGTTGCCTTGGGTTCCGGGCCAGCGTCGGCCAACAAACATCGCGGCGGCATAGTCCGGGTGGCGGGCCAAGCACCAATCGCAGATGCGTTGCGCCTCGGCTGCGGCCCGAAACACCTCCCGGCGATCACCGCGAAGGACGGCCAGCCATGACTCTATATATGACGCGTGATTCGGAACGTCGCTCGGGATGCCGAGGTGGGCGGTGATGAATGTTGACGCCAACTCAGCCCGCAATTCCTCGGCGGCTCGGCTGTCTTGGCGGTTCTGTATCGTACGATTTAATCGAGAGGGGTGGAGAGTCGCATGAGAAAGCTCGTGCATGGCCGTGGCACTCCTGCCAGCGGCACCATCGACGCCATCGGGGCCATCGAAGGCGGCGCGCGGCGGGAGCTGTATGAAATCCCCTTGGGGCGAATAAAACGCAGATGAGCCGCCCTCGCGGACAGGGACGCCCGAATTATTCAAGATGATTTCTGCGGCCTCGGGGGCACGCCAGCTCACCTGACCGGGTTGGGGTAGCACATATTCGGGGATGCCTTCGATATCGACCGCGGAAAATATTGGAAACGTGCGCAGTACGGGAACTGTTTGCCGGGCCACGTCATCGGTTTCTTTGTCTGCCGCTCGTTCACCGTCGACATCGACGGTCTTGAAGAAAATCACCGTTGCGGCCTTGGAGCCGCGCTTCACCTGCCAGCCTTTTTCGGCGGCCATTTTATAGCTGCACCAGCGCGGGTCGCTGCTGGCGAACGCCTGCGGTGCCATTCCAAGCAACAACACGTTGATTCCGCGGTACGGCTTTCCGGTGACGGCGTTTATGGGGCCGGACGGCGCGGCCAATTCGGGACTCCATGGCCGTTTCCAAGGCAAGGTTCCCTTTTCCAATGCGGCGCAGATGGCGTCAGTCGTCTGCTGGTAAATGTCTGTGCGGGGTTTGAAACGCTCAGCCATGACAGATCTCCTTATTGGCGCGGGCCTGCTTGATTTCCTGCCAACTCGGGCCGATGTCGTCGGGGGCTTCATCGAGTCCCATGAAGGCGATCTCGGCCTCGGACAGTATGAGATCGCCTTCAATGAGACGTGTCGGCGCGGGCTTTCGTGTCGGCGATTTCATGGCCGCAACTCCGGTGCTGGCGCGGGTGCCGGGTTGTCGGGAACCACGTCGGTGGGGACGGGTTCAGGGTCGGCGGGAGGGGCCAGCTTTTTCCGGATGTGCTCGGGCATCGGGACGGCGGTCAACGGCTTCGGCAGACCATCTTCGTTTGCGAGAGAAATCTGATCGAGGCGATACCCCTGGCGGAGGGCTTCCAAACGGCACCTCTTTTCGAAGGCGGGTCCGCCAAAGAAGCGGATTTCCTTCCACCCGCGCTCGTGTCCAGCGGTGACCAGAAGCTTGATTTCCTCATCGGTCGGCTCGCCGACGCGGTCGAGCACCATCCTGTCGCCGTGATCATATAAAGTAGTGGTCGGCGACAGCTTGACGGCCAAGTGGTCGGCGAATGCCTTCACCTCGAAGCAGCGCTTGCGCCACCACTCAGGCGACAGCACGGACGGCGGGGCGGGTTCACGGTCGTCGCGGCGACGACAGGCGGCACGGTATTGGTTCTTTCTCGGCATGACGTTCCTCCCTGATGCTTTGACTTCTTCGACGGTCGGCAGGCCCGTGAGGGTTGCCAGTCTCTTGTGGACGACACCCGCTTTCATTTGCAGGCGGCGGGGAATTGAATGCGACGTTCCCGCGGCGTCGACGACGACGATGCCTCGCCGACCGCGCGCCAAGGTCAAATCATCGGCCTCAATGGAGCGCTGGAACGCGCGGGCGGTCGTCGTTCCATGCCATGCTCGGCTCAGTTTTTCGGCCACCGACGACACGGTGATTCCCGTGCGTTCGGCGGCTTGCCAACATTTATGACTGGCGATGGCGACGGGCCGCGGCGTGTTTTTCGGTCTCGTAAACGCCCCGTCTACGGGCCGTAGATGGAAGCGTTCCTCAAGTTGGCGGCTGCATTCCTCGTGCTTGCGGTAATTGTGGCTGTCCCGCGCCAGTCTTAGCGTGACCGGATGGACGCGGCTCCAGACGACGTGAATATGGGGGCGTCCGCGTTTGACGTGCTGCACCACGACATGCTGGTGTCCGTCCATGCCGAGACGCCGACCAAGCTCCGCAACGGATTCAAGCCACTGCTTTTTTGTCAGCGTCGGGGCTTCCTCGCGGTCGAGATTGATTGACGCGTGGTATAAGCCGTTGTGGGCACGGGAACCGCTGGTGGCCAACAGGCCCATCTCTTTAATCGCCCCAGCCAAGTCGGTTGAAACGACGCCATCCATGGCGATGATGCTGACCGATTCGTTTTCAGTCGATAGCAGGTGCTCGGCCAACCCTTTAGCCTGTCTCGCCGATCCTTTAATCACCATCGGGGGCCTCCCCGGCGAGCGCGGCGGTTACGAGGTTACGGGTTACAGCGACTTCGTCGGCGATGCCGCGCAGGATGGTCTCGGTCGGCAGAGCGCCCTGCTGGTTGGCGACGCGAGCGAGTTGGTTGACGTTGCTGCCGACCTTGCCCAAAGCGGCAAGGACGCGGGCAAGGGCCTCAATGTCAGCGGTCGATTTGCGGCGAACGGGTAGCCTGGCAGGCTTGGACGGCGGCGGCGCCTTCTGGCGAGCCGCTGACAAAGTAGCCAACCGGGCAAAATCGGCGCGTCGACGCGGGGTGGACAGCGCGGCCCCGGCAGCATCGACGTGGGCCGCCTCCATGGCGTTCAGCCGGAAGCTGACGATGATCTCGCGGACGGTGTTTTCGGCCATGCTGTCTACCTCCTCCTTTGAGGTAGACAGCAATGACGACCGGATCCAAGAGGGCCGCCGAGGGATGCGACGGCATGTTTGTTGACGGCGGCGCGGACGGAGGGAGCGCGTCAACGAATAAAAATTTTCGGGGTGCCGGAACGATGGCGGTCTGCCGGTCACCGGCGGGTTGCCGCCACCGTCATATTATAGTCGGCCTCGCCGACATCGCCGCCGACAGGGCGGATGGGGTCAACGGGGCTATGCCCCTTGTCGTTGCGGAGACAACGGAACCGACGCCGGAGGGCGGAGGCAAGCGTCGTCTACAACCGAAGGGACGTAGACGGCATGGCTTGCTTGCTTGCTTGCTTGCTTGCTTGTCCTATTTCCCAACATTTTTGTGACATGGAAAGGGCGGCTCCGTTACCAGTGCCGCCCTTGGTCCTCTTTGTCGTCGTCAAAATCCGAGGTCGAATTTCTGGCTGCACGCCTCGGCGTTTTCGCGGTGCGGCAACGTCGCCAGCTTCGCCTTTACCTTGTCGATATCGGGCTGATTCATGCGGAACACATCATGTCCCGCTCCATCTCCCCCAATCCTAGGCCAAGGCAACCCGTATAGACTCAATTCGGCAAATAGGAATGTTTCGCAAACCTTTCTGTATGCGATTTTGTTATCCACCAAGAATTGTTTATTGATGGAAAACGCTTCGTTCAATTTGTCCGCCCAACGCCGCTTCTGTTCATCTGTTGCGGGCCTTGGCATACCGTATGCGTCCAATTTGTAACCTGCGGCAATCCACGCATTATTGCCAATATTGGTCGCCCCGTCCCATTGCTTGCTATAATCCGCGTCCGAATAACTTTTATAGAGTGCAATCCCGCCCGCAACGACGCCGATAACAAGGGCGGCTTTAAAGAGGGTGCCGAAGACGGACGGCCCCGCCGCCTTCCTCGCCGCCGCCGCCATAGCCCCTAAGTCCCAATTAGGAGTTATGCGGTGTGCATATTTGTTATCGCTGGGGTCGATGACTTGAACCTCGGCAATGACAACTTGGCCGAGCCTTTCGCCTTCTGTCGGAAAAAGCTTAAGCTCGATTTCTGCCATCTGTCCGGGTTTTACCGTCGTCGTGCGCTTGTTGCTGCGGCGTGCCAGTAGTTTTTTCGCCGCGTCCTTGAAGACTTCGAACTCGACAAAATATTCCCGTGGCTCCGCCCCCTTATTTTCGAAGGTGATCTTATATCCTGGCAGGTAGTATGTGCTCGTGCGCGTACCGCCGCCCTGTCCGTTCACGACAGACGCGGTATAGGTGGAATATTCCTTAAAATTGTGCAGCCTGATATTGAGTGACACTTCGTCGGCTACAAAAAACATGTCTTGCGGCTTGCTGGCCGCTTCAATTGTCTGCTCTGCAATCTCGTTCGGCATTTCCTGTCCTCTCTCCGGCGGAGGGGCGGCCTTGTTCCATGGGGCCGCCCGTGTCGTAATCAGAAGTCGCTCTTAACCATCTGCTTCGCCGTCACCACCCCCGACGCCGCATCGAAGACATAGCTGTCTACCGCCCCTGCCTTCTTTGCAGGCTGCGTTATCACCAGCTTTCCGCCGACCACCTTGGCGTCGAGGGCTTCGCTGCAATTCCCGAATTCCTTACTCACTTTGACGCCCGCCTTGCTGACGGCGGCGACGAAGAACATCGATGGACAGAACGAGCCGCCGACATCGGTCACGACAACCAAGTCGACATCGGCGACCGCGTAGACGTTGGCAGGGAAAACCTGTAGGCCGGAATTGCCGCTTACGGGCGGCGTTAGCGGCTTGCCGCTAAATGTCAGTGCATTGCCGCCCGCCACGCCAACGGCACCGAATCTGGTCGGCGCGGCCGGATCGGCGGCGAGGGCGGGGAGGGACAGCGCGGCGAGGAGCGCGACGACGGGGAGGGATTGCGGAGACATTGTGAATCCTGTTCGCTGCGGGTTGGTCTTGACGTCCGTCAGTCGACCCGACGATCCGCCGGGTTCGTTATGCCCATTTCGCGGCCCTTGGCGTCAAAGGCGGCCTCGAATATAAGGCGGAGCTTCAATTTGGCGTTACCGCTCTCCTTGAACCGCTTGCCGCAGTCGGCCAGCAGCGGGCTGTCCGGGTGTTGGGCATTCTTGGAACCGCGAGAATACATTTAGCCCTCGAAGGCTTCCATTTTGTTAACAAGCCGTTGTCACTTCTACTTGTAGCGGCACGTTAACTCATAACTGCCCTTCATCGGGTTGTGGCTCCCAGTTATCCAACCGGAAGCCACACCGGTCACAGCTTTACATCGGCACCCTTCTTTTTATCTTCATCAGCTTTCTTCGCAGCGTCAGCAGCCGCTTTGGCAGCGTTTTGTTCGCTGACCAGCAATTCGTCGGTCAATGTAGTAGTGAGGTGCACCATGTCGCCATTCATAGCGATCTCGGCTTCAAGTACGTGAACTGGCACCCGCACTTGCTCGGTGACCATTCCCTTGCGGTCCGTGGTCAACCTCTTGCCCCATTCCCAGAAGGATTGCTGAAGAACAGGATGCGATATGAGCCCTTTGTCGAGGTCGACGAGGCTGGCCGCTGGCACAGGGAGAGTCGTGTTTACCTGGGTCTCGTATGCGCTGGGTCCGTATTTCGATGTCAGCAAACCCTTCAGATCGGCCCCCGACTTACGGAAGATGGCCTGACGGTAAGTCGCCCGGGCCAAGCCAAGTTTGTTGCCAAACACACCCTTCTCTTTAACTCGGAAATCCGCCTTGAAACACTTGCGTCCTGGCGGCGTCTTGTTGGAGTCAAAGGTAAATTCGCACTCGGAGACGGGCGAAGAGAGAGACATCGCCTTCTCGTCGAAGACCAGTTTCTGACCAAGTTCTTTTTCCGCGGCTGAACGAACGTCGTCAGGCGACATTCCGCCCTTCACGCCGAGGACATCGAAGTCTGCTCCAGTCCGCTGGTCCGCCAAAGGGTTGAAGGGCTTCAGAGGTTGACCGCTTTCGAAGGTCCACACCTTCTTTGCCCGGTCGCCGCCGCCGTTCGGCTTGCTCAAGGTAACGGCCACCTTGGTGATGTGGTCCATCATGTAGGCGCCGAGATAATCGTCGTGGACGTAGCCTGTCGGCTTGATAAACAGGGTGACATCCATGTTGGGGAAGCTGCCCCTGGCGAAGTCGGCAATGTCGCTCGGAACTTTCACCCCTTTGAACTCGGCGGCATTGTCCAGCCTGAGTTGGACGATACTCCCGCGGGCAGTAAAGTAGGTGCCGTCTTGAAGACCGAGGTCGATCGTGGCGGCGTCGCCGAAGCCAACCGTGCCCGATCCATCGGCTTTGTGGAACGAGATGTTCATGTTGACCAGCAAGCGCATGGCTGGATCGTCCGGTGTCAGCTTTGGTTGTTCGGTCGGCGTCTTTGAGAATTTCTCCACATATTTCTGAACCACGTCGGCGGTGGCGTCGACGCTGCCCTCGGTGGCGGCGGCCTCCTCATGCTTCGCCGCTGCCTGTGCGGCCACACGCTGCTTCACGTATACGTCGTCCATCGTGAAGATGGTCTTGGGGGCGTTCCTGGCTCCGTCATCGACGGTCGCGGAAACGATTTCCGCGTCGGCTACAGCCTCAGCGAATCCAATATACTGGGAAGGATCGGCCTTCGGATCTCCGACCTTTGCGATCTTCAGCACGACATTGACGCCCAGCTCACGCGAATAGCTGTTTGGATTACGGTCAACCAGCCTCTGGGCATCGTCCTTGCCCATCGGCAGGCCGTCGATGATCCACGGATTGGTGATGCGGACGATGACCTTGGCTGGCCATTTTTCGTACATGGGCATGCAATTGCTGACCAACCCACCTCCCGACGTAAAACCGTTCATGGCGAACGCGAACTGGGTTCCATCAGGGAAAGGCCGGAACGGGAACTGCTTCTTGTCGAAATCGTATTGGCCGAATGACCCAGTCATTTTCAACTGGAGCAGTTCTGGAGAGGGCTTGGTCGCGGCGGCGACGAAAATGCCCTTGGTGTCGGCCAGGAACGGCTTGTATTTGAACTCGTTCTGGTAGACTTTCCGCCAATCCTCGCAGCGGGTGTACTTGGCATACATCTCCACGAATGTCGGGTCGTTGGCCAAGTCAGGTCGGGCTGAAATGTACCTATTGAACAGCGGCAAATACGCGATCGGCGCTGCTTTATACGCTTCTCCACCCTGCGCGGAGCTTGGCGACCCCCCTGCCGCCTGTTCGGCAGTTCTGGCTGCTCGCATTTTTTCCAGCTCGACTCCAGAAACTTGGAAGAGTCGCTGTTGGGCGCGCGCATCCCCGTAAATCGCAACGCTTTCCAGCGTGCCTCCGCCGTCAATCGAACCCGAATCCTCCTTCGTCAGGCCAGTCTCATCCAGCTTGACCGTTACCGCGACCAGTACGGCCCGGTAGCCGAGCATCGAATTCTTTCTGTTCTCAGTGAAGGATTGCGCGGCATTGGGATCCATGGGAAATGCCTTGATGATATCCCCGTCCGACACGTTCAAGACGAAGCCGCCAGGCAAACTCGAAAAATCGAAGCCGCCGGGTTTGCGCACAGTCAGTTCCCGCAAATTCAACGTGATCGGGAACTGGTGGGTGTCGAAATCATAGGCTCCGATCTGCGCTTCAACGGTGGCTGTCACATGCCTGCCATCGGTCTGAGCCAAAGCTGCGCCAAGATCGGCTTTTGCCTGCTGGATTACAGGCCGGAGTTTGAATTCATCGTGTGAGAACTGATGGTATTCGTCGGGGAAGCGATATGACGCCCAATAGCGGATGATGCCGTCATCCTGCGTCAAGGCAGGATTGGCGTGAAGAAAGGCGATCATAGCACTGCTGTAGTTCGTATCGCGCGGCAACTGGGGCGATGCCATCCGTGCCGAAGACGGAGCGTTTCCTTCGGCCGATGCTGCTGGCTGAGCAGATGGTGAGGGTTGGGCCGTAGTCGCGGCCGGGGTGGGCGAAGGAGCCTCGATTGGCGCCGCTACCGTCTGCGGCGACGGCGGCGGCGGCGCGGCAGCAACTAGCCATTTGTCGTCCTTGCGGACCACGACGCTGGGACCCGCTATGGATCTGTCGGCATTGTATACGGCAACTTTGGCGGATATTGCCGTTTTGCAATTTTTCGCCACCTGAAGGCCGATGAATTGGAGTCGGCTCGTGACCTGCGGGTAGGTGATATGCGCTGTCGTCAGCACAGAAACGGCCACATTCTCCCCACACCAGTTCCCCGACGCGTCCGGATAAGCCCAAATTTGTCCAGCTTGACCAGGAGGAAGATACCCCAAAAATTTTGGGTCAGCAGCTGAAGCGTGGCCTGCTGCAAGGGACAGCGCCAAACAGGCTCCCCCCAATTGAAGATATATCGCTCGACTCATTTTTGGCGCACCCCGTTTATGAACCCCCAATTTCACCATTGGCGTCTGTGGCTGAAACGGCATGACCGTTTCAGCCACAGACGCCACAATCCCTCCACTCCGCTTATTGCGCTGGCGGAGGCGGAGCATCGCTGGGCGGCGGCGGCGGAGCATTACTGGGTGACGGTGGCGGTGCTGCCTTCTTCGGTTTGGGCGTCGGTGCTGGCGTGGGGGTTGGCGCTGGCGCTGGCGCTGGCGCAGCTTCTGCCTGTGGCATCATGCCTGGTACTTGGTTGCCCTTGGCATACATACACTGCGTGTAGGCATTGTCATATTGCTGTTGGATGCCTTGTTGAGCATTGTTTGAGTGGCCTGCGCCGACAGCAGTTCCAACGATACCGCCGCCAGCCGCACCTACACCCGCTCCTTGCCCGCCGCCGACCGCAGCACCGAGACCTGCGCCGAGACCCGCACCGAGGAGGGTCGCGCCGATGGCTTTCTGGTTGGCAGCATCGGCCTGTCCCTGCACCTGCGAGGAGGCGTACTGCTTACATTCCTCCTGTTCTTTGGCGAACACCTGAAACGGCTTGTTCGATCCAGGCATCACCTGGACCGTCGGTCCCATGGGCTGCGTTGCGCATGAGGCCAGTAGGAAAGAGCACGAAACTGTACAAGCCAGTAAGGCGACAGAACTTTTCTTGGGTCGCATGGGAACTTCCTTCGCTGGGCAAGATTGCGGTTATTAAGGTGCTACGGGGTGGAAGTCGCCGTTGCAGTTCTGCACGGCGGGGAAATAGCCAGGAGGGTTGTCGCAATAATAACGCGTCTGGGCTGCTGCCGGAGGCTTGACTGCCATCGGTGGTGGTGCCGCCGGGGCGACAACGACAGGAACCGCTGGGACGACGACGACGGGTGCGGCCACAGGCTCCACGAACACGACCTCGGATACGGCCAATGGATACGGGTACACAGGCGTTGCGTAGTAATGCCATACGCCCCCGGCCAACCACCAATAGCCGCACCGTCCAGCGAAACAGGTCTGGTTCCAACGACCAGCCAGCCAGAGCCCCCTTTCCCGCTCGTCGAAATGATGGAAATCCCGGTGGGGAAACTGGTGATAACTCCTGTCGTGGAATTCGTGTTCGTGCGCGGCGAGGTGTTCCCTCTCCATGTGCTCTCGTTCTTGCGGATTCATCTGATGGCCCGGGGCCGCCGCATGGCCCGGGGCCGTGCCGGGTTTAGCGGGTGCAGCAGCAGGGGCGGGTTTCTTCTTGTTGTTGTTGTTGTTGTTGTTGTTGTTGTCTTCAGCGAAAGCGGATGTGGAGAGAGTGGCCAGTGCCAGACATCCGACGGCAATCATCCCAAGACTGATTACAACACGTGATCGATATTGCCTCATGATTACTCCAAGACTACCACACACAATGTATTGGAACATTGAGCAAAGACGCTTTCGCCTGTCTCGCTCCTATTGGTCTAAGATTTGGTCAGATTAGAGAGTTGTGATTACTGGGCGATAGATTCACGACGCCCCAGAGCACCCATCCCTTTGGCGATGGCCCGGATGGTCCAAACCAACCACCAGATTCCAACACCGATCGGGAAGATTTCGAGAACGAAGCCAATCCCCAACGTCGCCACGCCAATTGCGCTGATCAGCAAGTTCAGCACGATAATTGCCGACACGAAGATGACGCCTCGCCAGAAGATCCTGATTTGAAAAACGAGATGAGACTTGAACGGCTCCGAGGACTGATCTCGGTTGGTATAGCCAAGAATTACGCCAATCAGGGCCGTGATACCTGTGAAAAAGCCGACAATGTAGAGGATGTAAATCAGGTTTGCTGTTCCCTTGCCGCCATCGCTTCCGGTGATCACCGAATTCTCCGTTACGCTTCCAAGATCCATTTTCCGATTCCCCAATTGAAGTTGATAAGCCTGCCCCCACGAAGGTCATCTATTGAGTGACGACCCATCCTTTGTCGCCCTTCACAAAATGCAGAGACGCTGTCGTGTCCTGTTTACCGAAGAGCGGAACCTGAACCGACATATTGACCGTGCATTTCCAGCCCGGCTTGTCCTCGGCACATGCGACTTTCTTTGCTCCTAAGATCTTTGTCTGCATATTCTCGTCGGGACGCTTGCCCAACATCGCTTGAGCTGCGTCATTGCTTTTCGCCGCATCCGCCTGGAGCGCCGTCACGATGTCGGTATCGCTCGGCTCGCCTCCGCACGCGGTCAGGGAAAGTACGGAGCAGAGACTGGCAAGCAGAATTATTCGGCGGTTCATTGAGTTCTCCATGTGCGCGGCGTACAGGCCGCAAGAGTGGCGAGAGTTACGACAGCCATCGTGATTTTCGTTCTCAATTACTTCCCCGCCAGATTAATGCTTTGCTGGATAATGTTTTCTCCGATTTTGGGAGAATTGACCAGAGGATTTTCCCTTGAGGAGCCGCAACAGAAGGCTCCTTGATGTCCAAACCAATTCACACCGACCGGCACCGCAGCCTGCGTGCGCTTCTGGTCGCCGCGCGCAAGACGCACGGACTGACCCAAACGCAGATTGCCGAGCGGCTGGGCAAGCCCCCGTCCTACGTGGCCAAATATGAACTTGGAGAACGGCGACTCGATATCCTTGAATATCTCGATGTCTCTGCCGCTATTGGCTTCGACCCTTGCGAACTTATCCGTGCTCTTCAGGAAATTGACCGACAGGACAAGTGACAGCCCCGAGCTTCCGCAATTGATATTCCGCTGTTCGAGCACTGGCCCCTTCCGTTTCAGACTTGCCCTGCCGTAATGGAAAAAAATACCCTCTCCAGGGACCAATTCCTGGACGGGGCGTATTTTCTCCATAAGGGGATGATTTTTCGAGTGGGGGAAAATCCCCTATCGAAGACTGACAGTGACATGTTTGTTCGCTATCATCGCCCGGTTGAAAGGTGCCGACGCGATCGACATGAGAACAAATAGGGGGCGTGCAATGGACTACGGTGCCCAGAGGCAGTCTCTCGACCAAATCTCGGATCGCATGTTTGGCGGTGCTCTGCGGGTCTGGAACGAAACTACTTCCGACTCAAACCTCGATAGAGCGAAGGCGGCGTTGCTGCAAGCTTGCGATGCGACGACCAACCTCTATCACATTGACATGGATACAAATTCTCCGCTCGCTTACCGCCTGGAGCAGGTTAACAGCGGCTTTGATCTGCGTTGGGGGAATTCATATCTGCTGGGCGATTATCCTGACCGCAGGTACACGGAAGACATCAGCGTGCCAGGCTATATTGCGGCGAATACGGAAAGCAGACCGAACTACGCGAAAATCCGGGCCAAAATCGAGATGCCGCAATTCAAAAAAAGCGGTGAGATTATTTTTGAAAGGCTGATACTCCCCTACCTTGCTGCCGACGAAAAACGCCAGAGCTTGGCCCTCTCTCGGGCACTGCTAATCGTCGATGATATCAGCGTGCCACAGTCAATTGCGCTGTCTGCACGGGAGCGTCAATGTCTGTTGCAGCTGATGAACGGGCAGTCGGCGAAACGGATTTCCGCCGACCTTGGTATTGCCCAGAAAACCGTCGAGCATTGTATCGAAAGATTGAAAGGCAAGCTTGGAGCCAACAATGTTGCCCAGGCTGTAGCAAATGCGATGCTTACTTCCACAGACACCACCTTGGCATTACCCACAGTCTTGACTGGTGCCGCATTGTCGCCGCGGGAACGACAGTGCCTTGGATTGCTAGCCTCGGGCCGCTCTTGGCGGCAGGCCGCCATGGAATTGGGGATTTCGCCAAAGACGGTTGAAAAGCATGTCGAGGCGCTGAAGTTGAAGTACGGTGCGCGAAACGCAACCGAATTGGTGGCGTTGGGAATCGCCACGGCGGTGCACGTTGCGGGATGATAGAAGAGGCGGCGCTATTGCGGCCGAGGATGGACAGTTATTCCTTCATCCACAGGACCGCTGACCACAGAGGGATTTTCCCTGCCGCAGGATGTCTTCAGGCGGTCGACGGTGGCTTGATGCTCGCGTACCGCTCGTCAGTCGCATCGTGCGAATCGCTACAGGTAAGCAGTGAGCTATGCGGTGGCCGTCACGACGGCGCCGCCGGGTCAATCGTGATGTCGACGACGCCGTCGCCCGTGACCTCGACATCGATATCGTTGATGAAATCGGGCCACTGCTCGGCGAGAGCGTCGGCGGTATCGTCATGGCTGAGTGGGTAATTCAACGAGGTCAGTGCATCGTTGCCGATGGCGTCCAAGGTTGGTGATCACCGTTGATAATCCGCGTCGGTCCATCCCAGGATGGTGATGACGAAGGAGGTTGGTGGGCGGATCATACGGCCTCCCCGTCATCGATCATCGGCAGCGGCTCGATCTCGCGGTACTTTTCCAGCACAGCCGCGGCGTGTTCCCAGTCGGCTTCGGTCTGGTCGCGCCACGACGAGAAAATGTTGCTACCGATGAGCCATTTCGTCATGTGGCGGTCGCAGACGAACCAGTGACTGGGGCCGACGCTCTCATATCCATCGGTGTCGCCGCATTCCGGGCAGCCGCTGAAGTGGTGTTCGGTGTTGACGGGATTGGTGGTCTTGCTGGTATCGGTCATCATCTTTTCTCCGTTGATGTGGGTGTAACCATGAAACTGCGAAACTTCGGGGCAGGGGGCCAGGCGGCGGTTACGTGGTTACACGGTTGCGCCGCCTTAGCCGAGAGTTGCTCAGATGCCGGTGGTGTCCTCGGCGGAGGGCGGGCAAAGACGGTAGAACCGCTGCTGGTACTCTCCTGCCCATCCCTGAACCTTGGTGTTCCGGGACGGTTCATTAGAGGTGGCGTCGAGGAGGATTCCCCGGTCGATGAGGGCGCGTACGACGGTGCGGTAGTCGTGCTCGCTGATTAGCTTGCGGAAGCCTTTCGCATGGGCGTGGAACTGCCATTGGCCGTCGGCTCCCTTCCGCCGCAAGCCGAGGAACTTGGCCTCCAGCGTATCTTTGTCGGGGGCGTCGTCCCACGGCGCGAAACGTTCCATGCCGTCATCGGCAAGGGCGGCGAGCAGTTCCTTGACGCAGCGGACGGTGATGCCGTCCTCGTTGCCGCCGCGGAAATTGAGCCAGTCGGCGAAGCAGGTTGCGGCAGCATCGACGGCGGCACCCTCGGGCCAGGGCAGGATACCCATGTCGGCGGCAATCTCCCCGGCGGCGGCTGCCAGCGCGATGCGGGCCGCCACGCGGTAGACCTGCGGGTCCGCGGAACCTTCGGGGACGTAACGGCGGGCGAAATCCTCCTGTGCCGCCTTCAGCGGGGTCACGACTTCGTCGAGGTATCCAGCGATGCCCGCGACGAAGTCCCGCATGGCCCATCCGTAATGAGTCGTTGCCAGCTCGGTGAGGCGGATAGCGAACGCCCGCGGCGACGGGGAGTCATGGATGTTTTCGTAAATCCCCATGCCCTTTCCGGCGTCGGCGGAAACGTCGACGATGCGCAGTTCCATCCCGGCCCTGACCACACCGCCGCTCTCGCGGATGCGCTCGCCGATGGGCATTTCGCCACCAGAAATAAGGACTGTCCGCCAATGTTTGGTGGGGCGGAGCGAGCCGTCCGACAGTGCCCGCGTCCGGCCTTGGCCATTGGCCAACAGATAGGCGATTTTGGGCAAGTCCTTGGCTTCGCCGCTCCCGATTGCGGATTCCGAGATGATCCGACCACCCATTCCGATTTGATCGCGACCACCTGATCCAAA
>Ga0209415_10008195_pt1 | contig 18149 bp, 11 predicted proteins | sample PeaSoiSIISIP2007_FD_187696 | JGI IMG/M metagenome (GOLD analysis project Ga0209415, IMG submission 187696) | Peat soil microbial communities from Weissenstadt, Germany - SII-SIP-2007 (SPAdes) (version 2) | ecosystem: Environmental > Terrestrial > Soil > Wetlands > Peat | place: Germany... | reverse complement strand
GGCCCGGTAAATCCGGCCCGCCATGGCGATTTCCTGCCAGATTTCGCGATCAGCTATGAAATATGCGGGCTAAGCTCCGTCGGGAGCGGCATCTCGGCGTTCCGGACTGTGCCGCCTTGACATGCCGCTCCTGACGGAGCTTGGCCGGGGCTTTGCTCAGGGCACGAGGGTGTCGGAAGCTTTCAGCGGCCGCGGAGCGTGGTAAATTCGCAAGTTCGGCTCGTACTGTTCGGTGAAGCTGAAGGTATTCTGGAGGCTGGCCTCGGCAAAGAGCTGTTTGGCATCGTACTGCCAGGCATCCTTGACATGGGCGCAATCGATGTGGGCCTGGCCGGATGCGTCGTTCTCGGTGACAAGATCGACATAGTAGGTCATCCTGAAAAGTCCCCACCAGTTCTCACTTGCAGCCTTATTGGCGATAGGCGAGGGGGTCCAGGAACCATCCCGATTTCGAGTCAAAAACTGTTGCACCGGGTCGACCGCGTCAAGAACCGACTCGATCGTAGGCGCGGTGGGATCGTCCCAAGTCGTGCCCTTCGAGCACGGGCCGGGCGGTGTATCCGTGGGATAATTGGGCCAAATCGAGAGGCGAACCCCAATCAAGCTCCCGGCGGTTACGACGGGACGCGTTCGCTGTGCCGAGGCGGTGAGGGACCAGCCTTGGTAGGAAAGAGAAACGCCGCCATTGCCGGTGAGCCGTATCTCCGGATTGGAGTCATCGTAGCTGTTGGCCACGAAAGGGCATTTGTCTGAATTCACACCGGCGCGCCATTTTCCAATGAGGTCCAGGTCGGAGTGAACCTGCAGCTCAAACCGGAACGCCCGCTGGAAACGATCCTGCATCCTGGCGTCGCTGAAGAAGTCCGGGTCGTTCACCAGCCATGCCTCCAAGCTCATGCCGCGCGCCGCCTGGGCCAGCTTCATCATGCGCACCGCCTGAAATGGCCGAGACTGTGACACGCAGTTAACGTGGGCGCGATTGACGCCATTGGCGAAGGCCCGGGCAAGCCGGGGCCAACCGGCGGACCAAAGCGTCATGGCGCCGTTCTCGATGGCGTCGCCCCCGTTTACCAGGACATACTTTTCCAGGAAGTTGTCCCAGGCGGTGAACTCGTTGGCGACGGACCAGAGCAGTTCGTCATTTTGTTGGGCGGCGATCAAGTGCGGCGACAAGGAACCTTGGTACCATTGGCTGAGCGCCGCCCAAATCGCTTCCCGCTCGGGATTTCCTTGCAGGATGGAGAGCCCAATCGATGCCTCCGCGGCGCTCTGGGAGTTGCAGCTCCTGTCGAAGTTGATCATGTTGAGCACGTCCCGGGGGTCAACTACGGTCACGCCGTAACTGCTGAAATGGTTGATCGGAAACGTCGTGGTGTTGTTCGTCACGAAGCAGGGGTAGAGATGGAAGTCGGCTCCCCCTTCGTTGAACGCGAAGCCGGCAGTGTTGGCCAGCAGATTCGTGGGAAAGGTCACCGTCAAAGTGGCCGCCGTCAGCATGTAGAGTCCTTCGGGCGCGAAACTGACGCCCCCGAGCAGGTTCACGGGGATGGGAGACCCATCCAGGCTTTGCACCAGAGACATCTGGATGTTGGCATCCTGGGGCACGGCGTTGGTGGGAACCTCGAGTTGGAAGACCACGCCCGCTGCATTGGTCAGGCTCAGGGAGAGCGGCGCCGCGGTCAGCAGGGCTTGGACGGTGGACGAGGCGTCAACCGAGACATTCACGGTGGCCGGGGCATACTGCGGCTCCGGCGTGCCGCGACAGGCCCGATAAAATGAGAGGCCTGCCTGGGGATCGGTCCACTCCACAAGGCCATTGGCCGGCATATTCGTGCTGAACAGGGCCTGCCAGTGCGCCAGATCCGGCGAGGCCAGGACCGTGACCCACTCACCGGCCTGAGCGTTGAGGCCCATCTGGAGGCCTTGTGCCGGCAAGACGCTGAACCCGGTGATCCGCAAGACGGGATTGTTCGTGGCCGATGGCACGTTCACAGTGAGCGTTTGGGTCTGGACCTGGCCCGCCGCGTCCTGGACTTTCAGATCGACCGAAAAAGACCCCGCCTCCTGCGCAATCCCGCTGATCAAGCCGCTGGCCTGGTCGAACTCGAGCCCCGAAGGCAGCCGGCCTGAAGCGATCGACCAACTGTAGGGTTCCACGCCGCCGACGGAATTCGGCGGGAGGATGCAAAACAGCCCGTCACCGACGGTGGCCACGTCGGTCGTCGTGATGGCCAGCGGCGTCAAGCTCCCGGTGACCGAGATCGAGAGGGGTTCGTCCAGGGTGTTCCCGAGGCTGTCGGCGAACTGGACCACGAACGCGAACGTCCCGTTGGCATAGGGGGTTCCCTCGATGATCCCGGAGCTGTCAAAGCCCAGGCCCGGAGGCAGATTCCCCTGGGCGATGGACCAACTGCAGGGCCAGCGTCCACCGTCCCCGATTAGTTGGGCGCTATAGCCGGTCCCGACAACCGCCGCGGGCAGGCTCGTCGTAAGGATTTCCAGCGGCTGCGCCACGCGTGTGCCTAAGGGGAATTGGGTTTCGGCGTAACGCCCCGCCAGGCCCGTGGCACCCGCCACCGTTTGAGTGTCTTGCTGGAGGACAAGGATATAGCGAAGACGGGCCTGGTAATCCTGGCCATCGGTCAGCGTCCCGGCCGGAATCGTCACCTGATTCGTGGTGCCGGGCAACGCAACGCCCCCCGACGAGTAGTCGGGATTGCGAAAGACCACCTTCTGGAGCACGTCCAGCACGGCCAGCTCCACCTGGTCGTTGGTGGAGGCCACGACAGGCGGGCTCCACCGGATGATCACGTCGTTGGTAAACGAATTGGTTTGCAGGGCGGTCCAGTTGGCGATGGCCAGGGGAGGCGGCCACGGCCCGGCGCCCAGGGTGTTGGTGGCGGTTTTAGCCTGGTCGCTGAAGGTCCAGACATAGGCCCCGGGCGGCGCGGCGGCCCAAAGGCCGGCTTCGCTCGCGAACGATTCATTTGTTTGCCAGAGAATTTCGTTGCCCGACTCGGGTAGCGCCAGCGCGGCGCCTCCGGGCAGAGCCAGAGTCACCTTGTAGATGCCGTTGTTGGTTGCCGCCCAAACCGAAGGTTCAAAGGCAAATCCGCTCGGGGCTGGTGTGGAGGGGGGCGAGTCGCCGTCCTGGGTAAAAACCTGTCCCGCCAACAGCCGGTACTGGGCCACCTCCGCGGCTTCCGTGCTTTGGCTGACGATGAGCGTGGCGGTGACGGCGCTGGCTGAACCTGCCAACGCCATCCTGCCGCTTGAAAGAGGTTGCTCAAAAGCGATCCGGTACCGCGTCAACGTGAGCAACAGGTCGGTGTTGGGGTGCAAGAGATTGCCCGGCACCGTGTAGGTCGTGGCCAGGCCGGAGAGCGCTCCCGGCTGGCCCGGCCACGGCGTCTCAAACCCTCCGCCACCGGTGTCTTGCACCCTCAGCACCAGCCAATCACCCGCTTGCGCGTCCGAGCCTAACTTCCAGCTCAACTGGAAATCGACTCCGGCGGGGAGCGGCGGCCCCCACAAGCTCGGCGGGAACTGAGGGGTGGTGGGATAGGCGGGAGCGGATTGTGTCAGGCCCACCGTGAAGGCTGAGTTGTCCGCGTTCGTGACCCGCAAGGAGTAGGAGCCGACCGGGAAACGAACCGTCTGCGCCGCGGTGGACAGAAAAGCCTGGAGCGTGTAAGCCCCTTCGGAGTCGGGCGTCACGGGAACGGCCTCACCCAGCGGAGTGGTCACTCCGGCGCCAGCCAACGCGCCTGCCGAGAACCCGCGCGCCCAGCACTCCCAGTAGGCTGGAATCATCGGGACCAGAAGGGGCCCGGCCTGCATAAACTCTTGTCCCTGGAAGATGCCATAGACCTGCGAGGACTGTCCGGAAAGGCTGGCGACGCAAGCCAGCCAGAATCCCCCCGCCGCCGTCCAGGCCCACCGCCTCGGGTCGGGGCAAAGGGCCATGATAGTCCGCGGGTGCTGCGAATGATGTGGTTTCATTTCAGTGTGACGCCGGCGTTTGCCAGCGCATAGATAGATCGGGCCGTCTCCTGTTACAGCGGAATGATGACCATAGCCACACCGATATTGCCTTTCTCTTGGCGTTTCTTGCCCTCGTTGCGGGTCATCAACGGCGCCCACACGCGGGTATTCTACGGTGCAGACGTTGACTGGGCCCGCCTTCGCTTCGCTACGGCGCGGCTGGCTGGCATGAACGACGCCATTGCCGTCTCAAGCAGGCGAGCCGGTATGCGCGGACGCCGTTGGCGCGCAGAATGACCAAGCTCCCGACCCAGGGCGTTGCCTGGCAGGCTCCGGCTCCATTACCTGAGGGGTCCGGCGCGAATGTTGTCGAAGAGGTTGCGATCATAGGTGCTGGCGAGGAAGGCCATGCCCTTGGCGCGTGATTTGTCGGTGACCTCGGCTAGTTTCTTGCCGTCCACGAAGCCGGCGATCTGGCCGCCTTTCATTTCGAGCCGCAAGTGATGCCAGGCCGACGGGTCGAACTTCACCCACTGGCCGGCAGCGAGCGAAGTGTATTGCCAGTTCAGTTGCCAGCGGCCATCGCGCGTGAGGATCCAGCGGTAGCCCAGTTTGTCGCGGTCGGCGTAGCGCCCCCCGATCTCGACGTCGCCTCCCGCCAGAAGGACGTCGGCCTCGAGCTCGTAGTCCTGCCAGTCCGGGTCGCCGAAAAGCGTGTGTGGTTTCAGCAGCCAGTTGCCGTACCACAAGATTCCCTGCTCCGGCACAATTTGCGCCAGGCACAATCCGCCCTTGGGCCAGCGATACACCTCGAAGGTCCCCTTCTGGTCGGAGAAATAGCGCGGCGTCTCGCCGGGACGGTAGCTCTCGAAGTCTTCCGCGAAAGGAAAGGGGAACGGTGCTCGCTCGGGCGGAGCGCCGTGGGAGCCTTTCTGTTGTCCGGTCGTGCTGGTAAAGGTGTAGATGGCTTCCGCTTCGAGTTCGACGGAGTTATCGCGCAACTCGAGCGGCGGCTGTTGGATGAATTGTTCAGAGGCGGTGGATCTCCAGACCTGGACCGGGCCGGTTTTCAGCCCGGGTCCGAGGGCGAGGTGTATGGTCTGCTTCTCGCCTGTGACGACGACGACGGACCAATCTCCGGTCTTGGGATCGCGCAAGCCCACGTGGCTGCCGCGCCAGGTGTTCGTGTCGAACTGCGCGCAAGCGCCGTCCATATAGACCCAGCCCGGCTCGGCAAATTGGGTGGTATGCGCCAGCGCCCAAACCGCCGGCCAGACGGTGTAATGCCCGCACCAGGGCGTGTCCGCCTGCATTGCGCCGGTGTCGCCCCAGATGATCTGGTCGTAGATCGAATCAATGGGGCACCAGATCTCGAACTTCGTGATGCGGTCGCGGGTGTAGAGTTTATTCACCAGCCGCGCGAGATAGAGCGCCCCCTTGTCGCCCCATTGGCCGCCGGACTGGCTCCATTCCTCGCTGGCCCAAAGCGGCTTGCCCGAGCGCTTCGCCTTGTCCGTGGCGTCGCGGCCCGCCTTCTGGTCGATCTGCCATGGTTCGCGGCCATCGACGTAGTGATAGCCGACCGCGCCGATCAACGGGTCGAGTTCGGGAGCCGCTTCCAGGGCATCGAAGATCTGCCAGTACTCTTTGTCGTTGTCCGGAGCTTGGAGTTTGACCTTGGCAAATCCGCGGGCATCCAGGGTTGGGCGCAGGCTCTTCCGAATCCAATTCAGATCCGTGCCCTGCTCGTTCTGGGCGGCGGAAATCCAGTCCAGTTCGAGTCCGTAATGCCTGCGCGCCACTTCCAGGAACGCCACAAACCAGTCCGCGGATTCCTGCGAAAACCGGTCTTGCACCCAGGCCGGGTAAGCCCACGGCAGACAATCCAGGAAGATCCTGGGGTTGCGCTTGCGCGCCTCAGCCATGAGCCAGAACTCGTAGCCTCGCGCTTTGGGATTGGCCAACTCGTCGCGTGTGACGACATGGGAGGGCTCGCTGCCGCAGGTCGAGTTCTCGCCGCTGCCGATCTCGACCTTGAGATGTTGGAAGCCGGCGCCGAACCTGGGCGTGAACAAGAAGTCGAGGATCTCGCTGCGTTGCGGCTCCGGATAATCGACGAGCAGGCGGGACGAGGCCCCGGCGCTGACGGCGCCGATACCATCGAAAACGCGCCCGGGCGACGCGGGATCGAGACGAATGAGCTTCGGCGAATCAGCCGCCTCCAACCGGAGCAGTGATGCCAGCAGCAAGGCGGCGACAATGCGGCGCATACGAAGTTTCACGGGACGGGGTTATACGCCGATCTTGGCTCAGGAGAAAGCCGAATCTGACGCGTAGGGTGGCAATGCAGGGCGCGTTCGAGAATCCGGCCTGTCTGTCATTAACACCCCGTTTCAACGGGGTGCAGCGACTGGCATGCGCGACCTCAACCCTTTTTAAGGGTTTCCCGTGTCCGCGAAACTTTTTGGGCGATTCTTGAACGCGCCCTGGTGGCAACGGGCGGAGGTCGGGATTCCTCGGTGCCGCCTGAAGGCGGCGTTCCGAAGCCAAGCGGAGCGCCGCCTTCAGGCGGCAGAGTGGGCGTTCGAAGAAATCGGACGTGCGCCCTGTGGCAACGGCCGCATCCCGGCCTGGTCGAGGCCAGCAGATGGGGCCGCATGAAAACCGTTTACCGCGAGAGGTCCGCCTGTCTGAGGGTGCGAAACTGGTGGGCGTGGAGGGCCTGCTCGGCCAGTTCATGGTCTTCGACGCTCAGGCCCACAATCGACTTGCCAGCCGGGTGCGGAATGAACGAGTAAAGGTAGTGGATGTTCAGCTCGGCTTCGAGGAGCACGGACATGAGCGAGGCCAGGTTCGCCGAGGTGACCTCCACCACCAGCAGGGCGCTTTCAGAGAACGGGAAGCCTTCGCGGGCCAGCAGGTCGCGCGCCCGGTCCGGGCCATCCACCACCAGGCGGATGATCGCGCTGTCCGTGGTATCGACCACCGTCAAGGCCAGCACATTGACTCCATCGGCGGCGAGCAGCCGGACCAGGTCGTGCAGACGGCCAAGCCGATTTGGGGTGAAAACCGCAAACTGGCTCACCCACTCGCGCCGCCCTGCCTTTGTCGTTTGAGTCACCATACGTTCCGCCTAACATAATCCAGGTTTTTCGCGCGCGCACCTGGCGAATAAGGAACCAGCCCTCGGCTACGCCGGGGCGTGCCTGCAGTCCCCAATGATTGCCGACCCGGAAGGCCGAAATCCGAAGGCCCGAAATCCGAAAACAGAGCAGCGCGGCCAGCGCTCGCCGGACCTCAGCGCCCAGCGGCGCGGCCTCGGATTTCGGGATTTCGGATTTCCTTCGGATTTCGGCCTTCGGATTTCGGATTTTGGCCGCACCCAACGTCCGACCTCCTCTGCCTGAAAACCCACCCACCCCCCCCACGTTCAACAGGGGAGGAATTCCTGGACCTCGAGTGGCAGGGCTGCTATAACCCCGGCTATGACTACATTTGAATCTCCATTGTCCCGCCGCGCCATGCTTGCCCGTTCCGCCCGAGGGGCCGCCTGGCTGGCCTTGGCGGCCAACTGTGCCCCCCTGTTTGCGGCGGCAAGCCAACGCCGTTTCCGAATTGGCGCTTGCGATTGGTCTATCGGCCGGATGTGCGACCCGGCGGCCTTCGAGCTGGCCAAGGAGATTGGGGTGGATGGCGTCCAGGTGAGCCTGGGCAGCGCGGCCAACGACATGCGGCTGCGCAAATCCGAAGTCCAGCAGCAATACCGGGAGGCCGCCGCGCGGACGGGGCTCGAGGTTTCCTCGCTGGCCATCGGCGAGTTGAACAACATTCCGTACAAAAGCGACCCGCGCACGGTGGCCTGGGTGAGCGACAGCATCGACGCCTGCCACGCGCTGGGGGCGCGCGTGGTGTTGGTGGCCTTTTTTTCAAACGACGATTTGCGCGGCGACCCGGCGGGTGTGGATGAGGTCGTGCGGCGGCTCAAAGGGGTTGCGCCCAAGGCGGAAAAGGCGGGCGTCATTCTGGGCCTCGAGAGCTGGCTCAGCGCCGACCAGCACCTGGACATTCTCAGGCGCGTCGATTCCCCGGCGGTCCAGGTGTACTACGACGTGTGCAACTCCAACGATATGGGCTACGACATCTACCGGGAGATTCGCGCGTTGGGCAAACAACGGATCTGCGAGTTCCACTTCAAGGAGAACGGTTCCCTGCTCGGCCAGGGCAAAGTTGATTTCAAGAAGGTCCGCGCCGCCCTGGACGATATCGGTTATAGCGGCTGGGTTCAGATCGAGGGGGCCGTGCCTCCGGGCAAACAAATCCTCGAGAGCTACCAGGCTAACTGCAAGTTCCTGCGGGGGATCCTCGCGTAGGGAGCGGAATCTGAAACCAGCGCCGGGTGCCTTTCCCTCGCGCGGAGTAGACTTCAAATCCGGCGACACCGCTGAGGTTGCTGACCTGGCAAGATGGCGTAGGTTCCAATGTCGGTCGGTAGCTGAAGGCGGTGGGGCGGCTTGGCGGCTCGACTATTTCCGGGTCGGCAGGAGCCTCAAATCTTGGGTGTCGCACACTAAACGAGAACCATGAAGACAAAATCGCAAATCGAAAAGCTGCGGAAACTGGAAGAGGAGTGCCAACGCCTCCGAAACAGCCTCGGCGTTTCAAGGCGGGGCGAGGTGGTATTCCAGGCCCCGAACAGCATGTGGTCTGACTACGACATTGTGGTCGAGGCCGACGGAATCGGAGGCGCGAAACTGCTGGTGGTCCAGGGTAACTACCCAATCGATTACTCGACAAAATCCGAACAAGTGTTCGCAACGGAAGATGCAGCTTGCGAAGCCGCGGAGGAACTCCTCCAAAAGCACGGATAATCGCTGACGTCGCAGCCGCGGCGCGCCACCCGGTGCCGAGAGCGCTTTACTTGATGCTGCTGCCGTACTCCCGCCGGAACTCCTCGTATACGATTCGCAAGACCTTCTGCCTGTCCTCAGGCTCGTCGAAGCTCGCCGCCATTTTCAGGAGCTCGTCCTTACTGATGGACTGAACCTTCATGTCGATGAGGTATTTCTTGACTTCCTTGGAGATGTCGTCGATGACCAGGATGACGTTGCCGTCCTGCAATCTCTCCGCGTCGAAATTCAGTTTTAGCTCGGCGTAGACGCGGGCCGCCTCCGATTCGGTGTAAATTCGCAGTTTCTTCACCTGATAGACGACGCCAAAGTTCGTGGAGAGGTCCACTCCCTTGTCGTGAGCTGACGTGCGGGTGTCGCGGTAAACTTTGCAGGCGAACTTTTCCAGATGGATTTTAATGACCGCAAAACTGAAGATTTCGAAGTTGGCCGGGTTCTTGTCGATCTGCTCGCGAATCAGATCCAAAAAGCGTTGCTTCTCCCCCGCTAAGTCCACTCGGATCGCCGGATCATGGAGGAGCGGCACGATGCCGAGCCGTTGCTCGATGTGCTGCTTGATTCTGCCTGGAATCCAGTCACAGAGGGCTATGGCGTACTCGGTGTAGGGCGGCAGTAGTTCGTAGCTGAGGTGGCCAACTGACTTCAGCACGCTATACCGGGACATGCGCAGGCCGTAAGCGTCGTAATACTTCGCGCCGACGTGGACATCGTGGCCGAGAAACTTCTTCAGGTCCTCGACAGCGGCCTCATAGGTTTTTCGGATCTCATGGTCGGTGAATGCACGCCGCCCGGTCTCCGCGTACGCTCTGAGCAAGCCGAGGGCGACGACCGGCATGATGACTTTCGTCTGGGAGTACTTGAGCATCCGCTCGATCTCACTCTTGCAGAATGCTTCCGAGTTTGCCGGGGCGGTTTTCAGGCTCTTTCCCACATCAAAGATTTGTCTTCCAAGCGTGCTTTCTTTGCGGCCATTTTCTTGCCCCATGTCCCGATGGTGGGAACTCTCGTTTGAAGGTGTGGAAGAAGGCGCTTAGGCCCGCAGCTACGCCAGTCCGGCCTGCGGTGGTTTGCGGGGTCCGGGAGGGAGGGGCGGTCCACTTCAGCGAGCATTTCGAGTCCCGCTCCGTGCCCGTCGCCGATGGAGTACCCGCTTCGGACCTTCGGTTGCTCAGCCTTGTCAGCTTTTGCCACGTGCGTTGTTTAGCAAGACTGCTGTCGATTGGCGAGCAATTTCCTTTTTCAAGCTTCGAAGGGACGGCTGACATTGTCACCGGACTCAGCCGTCCCTTCGGGACGGGTGACAGTTTCGGGGGCTCACACCCAACGTTGAAACGTCGGGCTATTGTCGGATGTCCCTCCGGGACAAGGACTTGGCCCGGTGCTCGCTTTTGAGTTCGGCGTCAAATCTTAGCGACAGCGCGGCGAGAGCCGTCCCCGCCCCCCTTGCGGGAATCGGGCCTGTTGGCGGCTGGGGCCAGCGCGGTCAATGGCGCGGCACGAACCTGGCCTGGACGAGGGAATAGGGCTGGAGGAGGAGCGTCATCGAGCCGTCGCGCACTTCGATATCGGTGCTTGCGAGCTGGATGGCCGCCGGTTCTTTGAGGGTATTGACCGCCCAGGGCGCGGGCCCGGCCAGGGTCCGGAGCTGGGCCTTATCGGCGCTCGAGAAGCCGTTGAGCTGGATGCTCACGCGGAGCGGGCGGCCGTCGCCGCGATGGACCAGGGAGAGGAGCAGGTCGCCGTTGGCAGCGAGGGCGGCCAAGGCAGCCAGGGCGTCGAAGGAGGGATCGCCGCCGGCATTCTTGAGGTCGGGGAGCACCCTTGGCGCCCGCTCCGAGGGCGAGCGCAGTTCGGATTTAGCGACCCGCGCGCCGGCGAAGTCGGCGAAGAGAAGGTTGGCGAAGTAACAGGGATTGGGATAGACGCGCTCATGCTCTTTGCGCAGGCCGCCCCCGTGGTTCACCGTGGCGGAATGGGTTATCAGCTCGACAAAGGGCTGCAGGCGCGCGGCGGCGTGGTAGATCAAGGTGTCATAGAGCGCCTCGCCGAGGGTGGCCGGATTGACCAGGTTCTGCGGATTGAGCCGGTTGGTCTGCGGCCCGCCGGCGCCGGGCGCCAGGTGCGCGAACATCTGGAGTTCGGTGACGGCCAGGCGTCCATCGCGAACTCCGCCGCGCGCCAGGTCCTGGCGCAAGTCACTCCACTTGCGTTCGAGCAGGTCGGGCGTATACATGAAATCGCGGAACACGCCCAAGGGATCGGTGGCGGGAGGCAAGTCGCCGCCAATGAGCGGGTGATCGGTGATGCTCCGGAGCTGAGCGGCGGCCCCGGCGATGAGCGTGTCATTCCAGGCCTTGCCCCACAGAACGGGCGCGCCGCAGGCGGCGAGCTGGAGGGTCGGATCGGCCTTTAGCATGGCCTGTGCAAACTGTCGATAACGGTCGACGTAGCCAGAGGCCGTGGTCCAATGCGCCTGCCAGCGGCCCCAGAGTTCGTTGCCCGCCTCCCAGCGCCGCACGTTATAGGGTTCGCGATGGCCATTGGCGGCCCGGCGCGCGCCCATCGGGGAGGCGGGGGGGCCGTTGCAGTACTCGACCCAGGCGGCGGCCTCCTCGGGCGTGCCGGTGCCGCCGTTGACGCAAATCATCGGTTCGCATCCCACGGCGCGGCAGAAACGGATGAACTCGTCCGTGCCGAACGTGTTCGGTTCGACACCGCCCCAGGCGTAGTTCGGGAGCGTGGGCCGTCCTTCCACCGGCCCGACCCCGTCCTGCCAATGATAGGCGCTGACGAAGTTGCCCCCGGGCCAGCGCAGCAAGGGCAAGCGAGCGTCCTTAAGCAGCCGCACCACGTCGGGGTCGGCGCCGCCGAGGTGATCGGCAGGGCACAGGAACAGATGCCCGATAACGAGCTGTCCCGCCGAGTCGCTGGACAGGACCAGGCAGCAGGGCGCGTCCGGGCGGGAATCCTCTGCGAGGGCCACGGTGCCGGTCAATTGCCGCCATTCCGTCGAGAGGCCGGTGAGGTTTGCCTCGGCGCGCGTTGCCGCCTCTCCTTGGGGCGTCAGGGAGAGCTTGAGGGCGCTCAGACCGGGCGAGCGCGCCAGCAACTCGAACTCATAGTGCCGTGTTCGATGCAAGGGCAGCCAGGTCCACTGCTTGATCCCGCCGCCGCCAGGTTTGAACTCGATTCGTTGCGCCCTCCCGCCGTGGGGTCCCGCATCGGGGCTGACCTGCACCGCCTCGCGTTGCCCCGCCCGGGACCAGAAAGCGGCCAAACCATCCCGCCGCGCGTTGCACAGCTCAGGGAGTTCCTCGTTGGGCCAGCCGCAACGCACCGCCTGGCGGCGCAACTCGGCTTCGATTCGCTCGCGCTCGAATTGGAAGGTGACCAGCCCGTCCGGCGTCATCTGGCCGGAGGCAAAGGGGTAATCGGCGAAGGTTGGATTTCTCAGGATCTGCGCATCCGTGCCATTGTAGATGTTGGCGCCGAGGTGCTCGCAGAATTTGCCGGTCAGGTTGCGCGGAATGGGATAGGACGCCAACTCGGCGGCGTGGACCACCAGCGTCGCCTCGTCGGCGGTTGCACCGGCCCCGCGCGCCGCCGCGACCGGGGCTAATTCAAGGGCAACCAGCGCGAGCCACGGGCAGAACAAGTCGAGCGCGCGCATTCGGGAGAACTCACGTGGCGACGGCCGGCGTCCCATTGGTCCCATTGGTCCCATTGGTCCCAGCGCGCATTCACGACGACTCACGTGGCGACGGCCGGGCTGGCGCCGGGGCCCGGCGGAGCGGGGGCCGAGGAGAGGCCAGCGCGGAAACTCCTCCACCAATTCAGCGGCAGGAGGCCCAGGGCAATGATCGCGGCCTGGCTGGCGACGAAAAACATCAGCCACTTGAAGGCGGCGTCCATGAAACCGTAGGAGTGCAGCCCGATGCCAAGCATGTTCACGCCAAACCAGGAAAAGCTGGTGACGATGTTGCCGAAGACGGCGAGGTTCATGATGCCGCGGTCACGCAGCAGGCCGCCCCAGCGAGCGTGGAGGATGGCGGCATTCCAAAGCACGATGAGCAGCGCGCCGTTTTCTTTGGGGTCCCAGCCCCAAAACCGGCCCCAGGATTGATCGGCCCAGATGCCGCCCAGGACGGTGCCGGTGAAGCTGAACAGGGTGGCAAAGCAGACGATGCCATACACCATCTTGGACAGGACCTTGCCGACGTTCGCCGCGCTGGGCCGGTTGCGCAAGCCCACGGAGAGCATGGGCGTGAAGACCCCGAGCAGGATATAAATAATCGCCACCAACCCGGCGGCGAAGGTGGCCGCATAGCCAAGCGTGACGATAACGACGTGGGTCGCCAGCCAGAAGTTGGTATCCAACACGGCGCGCATCATCTCCATGGTATCGCCGCCCAAGGCAAGGTTCTGGGCGATGATGAGCGTGACAAACCCCGCCGATGAGGCCACGAGATTGCCGATGCCCACGCGGTAGATGCGCTCGAGAATGATGCCGAGCACCATGGTTCCCCAGCCGATGAAGATAGCGGAGGAATAGAGGTTGGTCACCGGCGGCCGTCCCTCGAGCGCCATGCGGAACACCAGGCCAAAGGTATGCACCAGCCCCGCCAGGATGATCAAATAGAGAGCAGAACGGCGCAGGGCCTCGGAGAAATTGGGCAGCAAGGTAAACGTCGCCAGCGCCGTTCCGGCGAGGACAAACGCGGCGAGGTAAATGATCATCGCATGGAGAAAGGCCTTTACGTCGTTGAAATAAAACTCGGCCCTGCCCTTGGTCACCGCGTTGGGGAATTTGGGGGCGAGCCAGGCCTGGTAATCCGCCACGGAGCGGTTAAAAGCCGCGGCGTTGCCCTCGCGATAAGCGGTTGCCATGCCGGCAAACCAGGTCATCGCGGGATGGACCTTGCCGGTGCGCAAGGACTCGAGGAGGCTGGCCCCGGCGGTTTGCCATTGACCGGGGCCCGCCTGCGGGTCGAGCGGCGGCACGACCATCGCATAGCCCGCCTCGGCCATCACCTGGAACCGGCGCACCGGCTCCGCCACTTTCCGGACAACCTCCTTGTCCATCGCCTCGCCTTTCTCGTTGGCCAGAACGGCGGCTTGGACCGGGCCAAGGTTGGCTTGGAACTCGGCCAGGTCTTTGGCGAAGTTGTCCGCCTCTTCAGGCTCGAGCGTGTACTTGAGGCGCTGGTAAATCTGGATGGCATTGGCGAGCTTGAGGACCTGCTTCTGGAAGGTCGTCTGGTCGGCCGATTTGGTCTCGCTGGCCTGCTGTCCCTGGCGCATGATCTCGTTGACCACCGGTTTCAGGTCGTTGAAGGCGTAATAGTGGAGCGCGGACTTGGCGACGCCTTTGCCCTCGAGCTTGAGTTCGCCCAGGAGGTCGGAATGGTGGATGAGGAAGATCGGCCGCGTGTCAGCAGTGTCGGGGGAGGTCATCACCTCGAGCAGCCAGGGGCTGGATTTGAGTTTCTTGGGGTGGTGCCAGAATTGCCATGAGGGCACTTGTTCGAGGGGCAGGTCGCCGGTGCTGCGAATCTGGAGCAGGGCGTTGCGCGCCACCGAATCGAACGGCTGGATACGCCCGCCCAGCAGGACAGGCAAGCGGCCAAACTCGCGCGCGTGGAGCGCGGCGTCTTTCTTGGGGACCATCACCGCGATGATTTCGGCGGCAAAAAGGGCGACCCAACACCAGGGCAAGAGCCTGAGAAATCGTTTCATACTTTGGTGTGTTTGAGGGCCAGGCCGGCGGGCGTGGGCGCGGCGGCCGGGACCGAGGCGCTGCGGGCAGGGACAGTCTTCCTTTTCAAGGTGAAGCCGAGCAGGTGGGTCATAAACTGCCAGACCAGGCCCACTCCCACCAGGATGCAGGAGAAGTAGGGCGTGAGCCAGCTTGGGTTGTGAACCACTTGCAGGACGGTGAAGGTGGCGCCGTCCTCCTTGGCTTTGCCCCAACTGGCCTGGTAGAAGGTCTCCCCGCCATAACGCAACGGGTTGTTCATGTAAATGAGCACCTCGCGCTTCTCGCCCGTGTCAGGGCGCTGCAGCAGCACGCGGCTCGAAAAATTCTTGGGGATCTCGGTTCCGGGATAGACATCGTGCCGAAACTCCATCAACTGCAGGCTGAACGGCTTGTAGAACCGGCGCCACCGCATCGCAAGTTGGTAGGTCCGGTGGTTGCAGGTGACCTCCTGGGGCGCCTTAACATACTCCGAGACGAGCCAGGACCCGAGCGACCCTTGCGGCGCAACCAGCTCTACCACCGCGCTCGGCACGTCGCGCTGATCCATGTCCGTCACGCGAGGCTCGGCCTGCACCGTGGCGCGCTGGCCCACGCCTTGCGTTGCGGCGGGCGGTTGGGTGGCATTGGGCGCGCGTTCGGCCACCTGCGAGTTCGCGTAGAAGGCCTTGACCTTGACGACAAAGGGAAGGGTGGACTGCCGGATGTCCCCCTGGCGCATCAAGGCCCTTTGCGGAACCGCTACCACGCTGTCGGCTGCGGGGTCCGTCCGATCGATGATGGCCAATTCGGTCTCGCGGTCGCTCTCCGAATAATTCCGGGTCTCGCCTTCACGCAACGGTAGAGAGCTTTCGCGGGAAAGCCGATCCGTCAGAAACTGCCCGCAAAGCAGCAGAATAACGCCCGCATGGATCAGCCAGATGCCGGCCTTGTCCGCCGTGAGCTTGAACCGCTGGAAATGCGAGGAGATCAGGTTGATGAGCAGAACCCCGCCAACCAGGTAGCCCCCGGGAAACACCGGGAGCTTTATCCCCCAGTGCGGCGGTGTCCAGTAGATGAGAAAGCTGCGGAAAAACTCATTCTGCACTTTGTATAACCCCAGGTCCACTTGCGCCAGCGTGCCCCAAAACACGAGCACCGCCGCCAAAATCAGGCAGACCACCGTCAAGCGCAGCGAGGTGAGCACCCCGATCACACGGTCAAAGAATTGTCCCCGGTTCATGGTTGGTCCTCACTTCAGGCCGGCATACTGGGCCGTCTTGACAAACTGAGCGAACGCGGCCTTTTCGCGCTCGACCACCTGCTCGCTGCCCATCAGCTTGTAAAACCAGGTGTCATCCCCTTGACGGATAATCGCCCCGATCAGACGCGTCTTCTGCCCCGAGCCGGCGCCGGTGCCGCTCATATCCACCATCGTTGCTTTCCCGCCCTGGACTTCGAGCGGCGTGAGCAGCTTGTCCGCCTCGTCCTGCGCCAATGCACCCAAGCCAAGCTGCTGGCGCCAGCGGTTCACGTTGTTCAGCAGCCCCCCGCCTTCCCCTCGCAAACTGCTGACATTGACCGCCGCCTGCTCGGCGCCGCTGCCGTGGATGATAAACTTGGCCGCCAGGAATTGTCCGCCGGGCGCTTCTTGCCAGCCTGCAGGGACCTCCCACCTCGGGTGGACCGCGCCGGGAGTTCCCACCTGGGCCGCGGGCGTGGAGGCGGGCGTCATCCCAGCGCCCCCAATCGGCGGATGCGATGGCGGCAACGCGGAGGCTTCGGCTGGGGCCGCCAAGTTGAGCGAGTTGAGGAATTGCACGAACTGAGGCTTCTGCTGCGCGACCAGCGCATCGTCGCCGGTCATTTTGAAAAACCAGGCAATGCCGTCACGTCGGAGCACCGCAGCCAAAATGCGGTTCGTTTCACTCGACCCTGGAACGGGTCCGGCCTGTTCATAAAGCGGGGCCTGCTGGTGGGCGATCTCAACCGTTTGGATAAGCTTGGGCAGTTCCTCGGCCGCGACGGGGGGCAGGCCGACCTGGCCGCGCCACCGGTTGACATTATCGAGGTCGCTTCCGGCCTCGCCGGGCAGCGGGACCACGCTCACATCAGCCGGCTTGCCTCCGGTGCCCGCCACGCGGAAAGACGCCGCCCGGATCTGGCCTGGAGGCACTTCCTCCCACCCGGCGGGCAGTTTCCACTGCAACTTGGGCGCCGCGCCGGAAGTATCGGGATGCCCCGCCGGCAGGCCGGGCGGGGCCGCGTCCACGGGCGTCTGTTCCTTGGCCACCCGGTACACCTGGGGCTCGTTCCGCCCGCACCCGGCCAGGGCCGCAGCCAGGCAGACCAGCCCCCACCACCCAAACCGGGGATGCCGCGGTTCAACAGATAAACAGTTCACGATGATTTTTTACCTGTTATTGGCCCCAAACGCAAGGATGTATTCAGAAGTTGTCAAGGGGAGGGCAAAAACTGGCCACCAGGCCGAGGGGCCGATCTACGTCGAGCCTGTCGCAAAGGCCCGCTCAACGGAGGACTTTGTCGGGACCTTTGTCGGGAACCTTTGTCGGGAACCTTTGTCGGGAACCCTTGTCGGGAACCTTTGTCGCCCACCTTTGTCGTCCCAAGTCCGAATCGGGATTTCGACAAAGGTGGGCGACAAAGGTTGACGACAAAGGTTGACGACAAAGGTCCGAAGTCGGGACCTCTGGCACAGGCCGCCCGGAGCCCAAAACCCGCCACCCTCAGGCGAACAGCTCGCGCACCTGGAGGCGCACGCCGGGGAGGGCCTCGCATTCCAGCCAGTCCTCCGAGCCAAGGGTCCGCGTCTCCTGGTAGCGGCCGTTCTCGGGCCGGCGGTACACTTCCACCCGCCGCTCGGTTCCCAACACAATCCAGTATTCCTTGACGCCGGCCTCGGCGTACAAGGCGGTATTCTCGCGGTCGAGCGCCACGCTGGAGACCGCGACCTCGACGACCAACTCCGCCGAAACCGGATGCGCCCGGCTGTAATCATGCATCTCGCCGCGCGTGATTGAAATGTCCGGCTCCGGCTCCGAGTCCGCCAACGTGAGCGGCTCGTCCTTCCACACCGAAAAGCCCTTCGGTGCCTGCGCCGCCAGCCGGTCGTAAAGCGAGGAGGCGATAAAGCAATGGAGCGGAGACTTGGACGTCTTCTCGATGATGATGCCGCGAATCAACTCGGTGCGCCGGCCGCGCTCGTTGTACTCGCCTAGCCGGTGGTACTCTTCCACCGACAGGGACGATACCCGTTGGCGGACCTCGGGTATTTCAAGAATCGCAGTCATCATTGCGGCAAATCTAGTCGAGCACGCCCGGTTCGTCGAGGGCGAAACACGGGGCAGGCCAGCCCCAATGCCCTTCGGGAATTCGCCGGCTTTGCAAGTGCCTTGTCCGCCAGGCTTAGGATGGGCCGGCATGCGGCGGGCAGTTCCAACCCCAAAGGGGGAATGGCGCTTAGTTTGTACCTAAAACTTTGCCGCTGAGGCGCTTACGTCGAT
>Ga0209415_10008194_pt1 | contig 18149 bp, 16 predicted proteins | sample PeaSoiSIISIP2007_FD_187696 | JGI IMG/M metagenome (GOLD analysis project Ga0209415, IMG submission 187696) | Peat soil microbial communities from Weissenstadt, Germany - SII-SIP-2007 (SPAdes) (version 2) | ecosystem: Environmental > Terrestrial > Soil > Wetlands > Peat | place: Germany... | reverse complement strand
TCGTGCTGTTCCACCCGTACCTGTTCGGCGGATCGCCGCTGGGCTGACCGCGCGGCTCACGCCGCGGGGATTTGAAACAGACGCGCGGCGTTCGCTGCGATTTGTGCGCCCAACGCGTCGCAATCGGCGTTGCGCAGTCGCGCGAGAACTTCGAACGTGCGGGCGACAAATGCCGGCTCGTTGCGCTTGCCGCGATACGGCTCCGGCGCGAGGAATGGTGCATCGGTTTCGGCCAGCAAACGTTCGTCGGGAACGATCGGCGCGGCCTCGCGCAGTGTGGCGGCGCTCTTGAAGGTTACGATCCCCGAAAACGAGATATGAAAGCCGAGCGCGAGGAATTCGCGCGCCGCCGCCGCGTCACCGGTGAAGCAATGGATCACGCCGCCGCGCGGCGGCATTCCCACCTCACGCACTATCGCCGCGATACGCGCCTCGGCGTCGCGGCAATGAATCACGATTGGCCGATTCACTTCCGTCGCCAGTTCGAGATGCCTGCGTAGCGTTGCCTCCTGCGCCTCGATGGGCGAATGCATGTAATGGAAATCGAGACCGCTCTCGCCAATCGCGACGACGCGCGACGACTTTGCGAGGTCGCGTAACTGCGCGATGCGATCGTCGTCGCAGTCCTTTGCGTCATGCGGATGCACGCCGATAGCGGCATAGATGTCGGAATTGCGCTCGGCGATTGCGAGCGTCTCGCGATCGCATTCGATCGAACCAATCGCACCGACCGAAACCATTAAGCGCAATCCCACTTCACGGGCGCGCCCGAGGATCGCGTCGAGATCGCCGCGCAGCTTGGGGTCGGCAAGATGGCAATGCGTGTCGGTTAGGTTCAACGCGGATTCAATCAGGTTGAGGTTCGAGACGCGTTTCGAGGTGCGATCAGCTTGCCGCGAGCTTTCCACGGCGCGGAAAGAGCGCGATTGGAGCGTTCACCTTGTGACCCGGCTTCAATCCCTCGCCGTAAGGTTTGCGCGCGGCCGTATCATCCACGTTCAGGAGGTCGAAGATTTTTCGCGCTGTCACCGGCATAAATGGTTCGAGCGCGTCGGCGACGACGCGAATCGTCTCGAGCAGATTGACGAGAATCTGTGCGACCTGTGGCAGGTTCGCAGGATCTTTCGCGAGACTGAACGGCGCGGTGGCGACGATATATTTGTTCGCCGCATCGAGCGCCTGCCAGATAGTTTCGAGCGCGCCTTTGAAGTCCATATCATCGACGGCGGCAGCGACTTTTTGCTCCAGCGATTTTCCGTCCGCACCGAAGCACAGGTAGAGTTTGTGCTCTGACGAACGGATCAGATCGATCGCGTCGGCGGCATGGGCGAGTTTCGGCACGGCCGTGATTTCGCCATTGAAATAACGCGCGGCCATCGAGAGCACGCGGCTGACGACATTGCCGAGGTCGTTGGCGAGGTCGGCGTTGTAACGCTCGGTCAGTCGCTCCTCGGAGAAATCGCCGTCGAGTCCATAGACCACTTCGCGCATCACGAAGTAGCGCAGTACATCGGGTCCGAAGGCCTGCTCGTAGGTTACCGGGTCGCGCACGTTGCCCGAGCTTTTCGACATCCGCGAGCCGCCGAAATTGAGCCATCCGTGAACGTCGAGGCTGCGGAAAAGCGGTAGTCCGGCGGCGAGTAGAATGGCCGGCCAATAGACGGCGTGCGTTTTGAGGATGTCCTTCCCGATGAAGTGCTCGGTGTGCGGCCACCAGTCCCGCATGAAGGCGTCCAGGCCGAGTCGGCTCGCGGGTTCGCTGACGTAAGCCCAGAACGCGTCGTACCAGACGTAGGTAACGTACTTGTCGTCGAACGGCAGCTCGATACCCCAATCCATGCGCGCCTTGGGCCGCGAGATGCAGAGATCGCTGAGCGGCTCGCCGAGCATGTTGAGCGCCTCGTTCTTGTAGCGCTCGGGGCGAATCTCGAGCTTTCCACTCTTAATTTTATCGATCACCTCGGTCCGAAATTGATCGATCTTGAGAAAGTAATTGCTCTCCTTGATTAGCTCGACCGCGGTGTTATGCGTGGGGCACAGGTTGCCGGGCTGCTGCAATTCCTTTTCGGTATAGAAGCGTTCGCAGCCGACGCAGTAGAGGCCTTCGTATTCCTTGAATTCGATGTTCCCCTTGGCGTGCGTGGCAAGCAGCATCTGCTGGACGAACTTCTCATGCACCGCGTCGGTGGTCCGAACCCAGTAGTCGAGATCGACGTTGAGGCCCTTGAAGGCGTCGCGGAAGAGCACGCTCATCTTGTCGGTGTATGCTTTGGGCGCGAGCCCCTCGGCGATCGCGGCGCGGCGAATTTTGTCGCCATGCTCATCGGTGCCGCTCAGGAACGAGACGTTTTCGCGCCCGCGACGGCGCCGCTGGCATCGCGCAAAGGCGTCGGCCGCCAACGCCTCATAGGCGCTGCCGACGTGCGGCGTGCCGTTGCTGTAAAAAATCGCAGTGGTGATATGGATGCGGTCGGCCATCGTGGGTTCGTCAGGCGGCAAGGCGCGGGATTTCAGTTCTTCGCGGGCCGCGTATCGACCAGGTCCGCGAGCGTCGCCTCGACCACGCCGCCGTCCTCCTCGCGCTGGATCAGGACGGTCTGCTTGAGAATGTTCTGGCGGATAATTTTGCCGTTGCCCTGCACCGATTCGACGTGGCGGCCGAGGTTGGGCAGCGCCCGTTTGAGTTCGGCGTAAGTCGCATATTCGTAACGCAGGCAGCACTTCAGCCGGCCGCACATGCCGGCCAGCCGCGACGGATTGAGCGCCAGGCCCTGATCGCGCGCCATCTTGACCGTCACCGCCTCGAAATCGCGCAACCATGACGAGCAACATAGCTCGCGGCCGCATGGGCCCAGCCCCCCAGTCACTTTCGATTCGTCCCGCGCGCCGATCTGCTTCATCTCGACGCGCACCCGCAGCGTGTTCGCGAGATCGCGCACCAGATCGCGAAAGTCAACGCGGTTCTCCGCCGTGAAATAGAAGATCGCCTTACGCCCATCGTAAGTGTAATCGACGGTGACCAGCTTCATCGGCAGATCGCGCTCGCGGATGCGGGTGACGCACAGGCGCTGCGCATTATGTTCGCGGCTGAGGGTATCTTCTTCGATGCGCAGGTCGCTTTCCTGCGCGAGGCGCACCACCGGGCGCATCGCCGCGAGGTCCAGCGTCCGCGCCGGCTCATGAGGTTCGATTTCGATCGTGCCCAGGCGAACGCCGGCTTCGCCCTCGACCAGCACGCGGTCGCCGCGCTTCAGTTCGAGTCCGCCGGTAAGGTAGTTGTACAGGTGGCCGGTCTGCTGAAGGCTGACGGCGACAATCTTGGGCTCGTCCGCGCTGGTTTCGAAGGGATCGATCTCGCCGGCCACTATTCACCCCGCAGCGCTTGTCCCGCGCCGATCCAGAATTGCTCGGCCTGAAGTCTCGAATTCGCCATCTCGTCAACCGCCATGGCGGCCGCCAGCGCCGCAACTGCGACCCGCGCGAGTGCGGCGGCGTTGCTGCGCGCGGCAATTTCGGCCATCGCCGCGGCGGCTTCCGGAGCAGGCGCCATCAGCTCTGTTCCGAGCAGCTTGAAGCATAGCATTTCCTCGAGCAACCGCGCGATTAGCTCGAAATTTCCCACCGCCTGATCGCGCGCGCCGAACAGCTCCTGCGCGATTGCCTGCGCGCCGGCGAAATCGAGTTTGGCCGCGCGGCCGAGCGCCTCGATCAGTTCCTTGACCGGCGGCTCCTCCCCCTGCGCCAGTGCCAGGGCGCGAGCGAGGCTGCCGCGGGCCAGCGGCGCGATCGCCTTGGCCCGTACGGGCTCAACCTTCGCTTGCCCCTCCAGCACGCCCGCGATCTCGGCGACGCTTAGCGGCCCGAAACGCACCGGCCGCATGCGCGATCGCACCGTATCGAGCAGGGCGCGCTCACTGCTCGTGACCAGAATCATCATGGTGTGGCCGGGTGGCTCTTCGAGCGTTTTCAGCAGGGCATTTTGCGCCGGCAAGTTGAGCGTTTCGGCATCATCGATGATCGCGATCCGCCGCGGTCCGCGCGACGGCCGCACGCCCAGCCGTTCGATCAAATCACGCACCTGTTCGATCAGCAGATCACTGCGATTGGGCTGGCGCGCCACGTAAACATAATCCGGATGCACCCCGAGGGCGACCTGCACGCAAGCCGCACAACAGTCGCATCGCGGGGCGGCTGCGGTGGCGGCGGCGCGTCCGCGGGCGGGCGTAGCCGGCGCCGAGCGCACGGGACAGTCGGCGGGATTGCAGCAAAATTGCGCGCCCGGAGAACGCTCGCAGAGAATATTGTGCGCGATCCCGCGCGCAACAATCGACTTGCCGACACCCCGCGGACCGGCGAAGAGATATGCATGCGCGGGGCGGCGCGCGAGTTCGGCTTCGAGCCCGGCGATCAGCTCGCGATTTCCAGCGACGCCCGCGAGCGACATTAGCGCGTCACCAGTTCGGTTATTGCCGCGACGATGCGCGCGGTAATCTCGGCGACTGGAGCGGTCGCGTCGATCGTCCTGACACGGTCGGGTTCGTCGCGCGCGATCGTCAGGAAACCCTCGCGCACGCGGCGATGGAACTCGACCTGCTCACCCTCAAAACGATCGGGACCGCGCACATCGCCGCGGACTCGTGCGCGCGTGCGCTCGAGGCCGGTCTCAACCGCGAGATCGAGCACGATCGTGAGATCGGGTCGCGCGCCGTCGCTGGCCAGCCGGTTCAGTTCCTCGAGAAGCTTCAGATCGAGGCCGCGCCCATAGCCTTGATAGGCCACCGTCGAATCGGAGTAGCGGTCGGACAGGACGATTTCGCCCGCGGCGAGCGCCGGCTTGAGTTTCTCGCGCACGTGCTGCGCGCGGTCGGCAAGCACCAGCAACAACTCAGCGGCGGCATGGAGCGAAACCGCAGGATCGAGAAAGATCGCGCGAATCGCCTCGCCCGCGCGCGTTCCGCCCGGCTCACGGGTTACAGTCACGCGATGGCCGGCGAGGCGCAGCGCGTCAGCCACCAGCGCGGTCTGCGTGGTCTTGCCGGAGCCTTCAACGCCCTCAAGCGTGATAAAAAAGCCTCTGCCCATCAGCGCGAAAGATACCAGTGCAACAGTTGCGGCTGGAAGAGCGCGTAAAATGCGGCCGCCAGCGCTAGGAATGGGCCGAACGGGACTTCGGTGCGCATCAGCGATACGTCGTCACCGCCCTCGTCGAGGGGCCCCGGATCGCCGCGGCGCACGCCAGTGACCTGCGCGATCGCCGCGGGGACCTCTTCCTCGGGGGGAACCGACACAGCGCCGCTCAACGCGAACGCGACGCCACCTATTGCCCCTAGAATCGAGCCGACGAACATCGTGAACAATACCCCCGGCCATCCGAGGAACGCGCCGACCATGCCGAGCAAAAACACATCGCCCATGCCGACGCCTTCTCTCCTGCGCACCAGCAAGTACACCTCGCCGGTTATAAAGAGGAAGCCCGCGCCGCCTATCGAGCCGATGAGCGAACTCCACAGGCCGACCTCCGGCATCAGCAGCCATGCGGCCAGGATGCCGATCGGAATTCCTGCAAAGGTGATGAGATTGGGAATCACGCGCCAGTCGTAGTCGATCAGCGCGACGACGTAGAGCGCGGCACATAAGACGAAGCGCGCAATCGCATCGCCCAGCGGAAATGAAAGAAAGAGATAAGCGGCGGCGGCCGCAAGCGCGAGTTCGGTGAGAAAGTAACGGAACGGAATCGTGCCGCCACACATCAGGCAACGGCCGCGCAGGCCGATGTAGGCGAGAATCGGGATGTTCGCCCACGCCGCGATGGGCCGATTGCACCGCGGACAAAACGATCGCGGCGAGGCGATCGAAATCTCGCGCGGCACTCGGTACGCGGCCACGTTGACGAAGCTGCCGACGCACGCACCGAACACGAAGGCGAAGAGCGCGCCCAGCCCGCGCGGTATTTCCATCAACGAATCCACTCCCCCGCTTCTGATCCCACACCCGCTCCGCGAGCAAATGCTTTCGATACCGTGCTCACAGCCGCAAGCTTACGTTTGTGGTGCGCGTGGTTCTATCTCCCGGCTGACGCGGCGGCGTCGAATGGATGGGCTATTTTTGGCAACGCGGACAGTAAAAGCTCGAGCGCTGACCGATAACGATCGCGCGAATCGGCGTGGCGCATTCGACGCACGGCTTATCCTCGCGATCATAAACGCGCAATTTGCTCGCGAAGCGGCCGGGCTGCCCTTGCGAATCGCGATAACTGCGAAACGTGGTCCCGCGGCTGCCGATCGCTTCGCGCAGAACTTGAGCGGTGATCGTCGCAATGCGATCGAGTTCGGCACGAGTTACGCGACCGGCGCGACGGGTCGGGCGAACCAGTGCGCGAAAGAGGATCTCGGACGCATAGATATTGCCGACGCCCGCGACGATTCGTTGATCCATTATGAGGTTTTTGATCGCACCCTTGCGCCCGCGCGACACGCGCCACAGGTAGTCGGCGTTGAATTCATCCGCGAAAGGCTCCGGACCGAGACCCCTCAATTCTGCCAGCGCTCCGACCTCGCCGCGCGGGAGCAACAGCATGAGGCCGAAGCGGCGCGGGTCGTTGTAAACCAGGCGAGTGCCGTCGTCGAGAGTGAACTCGACGTGGTCGTGGCGCGGGTTGAAGAAGCGGCCGTCGAAATCCGCGCGCCTATGCGTCAGGCTGCCGGACATGCCCAGGTGGACCATCATCAGATGGTCGCCACTCATTTCGATCAGCAGATATTTCGCGCGTCTGCCAATCGCCTCGATCGTGCGTCCCGCAATCGTCACGGCTAAATCGGGCGCGACAGTACGCCGCAGGCGCTTCTCCTTGACCACCGCCGCTACGATGGTGCGGCCAACGGCGGAGCGCGCGAGGATGCGCCGCAAGGATTCGACTTCGGGCAGTTCAGGCATCGTGGCCGCTCTCGCGATGGAGATCGAGGCGACGATCGAGCTGACGGGCGAGTCGCACGAAATCCTCGACGGCGAGGGTCGCCGCTCGCGCCGTGGGATCGATCGCGGCGCGCGCGAACGCGGTTTCGAGTGCGATGGAATCGAGCGCGAGCGCCTTGCCCACCGCATTACGCAGGGTCTTGCGCGGCGCCGAAAAGGCCGCACGCACGGTCGCCAGCACGGCACGCTCCTCTTCCGGAGCAAACGGCATCGGTTGTCGGGGCGTGAACGTCAGCACCTCGGCATCGACCTTGGGCTTCGGATGAAAGCTGCCGGCGGCAACGCGAAAATGGCCGGTGACCTCCCAATACATCGAGGTGAAGACGCTCAACGCGCCGTATGTGCTCGACCCGGTTCGGGCGCGGATCCGCTCGGCGACTTCGCGCTGAAACATCAGCACCATGCGTGCGATCGTCGCCTGCATCGCGCACAGCCGTTCCAGGATCGCTGCGGCGACATTGAAGGGTAGATTCGCGACGACGCGCAGCGGAGCATGCGGCGAATCCGCACTCAGATCGGAATTCAGCAAATCGCACGGATCTAAAATTAGGAAATCACGATTGATGACATTGACGCGTAGGTCATCGGCAAAGCGTTCGCGCAATTGCGTTGCAAGGCGATCGTCGAGTTCGATCAGAGTCAAGCGGCGGAACGGTCGTTGCGCGATGCGTTCGCTCAGGATGCCGAGGCCGGGGCCAATTTCGATAACGTCGTCGCCGCGAGCGATTTCGGCGGCCTCGACGATGCGATCGGCAACGCGCGGCTGCACGAGGAAATTCTGCCCCTTCGATTTGTGCGGGGTCACCCCGGCCAACGCGAGCGCACCGGCGGGGCGCAGCTGGTCGGCGGCCGGTGAGCGGACGCGATTCGGCGCGCCGAGCGCGCCATGCGAATGATGCGGACGGGTCACAGCGCGAGGTTGGCCTCGGCATCGATGGTTAACGGATCGCGTTCGCCGCGGAGCAGTCGATAGCTCCCCGCCAGCGCGATCATCGCGGCATTATCGGTGCAATATTTGAATGAGGGCGCGACCAACCGCCGGCCGTCGGCCTCGGCTGCCGCGGCCAGACGCTCGCGCAAGCGCGAATTCGCAGCGACGCCGCCGGTCAACGCGATCGTCGTGGCGTCGAGTTCGCGCGCCGCCGCAATCGTCGGCCGTATCAACATCTCGACCACTGCTTCCTGGAAGCTCGCCGCGAGATCGGCAGACGTGGTCGCCCTGCCCGCAGAGCTCGCGAGATAGAGCGCCACCGCGGTCTTGACGCCGCTGAAGCTGAAGTCGAGCGGCGCGCCCTTAACCCGCGCGCGGGTGATCTTCACGCGATCGCGAGCACCGTTGCGCGACAATTCGTCGATAATTTTCCCGCCCGGATAGCCCAGTCCCATCAGTTTCGCGACTTTGTCGAAGGCCTCGCCGGCCGCGTCGTCGCGAGTCGATCCGAGACGCCGATAGCATCCGAAATCCTCGACGGCAAAGAGCGCTGTATGGCCACCCGAAACCACCAGCGCGAGATACGGCATCGCGACCGCATGCTCGATCAACGGCGCCAGCAAATGGCCTTCGATATGATTGACCCCGACCATCGCGACGCCGGTCGCCTGCACCAACCCCTTCGCGCACATCAGGCCCACCAGCAGCGAGCCGACCAGACCGGGCCCGCGCGTTACCGCGATACCGTCGAGATCGCGCAAGGTGCATCCGGCGCCGGCCAGCGCTCGCTCAATCACCGGCAAAATCGTGATGACGTGATTGCGCGAGGCGAGTTCCGGCACGATGCCGCCATAGGCGTGATGGATATCGTCCTGATTGGCGACTGCGCTTGCACGCACGCGCGCAACGCCGGGTCGGTCGCATTCGAGCACCGCCGCAGCGGCGTCGTCACATGACGATTCGATTCCGAGTATCAGCATCTCAGTCGGGTTCGCGTCTCAGAGTATCGCGGAAGAAGGCGGAGGTTAATCGATCGGTTGATCACCGCTAGGATTCGCCGTGTCGTTCGGCGACAGCGGTGCGGGCGGCGGGGGTGGCGCAGCTTCCGCGGGTGCCGGCTTTGCCGCATCGTGTTCGGGCGGCGGCGGGGCGTCCTGGGTTGGCGGCACTACGGCATCGACGGCAGCGGGCGGGCTCGGCAAATAGGAGGCCAGGCGCGAATAGCCGATGCGCGCCGTCAGGTTGCTCGGTGCGGTGCCGAGCGCGCGCTGATAAGCCAACGCCGCGTCCGAGTTCTGGCCGAGTTCCTCGTAACAGGCGCCCTCGAATCCGACCGTTGCGCCGAGCCAATCGGGCCGCGCGGCGAAACCGATTTCCGCGCGCTTGAGGAAGATCAGGGCTTGCGCATAATTGCGGCGCGCGATGTAGGCGCGGCCGAGATAAAAATACTCGAAGGGATTGCCCGGATCGATTGAGACGGCACGACCGAGGTCGCGGATTGCATCGTCGGTCTTGCCTGCCCCCAGTTCCGTTCGAGCCTGTTCGGTTACGCGCAACGCGGCAGCGCGCGCCGGCGTGTCAGCCTTTTTGATCTCGCCGTCAAGCGAAGCGGCAGCAAGGTCGGGGCCGCTTTGCACTGTGCCAAGGTCGAGCGCCGGCGGCGGTCCCGCGCTCGCATCTTCACCGCCGATACTGCCCATAGCTCCGCCGGCGGAATTATTCGCCTCCGCCGCTGTAATGCTGCTGACGCTCGTTCCTGGCGCGATGGGCGCTTGCGGGGGCGTACTTGGTGCGGGCTTGATTGTGAGATTCGCGGTACGCACACCGGCGCGGGTAGGGCTGGCAGTGCTGTTGATCGGCGCGCGCGCCGTTTCAGGATGCACGGCCACGGCGATCGGCCCTGCGTTTGTCGATGATCCGGATTGCGCGTTCGGTGCGCCGCCGGAAGCGGGGACCGACGGGTTCCCACTGTTCGCCGGTTCGCTTGATGACGAAGCGGCACCGTCGGCGGGTACGCGATCCCAGTCCGCGGACGGCCCTGGATTCACGTCGGGCGCGGTCGTATTTAAAGATGGATCGCTGCCGGGATTTTCGGCCGACGGCACGCTTTGCTCATCTAGATGCGCCAACACGGTCGGGCGTGCAGCGCCGGCTCGCGATACCGAGGCGCTCTGCTCAATCGGCGCGACAAACCGATCCGCGGCGGGTCCGCTTGCCGCACCCGCCAATCCCGACATCCAGCCCAGCATCATGATGGCAGCGATGATTGAGATAAATCGCGGCGATCTGGCGCTCAATTGAATCCCCACAGCAGAACACCTTCGACCGCCGATCGTATCATCGTCGTCAATCGTTAGGCGACGCCCCAGGATCCGGCGCCTCCTCCCAATTCGCGTCCTCGCTCGCGCCGGTGCCCAAAGGTTCGCGATCCGCGGCCGGCGTCGCACCGCAGATCTGCGTCGGCGCCATCTCCTTCGGAAATACGCCCGCGATCGTCACGGGGCAAGCCGGTCCTGCGAGATCCCCCGTCCGCGGATCGACATTGGCGATGACGATGCCCGGCGGAATGCCGAAATCGAGGGCGGGACGGGGCGCCGTCGCGACCTTCATAAAATTGGTCCAAGCCGGCAGAGAGGCCTCCGCTCCGGTCAGTCCGAGCGCCTCTTTCTGATCGAAGCCGGTCCATACGACCGTCAGTAGATTCGGCGTGAAGCCCGCGAACCACGCGTCCATGGAATCGTTCGTCGTACCCGTTTTACCCGCGGCGGGGCGTGTGAACCCCATCTGACGAGCCGCTTTGCCGGTGCCGTGATTGATCACCTGCTCGAGCATGAAATCCATGGTGTAAGCGAGTTCGGGCGAGAGCACTTGCTCGGCCTTAAGTTCGTGGCCTTCGATGACCTTATTGTTTTGATCGACCACCGCGGTGACCGCGTAGGGCGGCACGTTGAGTCCCTCGTTAGCCAGGATCGCGTAGGCGTTGGCGATTTGCATCGGCGAGACCTCGATACCGCCGAGTACAATCGACGGGTACGGGGGCAAGTCGCCGAAGCCGAGCTTTGCCGCCATCGCACGCACGCGGTCGAGGCCAATCGCATTCGCCAGCCGAGAAGTCGCAGAATTCAGCGATTCCTCCAGCGCAAATTCCAGCGTGACGCGGCCAAAGTAGCGATTCTTGAAATTCTTCGGGCTCCAGTTGGTCTCGCCGATTTGCCAGGTGAAGGGAGTGTCCTCAATGTACGTCGTCGGCAGAAAATGGCCGGGACCGCCTTCCAGCGTCTCCTCGAGCGCAGCGAGGTAAGTGACTGGCTTGAAAGCGGACCCCGGCTGACGCTTCGATTGGGTCACCCGGTTGAATTGGGATTCTCGATAGTCTCGCCCACCGGACATCGCACGAATTTTACCGGTTTGCGGCTCGATCGCGACCAGGCATGACTGCAACTGCTGCGTCTTTTCCTTGCGCCGCAATGACGCGTGCTGCGTCGTCAGCCGATCGAGATTGTCGGTGATCGCGCGATCGCCCTCTTTCTGCATATGCACGTCGAGCGTGGTGAAGATGCGCAGACCTTCGCCGGTCAGCACGGTCGGCGGATAGCGTTCCGCCAGCTCGTGCTTGACGTAATCGACAAAATACGGCGCGTCGTTGGTCTCGACGAACGGCTCGCGCGCACGAATCGGTTCGGTCACCGCGACGTCATAGGCGGCTTTGCTGACATAGCCGTCCTGCAACATTGAGGACAGCACTTCATTGCGGCGCTGGCGAGCAGCGTCCGCGTGACGAATGGGATTGTAGCGGTTAGGCGACCGGATCATCCCGGCGATCGTCGCCATCTCGGCAATGGTCAGGTCGCGCGGCTCCTTTGAAAAGAAAAATTCGGACGCCTCCCAGATGCTGTAAATGCCCTCCTGCCCGCGCTGCCCGAGATAGATATCATTGATATAGTTCTCGAGAATTTCGTCCTTCGAATATTGGCGCTCCGCGATATACGCCATCAACGCTTCCTTGACCTTACGATGCCAGTCGCGCTTGCTGGTCAGAAAGAAGTTCTTCATCAACTGCTGCGTCAATGTCGATCCGCCCTGCACCAGATGGCCCGAGCTGAAATCGATCCAGCCGGCCTTGAGCGTACGCGCCACGTCGATGCCGTGATGTTCGTAAAAGCGATGGTCCTCGGCGGCAAGGATCGCATCGACGAAGGCGGGCGGGATGTCGGTGAGCGGGACCAGGCGGCGCTGCTGCCAATCGCCCTGAAAAATCGCGCCGAGCAGTTCGGGCTCTAGTTCGATCGAGTACACCGGCTTGTGCGATCCGACGTCATCGATCGAATTCAAGGTGCCGTCGGATGCGACCTTGAGTTGCACTAGCTCGCCGCTGAATTCCCCGAACGGATACGAGAAGCTGTGCAGAAAAATCATCAGCCGCCCGTGCTTCTGATCGTAGAAATACGTCCCGCGCGCGTCCACCTCGGCGGCGGATGCGACCCGATGATAATTGAGCCGCGCGATGCGCTCGAAAAAGCCAAGGTCACTTAAGCGCTGGCCCGGATAAATTGTCACGGAGTCCGAGTAGATGCGCGACGGAATCGTCCAGCGCTTGCCGGAGAAGCGCGCGACGACCTCTTGCTGAAGCGCGTCGTAGTAGCTGTAGAAGGAATAGATGACGGGCGCGATGGCAAACAGCGTGATCGCGCAGAGGGCCAACAGGCCGATTTTTATCGCGCGCTTCGGCCCCATCGGCTAAGTGACGTCGCGCGCTCGTTCAGCCGCGACCATGCAGAGTAATGAATACGGTACCGCGATTGCGCCGGACCAGCAGCAGGGTGATGTTCTCGTTCGCGGCGTGATCGAGCGCATGGCGCCAGTCGTCGAGATCCTTCACCGGCTCCCGATCAACCTCGAGGATCACGTCGCGCGGCCGCAAGCCGGCGATCGCGCCGGGGCTATCGGGATCGACCGCTGCGACGATTATACCGCGGGTTGCGGGCAGGTCGAGTTCGTGCGCCAGGTTCGCGTCCACTTGCTTGACCGCAAGTCCAAGCGCGAGTGGGGCTTTGCGGCTGCCACTCTCAAGCGAGGCCAACTCCGCTTCATGCGAAGGCGTAATCACGATCGGTATCTTGCGCGTCGCCCGGTCGCGAATCACGGTGAGTATCGCGTTGCGGCCGACGGGAACGTTGCCGACCATCAGCGGCAGTTGTTGCGATTCACTGATTTCGTGCTGGTCGATCTGAACGATGATATCGCCGTGCCGCAAACCCGCCGCTTTCGCCGGGCTGTTGTCGATCACTTCCGTCACCAACGCACCGCGTGGCAGGCTCAACCCCGCCGCCTGCGCCTGCGCCTCCGAGACCGGTTGGATATACACGCCGAGCCATCCGCGCACGACCTTGCCGAGGCTGCGCAGTTCCGGCAATTCCGCCTTCACGAGGTTGACCGGGACTGCGAAGCCAATTCCCATGTTCGCGCCGGTGCGCGTAAAGATTGCTGAATTGACGCCGATTACTCCGCCGTACTCATTGATTAACGGACCGCCGGAATTTCCCGGATTTATCGACGCGTCGGTCTGGATAAAATCATCGTAGTTGCCCGGAATGAAGCGGCCCTTCGCACTCACGATGCCGGCGGTCACCGAGTGATCGAAGCCGAACGGATTGCCAATCGCAATGACCCACGCGCCCACACGCACGCCGTCGGAATCGCCCAGCGGAGCGACCGGCAAGTGGCCGGTGGCGTCGATCTTAATCAAGGCGATGTCGGTCTTCTCGTCGCGACCGATTACCCGCGCCTTGAACTCGCGGCCGTCCTGCAGCGTGACGACGATTCGTTGCGCGTTTTCGACCACATGATCATTGGTCAGAATGAAACCGTCAGCGCTGATGATAAAGCCGGAGCCGAGGCTGCGCGGATGCGCCGGATCGTCGTCACCGAAAGGCTGCCCCGGCGGACCGTCGCCACTCTCGTCCTCATGTGGCGCATCGACCCGCGGAAGATTCTTCTGCTCGGTTGCGACATTGACCACGGCCGGTGACAGCTTGGCCGCGAGGTCAACAAAATCCGGCAGCGTCTCCGCCTTGCCGCGCATCGCGGGTCCATTGGCGGTCTCGGTCCAAAACGGCTCGGCCAATGCGGTCGTGGTACTCAGCGCCAACGCTACGACGGACGCCGTAAACCATGGCAGTCGCAGCGATATCTGCTTGCGCAACATCGACGTGCTGGAACGAACCGCGCTGCAGCCCCCCCTCAGCGCGCAGTCCGCGCCCGCTCAACATACTTCATGCGCAATTCGTAGAGAATCGCCTCGATCAGTTGTGCTTCCTCGCGATCGAGGTTGCCGCGCGTCTTCAGTTCGAGCATTCCAATGATGTCGATAAGCTGCTGCGCGCCAACCAAATCCTGCTGTGGGCGGCCGCTTTGCGGATCGGGGATGTCGCCGAGGAGCATCAAGGCCTGCGTCGAGAGTCCGACCAGAAAGGTCCCGAACGTCATCTCGGGCGCATGAGCACCCAAATGCGCGTGACCGGGATGCTCCTCATGATCGTGGTGATGCGTGTCGTCCGGATGCGCTGTGTCCCCCGACGGTGGTTGAACGCCGGTTCGCATCGCGTCGCCGCTGGGCGGAACACTCGCCGGAGCCGCCGGCGGCGGCTCCGGCGCTGATGGTGCTTCCGGGCCTTGGAATTCAGGCTTAAGATCGCCCTCCGATGAAAATCGGCGGCGGTCGTCAACTTTGAAGGCCTTGGGTTTTTCTTCTTCGCGTTCCATCGTTATCTACCCGCTATGCGCCATCTGCTCGAGGCGGCGAATCCGTTCTTCGATCGGCGGATGGGTCGAAAAGAGCCGGCTCATGCCTTCGGCGCTCAAAGGATTGACGATAAACAGGTGCGCCGTCGCCGGCGTCGCATCGGGCATCGGCATCCGCTCGTTGGCCGACTCCAGTTTGCGCAGTGCGTTGGCTAGCAACAGCGGATTGTGCGTCAGATGCGCACCGCTGGCATCGGCCTGATATTCGCGCGTGCGCGAAATTGCGAGCTGGATCATGGTCGCCGCGAGCGGCGCCAGTATCGCCATCGCCAGCAATTCGATGATGCCACCGCCGCGGTTGTTGTCGTCGCGTCCACCGAAGCCGCCGAACAGCGCGCCCCATCGCGCCATCGATCCGATCATCATGATGACACCGGCCAACGTCGCCGCCACCGAACTGATGAGGATGTCGCGATTCAGCACGTGCGAAAGCTCGTGCCCGATTACGCCCTTGAGTTCCTCGCGTGAGCAAATCCGCATGATTCCGCGCGTCACCGCCACCGCCGCATGCTTGGGATTACGGCCGGTCGCAAACGCGTTGGGCGTATCGCTATCGATCAGGTAGAGCCGCGGCATGGGAATGTTCGCGGAATTGGCGAGCTCGTTAACGATCGCATAGAGTTCAGGCGCGCTGGTCGAATCGAGCGGCTGTGCTCCGTATGCCCGCAAGACCATCTTGTCGGAGAACCAATAACTGAAGAAGTTCATGCCAATTGCAAAGACGAAGGCGATCTCGAGGCCGCCGCGACCGCCCAGCATCCCGCCAATCAACATGATTAGTCCGGTTAGCAAAGCCAGCAGAACCGTGGTTTTGATCATACTCGACATGTTTGTTCTCTCATTTGTTCTCTCAATTGTTGCAATCGCGCCGTCCACGCGCGATTTTTCAGGCTAGCCTTTCCAGTCCATCCATTATTGCGACCTCGCCACGGCTCCTAATCGTTACAGAGCATACTCGATCAACGAAACGATTCCGCACTCTATTCAATTAGTATTCTAACCATTGCGCACCGAACGGCCACTATCTCCGGCATTTACGCGCCACTCCCCCGGCCAATTATTTCGCTCATCGCGCCGGCCACTTCGTCCGGCGTGAGCGTGTTTAGCGGTTCGCGCCGGATGATCGTCGTTGGTCCGAGCGGACGCCAGCGCGCCGGATCGGTCGGCCCGAAAATCGCGAGACCGGTCGCACCCGAGGAGGCCGCTAGATGCGAAACGCCGGAATCGTTGCCGACAAAACCTCGGGAAAGCCGCGCTAACGCTGCCACTTCGGCAAGGTCAACCCCTGATACCGTTGACACCGTCGGCAAACCGCTCGCGGCAAGGAGCGGTTCCAAGGTGGACTCGGCCGGCCCCAGAATCACCAGCGAGCGTATTCGCGATGTCAACGTCTTCGCCAATGCGACGAAATTCTCGGCCGGCCAGTTCTTCGCTGGACTGCCACTCCCCGGCAACATGATCATGTACCGCCCGGCTTCGAGTCCGAGGCTGGCGAGGCGATCTTCCGCCAGGTCGAGATCCTCGCGATAAAGCTCGATAGAACAATCGAGAGGGTCCGCCACGTCTTCGCCGATTTCCCGCAAGTATCCGGCGGCGACGTGACCCGCGCCGGGCGGACGGAACGAAAAACAGTTCGCGCGGCCTTCGGTTGCGGCGTCCAATGCGGCGCGGAAATGCGCGTCATCGGCGGCAAAGAACGAATAGACCTGTGCGAATGATCCGAAGAACGTTCGCGCCTCTTCGGCGACTGGTCCGCCCCGCGCCGCGAACAGCTGTGCGACTTCGCGCCGATCGATTGAATGTCCATGGGTTATACCGAGCCGGCCAATCGCGAAGCGCGCCAGTTCCGCTCGCGCCATTAGCTCAAGCGCAACGCCGGGATGACGCCGCGCAATTGCTCTCAGCGTCGGCACCAGGCAAATCAGGTCGCCCAGTGCCCCTGGGAAAATCACCAGAACGGGTCGCTTGATTGCGGCAGACAGCGGCATCGCGATCATTCTAGCATCGCCCTACTCCAATTCCGCGCCGTCGCAATTTTGGTCCGTTATTTGACAAAGTGCCCTTGGCAGTCGCCAAGCCAAAGCAAAAGCGGCTAAAATGTACCCATGCCGATCAGCGTTGCCCGCTCACCCCTGGAGCTCATTGGTCATACGCCAGTGGTTCGTCTCAATCGCATCCCCGGCAAGGACGACGCCGAAATCTGGGCCAAGCTCGAAAACTACAACCCGGGCGGCAGCGTCAAGGATCGCATCTGCCTCGCGATGATCGAGCGGGCCGAACGCGACGGCCGCATCAAGCCCGGCGACACCATCGTCGAGCCAACCTCCGGTAATACCGGAATCGGCCTCGCCCTGGTCTGCGCGGTCAAGGGCTATAAGCTCACTCTCACGATGCCCGACACCATGAGTGAGGAGCGGCGATCGCTGCTGGCCGCTTATGGCGCGACGCTCGTGCTCACGCCCGACACCCGCGGGATGCATGGGGCGATCGCCAAGGCCGAGGAGTTGGTGCGGGCCAATCCCGGCTACTTCATGCCGCAGCAGTTCAGCAATCCGGCTAATCCCGAAATCCATTATCAGACCACCGGCCCAGAGCTGATCGAACAGCTCGACCGCATCGACGCTTTCGTTGCGGGCGTCGGCACCGGCGGCACGATTAGCGGCACAGGTCGCTACTTGCGCGAGAAATTACCGAATCGACCGTTGATTGTTGCGGTCGAGCCGAAAAATTCGCCGGTGCTCGAAGGTGGCGAGGCGGGTTTCCATAAGATTCAGGGCATCGGCGCGGGCTTTATCCCGGCCAACCTCGACACCACCGTCTATGACGAGGTGATCGCGATTAGCGACGAGGACGCGACCACATTCTCGCGGCGCATCGCGCGCGAAGAGGGCTTGCTGGTGGGAATTTCCTCGGGCGCCAATTGTTGCGCCGCGCTCCAGATCGCCAAGCGGCTGGGTCACGGTAAAATCGTGGTGGTGGTCTTTTGCGACACCGGTGAGCGCTACCTGACCACCGACCTCTTCCAGGCCGAGGGTATATGAGCGGGTGCCGCCTCCTTGGGCGGCGCGGGTGCAAGCTATCAAGCTTACGTTAGACCGATTCAATTTGTTATGTCGGCTCCGCTGCATCAAAGTGTAGTGATGAAGCTCCGCAACAATTTTAGGACGCGATGCAAAGGAAAGGAGAATTCATCATGAAGTCTCTTATCGCATTGGCGGGGGCGCTTACGTTGGTACTCATCCCACTGTGCGTGTTCGCACAAGATACGGGCAGTGGTGCGCCGTCGATGCCGGGTGCGCCGTCGATGCCGGGTGCACCGTCGATGCCGGGTGCACCGTCGATGCCGGGTGCGCCTTCGATGCCCGGTGCCCCTTCGATGCCCGGTGCCCCTTCGATGCCCGGTGCCCCTTCGATGCCCGGTGCCCCTTCGATGCCCGGTGCCCCT
>Ga0209415_10008193_pt1 | contig 18149 bp, 11 predicted proteins | sample PeaSoiSIISIP2007_FD_187696 | JGI IMG/M metagenome (GOLD analysis project Ga0209415, IMG submission 187696) | Peat soil microbial communities from Weissenstadt, Germany - SII-SIP-2007 (SPAdes) (version 2) | ecosystem: Environmental > Terrestrial > Soil > Wetlands > Peat | place: Germany... | reverse complement strand
CAGCCGGTCAGCCGGCCGTGGGCGGGCCCGAGCAGCGCGGCGCCGACCGAACAGCGCCCGCCGCGACGGCGCCGGCCGCGGCCCTAGCGCCGCGCCGCGAACGCGCCTCGCTGACCGGACCGTCGCGCGACGCGACTACGCCAATACCATCGCCCGTCCCCGCGAGCGCCGCAGCGGCGGCCGGCCGAGCGGCCCCGTCGCAGGCGCCGACCGAAGCCCTGCCGGGCGCGGCCCCGACGGGGCGCGATCCGCTCGAAAGCCCGACGCAGGCCGCGGCCATGGCGTTCGTGCCGTTCGCGATGCGGCTGGTGGCGCAAGCGCGGCGCGCTTCGGCGGTGGCGACGTCCGGACCGCAGCCGCTGCGCCCCCGACACGTCCCGGAGCCCGGCGCGATGTGGGCGACCCAGGCGCTGGCGACCGCGCTCGGGGCCGTTCGTCCGACCGCCACGGACGAGGCGCCCGCGAGCGGCAGGCCCCAACCGCAGGCGAGCCTGCCGGGCCGGCCCGCCAGCGCCCCGCCGCCGTGGATGGACGCGCGCGGGCTGGCCTTGCCGTCCCCCTCGGCCGCCCCGCTCCCCGAACTGGCGGCGCCACCGTTGATGCCGGGCCGCGCGCCAATGGCGGCCGCACCCGTCGCCGCGACCGCGCCGGAACTGATCTTCCCGCACCTCGAGTTATCGGCGCCGCCCCGCGAGACCACCGGGACGTTGGCGACGACCATCCGGCTCGTGGCGGAGACATCCGATGACCTGCGCGGATTCGTCGAGCGGGGACTGAACGAGGTCAACGAGCGGGTGAAGCGCCTGGCGCGCAGCGACTCGGCCCCGCCGTCGGCGGGCCGGGCCGACGACGCAGCCGCCCGTCAGCTGCTCGGACGCGTGCGCGCCATCATGGAGGAAGAGCGGTTCCGCAGTGGCAGGCTCCGCTGAGGCAGACAACGATGAGCGACCAACAGACCCTGCGCGGCTTTCTGGCCAACATCGACATGCTTCCGCCGCTGGTCGTCACTTTCCAGTACAATCCGGCGTCGGTCAGCGACAACAAGGCGGTCAACTACGCCGATCGCGCGGCGACCCTGTCCGGCAACGCGCCCGGCAAGGTCTATACGGGCGGCGGCCATCGCACGATCACCTTCGACCTCAAGCTGCACGGGCTGGAGCAGGGCACCAACGCGCTCAACCCGACCCCGCTCGACAACGGCGTCTCGACCGAACTCGCCAAACTGCGCTCGTTCCTCTACCCCAAGGCGGACGCCTGGGGGACGATCAGCGGCCTGCTCGGCGGCTCGACGCCCGGCCGCCGGCTCGCCTCGCCGCCGACCTGCTACTTCGGCTTCGGCACGAAGCTCCTGCAGTGCGTCGTCACCGACATCAACATCACCGAGACCCAGTTCAACAGCTTGCTGGCGCCGGTGCGGGCGGACGCGACCGTGACCCTCGACGTCATCGAAGATGACGGCAACGCCCTCTACCAGCTCGACAAGCAGCACCGGAACGTCCTGGCGGCCCTTGGCCTGCAGAACGTCCGTATCTTCTAGGAGGACGAGGATGGCGATCTCGCTCAGCTCCCGTTACGCCGGCCTGGCCACGGTGGTCATCGGCGGCCAGCCGAGCCTGGCGCTGCGGCCCGCGCCGCCTGCGCAGCCGATGCCGGACAGCCTGCTGCACGTGGTGGCCGCGGGCGAAACGCTGGGCTCCCTCGCCTACGCCTACTACGGCCGCGAGGACCTGTGGTGGCGCATCGCCGACGCCAACCCTGGCCGGTACGCGCTGGACTGGTCGCCGGGTGACACGCTGGTGATCCCGCCCCTGCGGATCGCCACCCTTACGGCGGGGCCCTGACCGATGGCCGGGGACCTCTACTACCGCGTGTCGGTGACCTCCAGCGGCGCGTCCTACGACATGTCCGACGACCTCTCTTCGTTCACCATCGAACAGGTCGAGGGCCAGCCAGACTCCTTGGTCGTGGAGGCGGCCGACCCCTACAAGGTGCTCAGCCACGCGATCCAGGAAGGAATGGACGTCGAGGCCGAGCTTGGCACCGACGACGACCACGCGGTCGTCTTTCGCGGCCGGATCTACAAGGTAGACGGCAGCTTCCCCGCAGAGCAGACCCCGACCCTGCGGCTGCAGGCCTACGACCCCAGCATGCGCATGGGCCTTAGGACGCGCAACCGCAATCCGTGGGCCGGCATGACGCTTTCGGCGATCGTCGCGCAGGTGGCGGGGACCTACTTCCCGCAGACCGACGTCCGGGTGACCGGCGATCCCACCTTCCCGAACGGCCTGCGCCAGCAGGAGGAGACGGATCTCGCCTTCCTGCTGCGGCTGGCGCGCACCTACGGGTGCGTAATGAGCGTGGCCGTCGGCGCCGCCAGCGACACTTTCCGGTTCGTCTCGCAGCAGACGGTGATGAGCGCGACGCCGACGCTGGCGCTCTACTACGGCCGCTCGGACGTCGACAACCGGCTGCTCAGCTTCGACTCCAGCGCTGACAGCAGCAAGATCGAGCTGCCGCGGGTGCTGTCGGGCATCGACTACGACACCGGCCAGGCCACCGAGCTAACGACGACCGACGTCGCCGATCCGGACGACACCGACGATCCGTTCGTCAGCGAGAACCTGGCGGCGCTGGCCGAGAATGCGCCGGACAAGGCCGGGCAGCTCGAACAGCTGATCGCCACCGCGGCCGCCTCGCACGCGACGTTGGTCACCGACCTCGGGACCGCCGTGCGCGAGGCCAACCCGTCGTTCACCAGCGAGGACCAGCAGGCGGCGATCGCCAACAACCAGTTCTCCACCAGCCTGTTTGGCATGCGCGGCAACGGCCGCTCGGTCGGCATCCGCCAGCTGACCGCCCAGAGCAACATCACGCTCGGCGACGTCGGCGGCCGTTTCTCCGGCTCCTGGTTCCTGTCGCAGGTTCGGCATGTGCTGAACGGCCAGGGCTACATGTGCGAATTCGAGTGCCGGCGATGAGCATGCCCGCCTACGAGAAGGACCCTCGCTACGGTCAATTCACGCCGACCCGCTATCTCGGCAAGTACGCCGGCCTGGTGACGAACAACGACCCTCCGGCGTCGGGCGACCATCGTGGCGAAGTGACGGTCCAGGTCCCGGGCATCCTCGAGGAGACGCCGGACGGAAGCGATCACCAGCCGCTGGAAGTGCTGGCCGCGCCGGCCTTCCTGCCCGGCTTCTTCTTCGTGCCGGAGGTCAACGATCCGGTCTGGGTCGAGTTCGTCGCGGGCGACATCAACAGCCCGATCTGGACCGGCGTCTGGTACCCGAAGGACGCCACGCCGCACACCTTCGACGGCAACGCGCCGACGCGCACGCAGCGGATCATACGCACCAAGTCCGGCCACGTCGTCCAGCTCGACGACACCAGCGGCAGCGAGCAGCTGGTTATCACCGACAGCACCAACTCGAACACCTTCGCCTCGGACGCCAACGGCGTGGCGGTGACGTCCGCCACCGCCATCTCGCTGACCTACAAGCCGCAATCGGGCCCTTCGACCAGCATCACCATCGACTCCAGCGGGGTGACCATCACCTGCGGCGGGCAGACCAGTCTCTCGGTGACCGCCAACACCATGAGCCTGCAGGGTTCGGGCGCGACCGTCGCCATCGGCGCCACGGTGGACGTCAGCTGATGGGCAGCCCCCTGACCATGAGCAGCACGGTCCAATGCGGACACCTGGGGACGGTCCAGGTCAGCAGCTCGACGAAGCTCACCATCGGCGGCGTGGCGGTGCTGGTCCAGGCGGGCGTCGCGGGGAAATCCGTCCTCCTCTGCACGACGCTCCCCACGGCTGCGGGCAACAAGCCCTGCCAGACGGTGAGCTCAGTGCTTCCGATCAGCCTGTCGCAAAAGCTCACCGCGGGGGGAAACCCGGTGGTGCTCGACAGCCTGAAGGGCCTCACCGACGGCGTACCGCCGGGGACCCTTCTCGCCGTCGCGGGGCAGGCGAAGTTGACGACGGTCTGAGGCGGCGGAGAGAGGCGCGAAATGGGCAGCGGCGGGACGGGTTTGGGCATCACCGGGTTCGCTTTCCCGTTCCGGATCGACCCCGCGACCGGCGGCGTGCAAACGCTGAGCGACGACGACAAACTGCGCGCCAACATCGTCCACATCATCCTCACCAACTTCGGCGAGCGCGTGATGCGGCGCGACTACGGCGGCGGCCTGCGCGCGCTGGTCCAGGATCCCAACGACAAGGCCATGTGGGCCGTGGTGCAGCACCGGATCGGCCAGTCGGTGGGGCTGCTGGAGCCGCGCGTGATGCTGCAGACGCTGACGCTGTCGCAGCCCGCCGGCGACGACGCCACGGTGAACGTCGACGTCCGCTACGTGGTCCGGCGCACCCAGGCGGTGAACAGCCTGACCGTCCCCATCGCCTTCAACGCCACATGACGGGGCCTTGCGTCATGAGCGGAACGGGACTGCCGATCGGCTACACCAACAAGGACTACGCCTCGCTGCTCGCGTCGCTGCAGGCGCTTGCCCGGAAGGCGATGCCCGAGTGGACCGACCAGTCACCCAACGATCTCGGCGTGATGCTGCTCGAGCTGTTCTGCGCGATGGGCGACTCCTTGTTCTACAACCAGGACCGCATCGCCTGCGAAAGCTTCCTGGGGACGGCGGTCGAGCGGCGCAGCGTGATGCAGCACCTGCGCCTGATCGGCTACGAGCTGCGCCCGCCGCTTGCCGCCTCGGCCGACCTCACCCTGCTGTTCAAACTGGGGACCACCGGGCCAGTCACCATCCCGCAGTGGGCCGCGTTCAAGACCACTGCCGCGGCCGCCGGCGCGGCGATCACCTTCCAGTACATCCAGCCGACGCCGATTACCTTCGACCGCGGCGGCCTGCCGTTCGCCATCGTCGACGCCCAGGGCGCGATCGTCGTGCAGGCCGCGGGCCAGCCGCTGCCGGCTGTGCTGCCGACCGGCAGCACAGCCTACCTCGCCTACCAGACGGTGCCGGTGACGCAGATCGACGCCAACGTGACCAACGAGATCGTCGCGTCGTCCGACGGCACGGCCGGCCAGCGCTATCCCCTGGCGCGGGCGCCGGTGGTCGACGCGACCCTGGTCGTCAGCGTCGACGAGGGCGCCGGGCCGGTGACCTGGACCCGCGTGGCCAGCCTGCTGAACAACCAGCCCAGCGACACCAGCTACTCGGTGCGCCGCGACGAGAACGAGAAGGTGTGGATCGAGTTCGGCGGCGCCAGCTACGGCAAGGCGCCGCTGAGCGGGATGAACAACATCACCGCCAGCTACTGCGTCGGTGGCGGGACCAAGGGCAACGTGCCGGCCGGCGCGATCTCCAAGCCGGTCACGCCGATCGACCAGTTGAAGCTGGTCGCCAACCAGGCCGTGGCAAGCAGCGGCGCGGACGCCGAGGACACCGCCGACGCCGTGGTGCGCGGGCCGCAGATCTTCCGCGCGGGCGGGCGGGCGGTGACAGCGGCCGACTACGTGGCCCTGGCCGAGGCCTTCGGGGTGGCCAAGGCGCTGGCGCTGCCAGCCGGCTGGAACACCATCAAGCTGGTCGTCGCCCCCGCCGGCGGCGGCACGCCGAGCGACACCCTGATCCAGGACCTGCGGGCCTACCTGGAGCCGCTGCGGATGATGAGCTCGATCGTCGAGATCGTGGGGCCGACCTACGTGCCGGTCTACCTCGACGTCAACGTGTTCCTGCTGCCGCAATACGCGGCGAACCTCGTGCAGCAACAGGTGCAGCAGGTGGTGGCCGCGGCGCTGGCGTTCGACACCCTGCAGTTCAACCAGGTGCTCTACATCAGCCGCCTCTATGAGGTGATCCAGGAGATCCCCGGCGTCGCCGGCGTCGATATCGACACCTTCGCCGCCGGTCCGGTCTACACGCCCGGCGCGCTGCCGTCGGGCGGCCTGCTGACCTTTGGCCAGACCGACCCGAGCGAACTGCCGCAGTGGCTGGGCTTCGACGGCGTCACCAGCCACCTGACGACGCAGCCGGGGAGCGCCTGATGGCGGCTTTGCCGCTCATAGGGGCCGCGAGCGTGCGCGGCTACGGCGCCAGGCTGAGCCTTGCCTGGTCGGCCGCGGCCAGCCTGCCGAGAAGCCTGCGGCTGGTTCGCCGCCGCCACGGCGCGCCGACCGGCCCCGACGACGGGCGCATCGTGCTGGACCTCGCCCAGCTGTTCCCCAGCAGCAGCGCGTCGGCCCCGTGGGCCGCCACCCAGCGCTGGCGCTACACGCTGAACAATGACCGGGCCGAGTGCGGCGTGCTGCAGGCCGAACTCGCCGCCTACTACACGGCGGCGGGCGACCCCCAGCCGCATCAGGTCGCTTTCCAACTGTCCGGCCCTGCGGGCGCCGCGCCGCAGTCCTGGGTGTTCGCCAGCGTCAGCCGGCTGACCCGTTCGACCGCGTCGCCGGCCGCGCCCGCCCCGTTCGCCAGCGTGACGACAATCTCGGTCTTCACTCAGCCGGCAGGCGGCGCCGAAACCCTGGCGGCCACCCTGGTCGTGTCCACCGAGCCGCTCGCGGCGGGCGCGGTCACGACGGTGATCGACTACACGCAAGGATCGGGGACCGGCGCGCCGCCGCCCGAGACGGTGACCACGCCGGCGCCGAACCAGCTGGCGTGGACGCCGGCCGGCGCGGCGACCCAGACCCTGCCGTTCGCTCGCGCGAGCCTTGACGTCACGAGCTCGGCCCTGCGCGCCGTCGCCCCGCTGACCCTCGCTTTCACCACCGCCATGGCCGACCCCGACCAGGGGCCCGGGGCGCTGCCGCTGGCAGTCGAGGACGCCAGCAACGGGGCGCCGATCGTCATCACCACTGCCACGCCCCACGGGCTGGCGAGCGGCGCGGCGGTCAGCATCGCCGGGGCGAGCGGCAACACGGCGGCCGACGGCGTCTGGACGATCGTCGCAATCAACGCCACGCAGTTCTCGCTCACCGGCTCGACGGGCAACGGCGACTACGGCGCCGGCGGAATGGTCTACCCGCCGATCGTGCGCGAGGCCGAACTGGTCGAGACCCTCAATGCGGTGACCGGCCAGATCGATCGGACGCTCACCGTGCTGGACCGCGAGCCGCCAACGCCGCAGACGCTGCCCGGGCTGCCCGCCGGCGTCGTCGCCTACTACGCGGCCTTCCAGGACACCGGCGCGGGCCGGGCGGCCGGCGACACGGGCGCGGTGTCTGTGCTGGTGACCGGCGGCTACGGATTCGGCGAGACGTTATTTAACCTCGTGCCCGGCGTGCACCGGCTGTACGACGACCCGGCCGCCGGACTGCAGGGCAGCTGGCAGCTGCGCCGCTACCTCTCGCTGGCCGGCGCCGGGCTCGACCAGGCGCGCAGCCTCGGCGAGTCGCTGCCGCTGTTGCGGGACATCTTCAGCGTGGGCGCGGGCTTCCTGCCGCAGCTGGCCCAGCAGATCGGCTGGCAGACGGACCTGACGCTGCCCACCGAGCGGCAGCGCACCGACATCCTGTTCGCGCCCGAAGTGTACGGCTCGATCGGCGCTGGACCGAGCCTGCGCGCCCTGGCGGAACGTTCGACCGGATGGTCGTGCCAGGTGAAGGAGTTCGTCGGCAACGTCCTGCTCACCAACGCCGTCGAGGCGAGCCGGCTGTGGCAGATCGCCGACTGCTCGACCAGCGATCCGGCCACCGCGTTCTCCGCGCCCGACCTGACTGCGCAGGTCTACCCACTGCAGGGCGAGGCCGTGGCCAGCCAGGCGCGCCTGGACGCCACCGACGCGCGGCTGGCGGCGGCGCTCGGTTCGGACGGCGCGGTCTGGCTGTTCTGGCACAGCAATCGCCTCGGCTCCGAGTGGCAGGCGGCGACCGCCTATGAGATCGCCCCAGCCGCTTCGCTGCTCGCGCCGGTCGCCATGGGCGGCTTGGTCTACGAGTGCACCAAGGCCGGGGTCAGCGGCGCGACCGCGCCGACCTTCCCGACCATGGCGGGCGTCACCGTCACCGACGGGGCCGCGGTCTGGACCTGTCGCGGCCTCGGCCTCAGCCGCCGGCGCATCTGGCTGCAGCGTCTGGGCGTCGATTCGACGCCGGTGAACGCGGTCGCAGATCTGGCGGACACCGAGGGGACCTTCGACGAGACGCCGGCCGCCGTCGCGCTCGGCGGCGCGATATGGCTCGCCTGGTCGTCGAACCGCAGCGGCCACCCGGAAATCTGGCTGCGCGACTGGCCCGGCGGCGGCGCGCGCCCCGGTCCCGCCGTGACGCTGGTCCGCCAGATGGCCGACAACCGCTTCCCGGCGCTGGCGACCAGCGGCGCCGCGGGCGCGCCCCTCTGGGCGCTGTGGCAGTCGACGCAGGCCGGGCAGACCCGCATCTGGGCCGCCAGTTCGACCGATGCAGGAGCCACCTGGTCTGCGCCGGCGCCGATCTCGCCAGGCCCGCGCGAGCGCACGCCGACGGCCGCGTTCGACGCTGGCGGCGAGCTCCACGCCTTTTGGGCGGCCGACAGCGGCGACAGCAGTCACCTGGTCCGGGCCGCGCTCGCGGCGGGCGCCTGGACCCTCTCCAACCTCACCGCGCCGGCGACCCACGTGCATGACGAAGCGCCCAGCGCCGTGCTGTGGAAGGGCGAGATCCGTCTCTTCTGGCACTCCAACGGGTTCGGCGCCCCCTGGGCGCCCAACAACGGCGTGGGCCCGGCCAGCTTCCTGCTCTCACCGGACGGCAACGGACAGGTCTATGAGTGCACGACCGCCGGGGTGACGGGCGCGGCCGGGCCCACCTTCCCCACGACTGTCGGCGCGACGGTGGCCGACGGCACGGCCGTCTGGACCTGCCGCGGCCCGGTCGCGGCCGCGCCGCTGGCGCAGACGCGGCGGATCTGGTCGGGCGCGGGGCCGACCTTTACTCCTGCGACCCAGCTCTTCGCGCGCATCGCCAATGACTCCCAGCCGGCGACGCTCGTCGATGCGACCGGCGCGCTTCGCCTGTTCATGGCGACGCAGCAGAGCGGCGCCCGCTATCGCTCGCGCACATTCGACACCTCGACGACGCTGACCACCGGGCGCACCCAGGTCGTCAACGCGCTGGCGAAGGCGTCGATGGGCGGCGTGACTGACCGGCTGCACTACACCTACGACACTCGCCGCACCGTCGCCGCCCGCTACGCGCGCGACGCCGTCGGCCTCTTCCTTACGCCCGGCGACGGCCAGACCGACGCCCAGCACGCGGCGGCGGCGGCGCGCCTGCGCGCCTTCCTGTCACCGTTCCGACCCGTGACAGCGCGGCTGGTCTATCTCGTCCAGCCGACGGGCGGGGGCGCCTTCACGCCGGTCGAGGTCGATCCATGAGCGGAAATTTCTCGCAAGCGCCGGGCGTGGCGCTGACCGCAGCCCAGACCAAGGGTTACGTCGGCGTGCACATCGAGCAGGGCGTGCCGGTGCTCGACCGCGACCTCAACCTGCTCGGCGACCTGATCACCGCCACCGTGCAGCAGGTCGTTCAGCGCCACATCGGGGATGGCACGGCCGGCAAGGGCGACCTCGCGATCACGTCCAACGGCAACACAAACGACTTCGCGATCGCTGCCGGATCCTACCTGGTCGGCGGCGCGGAGGTGACGCTGGCGGCGAGCACCACCTATCTCACCCAGGCCGTTCCCGCCTCGGTCGGCGCGCTTCCCGCCCTGACGACGCCGGTCGCGACCCAGCCGAACCCTCGCCTCGACACCGTGTATGTCGATCTGTGGGTCGACGAGATCGACGACAGCATCGACCCGACCCTCGGCAACCCGTCGGACGTCGGCCTACGCACGTCGACCCGCAGCAAGTCGCAGGTCGTAGTGCGGGTTGCCGAGAACGCGGCCGCGCCGCCGACGCCGCCCGCCGGTCACACCTTCTCGCCGCTGGCGCAGCTTTCGCGCCCGACCGGCGCCGCGAGCCCGGGATCTGGCACGCCCGGCAGCAACACCATCACCGACCGCCGCCAGACGGGCCTGTCGTTCGCCCTGCTGGCCAAGCGGATGTCCGACATCCAGACCGTGCTCAGCCCGGCGGTGGTGGCGGTGGCGCCCAGCCACGCCCTGCCCGGCCAGGCCAACCCGTTGGTGATCACCGGACGCAACCTCGACCTGGGCGCCATGACGGTGATGATCGGCGCCACCCAGGGCGTCGTCGACACCACCCAGACCGGCCCGACCCAGCTCGTCGTCGCCGTTCCGGCCACCACTCCGCCCGGGACCTGGCCGCTGACGGTGACCGGCCTGATCGGCTCTACGACCGCGGCCACGCCGATCGTGATCGACACGCCCCCGCCGCCGCCGAAGTTCGCCGCCTCGAACGCGACGCCCGGCCAGATCGTGCCGCAGCACGCACCGGCCGGGGTGACGCCGGCGGCCCAGCTGACGTTGAACGGCAGCCACTTCCTTGGGGTAAATCGGGTGACGTTCAACGCCACGCCGCCGGTCTACGCCGTGCTCGGAGGCGACCTGCTGAGCGTCACTGACAGCGTTATCACGCTGCGCGTGCCGGCCCAGCTGGCGACGTCGGTGGGCGCCACCATGACGCTGACCGTAAGCGTCGATGGCTCGACCACCCTGCAGGACACCACGGACGTGCTGTTCACCGTCGACTCGCTGCCGATTCCGACCCCGGCGTTCGGCCCGACGGGCAGCCAGATCACCACCACACCCGCCAGCAACCCCGTTACCCAGACGCACGGCGGCCAGGTGACGCTGAACGGGACCAACTTCGGCACGTCATCCGCCACCACGACCGTGCGCTTCATCGGTACCAACACGGTCGCCGCGGCGACGACCGACTTCGTCAGCGTGGACCAGACGACCATCGTCGTCAAAGTACCGACGGCGCTCACCGTCGGCGCCGCACCTAACAACAAGTGCAGGATCGTTGTTATCGTCCAGGGCATTCAGTCGCTGCCGAGTAACGACAGCTTGACCATCGTCTGAATAACGGAGAGACCACCTTGTCCACCATGTTCCCTTCTGGCGACGAGCCATACATCTTCTCCGACAGCCTCCCGGCCGGCAGCACCAATACTGCAACGGCGCCGATCCTCGCGCAGCAGGACGATAGCTTCACGACCACCGCACCGGCCGGCTCGATGTTCATGACGCTCGTCGTCTTCAACTTCCCGAACCCGGCCAACACCGCGGCCGCCTCGCCGCAGTTTCCTCTCGTCGAGATCCTCACCCGGCCGCAGAGCGGCGACGGCGACCCCTGGCAGCTGTTGCAATCGACGGCCGCGTCCGGCGACCGCAGCATCAGCCTCAACGCCGACCAGGTGAGCGCGCCGTTCGTCGACTACACCTTCGTCCCGCTCGATCCCGTCGCGGCCCCCGGCGTCTACCAGATCCAGTTCAAGCAGAACGGCGCGACCAGCTTCGACGGGCTCTCGTGGAACGTCCGATTCACGGTCAACGACGGGCTGACCACGGCGACCAACCAGGTCGGGGTCACGTTCGTGCTCGACACCGCCAGCACCCAGAGCGGGTGGCTGGCGACGCCCGGCCAGCTCACCCTGCCGCCCGCGCCGCTCGACATGGCCGCAGCGCTCTCCGGGCTGACGCTCGCGGGCCAGACGCCGGCCGTCGCGCCCCAGCACCTGATCGCGGCGCGGGGCTACACGCTGAACGTGCCGATCGGCAACTATGGGTCGGGACCGCTCAGGATCAGCGCCATCACCGCGCCGGCGAGCCCGAACGGCTTCACCATGTCCGGGACGCCGTTGGTGATTCCGCCCGGCAGCCAGGCCGTGCTGACCGCCGGCTTCACCTCGGCGGTCGCCGGCCAGACCGGCTCGCCGGCGACCGCCGCGGCCTTCACCCTGACCTGCGACGATACGCAGGCCGCGGCAGCCGGGCCGCACTACAGCAACGTCTCGCTCTTCGCTACCGCGGGCAACATCGAGATCGTGCTGGTGCTCGACCTCTCGGGGAGCATGTCGACGAACGACGCCGGCGGACAGACGCGCTGGTTCCAGGTGGAGGCGATCGTCGGCCAGATCTCCCAACTGCTGCCCGCCTTCGCTGGGTCCACCGATTTCTGCAGCGAGGTTGTCTATCCGGCGGCCAACGGCGCCTCGGAGGGCCAGGTGGTGGCCAAGCAGGTTCCGATCGACAACACCCTTGGCGGCAAGATCTCGACTCCGCTGAACGAGATGACGCCCATCGACAGCACTCCGATGGCGGGGACCGCCGCCGCCCTCGGCGGAATCTATACGGCGATGGGCTCGCCAGCCAATCCGCCGACGGACTGCGGGCTGTTCCAGCCTTCGACCTCGCAGGGCTTTGGCCGCAACTATCGCCGCATAGTGATGATGTCGGACGGCCTGTCCAACGTCGGCGACGATCCGAATACAATCCCCGCCAGCTACTACACGTCCCGCAACATCCAGGCGACCACCCTCGCCTACGGCATCCCCGGCAGTGGCCAGGTTGACCCGGACACGCTGAAGGCGATCGCCACCAACTCGACGCCTGTCGGCGGCACGGTTCTCTTCTTTGCCGCCGACCAAAGCGGCCTGCCGTCGGTGCAGCTGCCGATGATCCTGGCGAAGCAGCTGGCCAGCTCGCTTGGCCTCAGCTTCGCCATCGACCCCGATGCGACCATCAGAGTTGGCCAGACCAACAAGCACCCGGTGATCATCCTCGAGGACGACACCCGCGCCGGCTTCATCGTCTGCGCGCCGACCCCGGCGGCGAGCGAGATATTGCAGGTCCAGCTGCTGACGCCGCTCGGCGAAAAAGTGACGCCGTCGACCGCCGCCAGCTTCGGCATGACGTACGCGCAGACGTCGCTCACCAAGGCCTACTACGCTTCGCCCGCCACGCTGAACGACGGGAAGGGCAAGGTGCGCTCTGGCGTATGGACGATCGAGGTCACCGCCGGCGACCTCGACATTCCGGGCGTCGCCCCCTCGCTGTCCGTGGTCGAGACGCTGGCCTATGCCTACATGGCCACCGTCGACTCCGCGTTGACCTTCAGCGTCGGCTCGGTCAGCCCCATCACCCACGCCGGCGACACGGTCGAGCTGGTCGCCGCCCTGTCGGAACACGGGCAACCGGTGCTCGGCGCCAACGTCACCGCCGAGATCGTTCCCAGCGGGCAGGGTTTCGACAATTGGCTAGCCGCCCAGGTCGTCACCCAGCTGGAAATGGAAGAGGCGCGGCGCGCGCTGGGCGCGCTCCAGGACGTGCAGGCGCTGTTCATCAAGACCCAGGCGCTGAAGGCCAAGGGTATCGTCTACCCCGGCGGCGGCGGCGCCACGTCGCAGACCCTGACCCTGCAAGCGCGGACCGGGACCTACCGGGGCTCCTTCGCCCCGACGCAACAGCCGGGCACCTACGCCTTCCTCGTCGTGGCGACCGGACAGGACTCCAAGGGCAATCCGTTCGTCCGGCATCAAACCTGGACGACGGTCGCCACCCCGCTAGCGGACGCGTCTTCGACGCTGGTCTCGATCGCTTACCAGGTGGTGGGGACGCAGATGCAGGCGACGCTGCGGGTGTGGCCGCAGGACCGCTTCGGCAACGTGATCCTGGTTGATCCCACCGTCAGCCAAGCGATCAAGGTGCTGCTTGCGGGCGGCGCGGTCGCCTCGGGCCCGCTCACCTGGAACCTGGATGCGAGCTACACCCAGATCTTCACCTTCCCGCTCACGGCGTCCCCGACCGTAGGGATCGGCGTGAACGGGATAGCCGTCCTGCCGGTCGGCGGCCTGCCGGTGTTCAGCAAGCTGAGGTTCGTCAACGAGGCGCTGCAGTACATCAAGGGCGGCGAGGCCGCCCCCGGGGCCAACACCCACACCGATCCGACCAAGGCGCTCGGCGATCCTTCGCGCAAGCCGCTGACCAGCCTGCTGGCGCTGGGCGCCGGCGGCATGGGCACGTTCGCAGTCTCGGGACCGCCGCTCCACGCGACGGCGGCCGTGGTGTTCATCTGGCCCGACACCAGTCTGCGCGCCTATGCGGTCGACGTGCTACCAGCGCAGGCCGGCGTCGGCTGGGTGGAGATCGGCCGCTCGCGCGGCGTCACGCAGGTCTTCCCGCTGGTCCACAAGCCACGGCCGCCGATCGACACTAGGGGCTGGGAGATCGAAGTCAGCGGGAAGCTCGCCGGCGAGACGTTCGACGTGACGATCCCGCTGCAGGGCAAGCTACACCCGCCCGTCGACCCGCTGGGGCGCATCGGCACGAAGGGGATCCGGGCGATCCGCATCCGCGACTTGAGCGGGAGGGTCACCAATCCGGACGGCACGCCCAGCTCGACGCCGGGGGCCAGCGTGCTCGGGATCGGATTCGAGGTCTAGCGTCTGGGAGCGGCCGATGCTGGAGCCGCCATCACCTGTACCCGAGGAAAAGGCGCCCGTGGCGCGCGCCTTGGAGGTCGACACGCCCCCAGCGACCGCGGCGGGCGTGGCCGCGCCCATCCATGCGCTTCAGAGGCGCATCGGCAACCGCGCGACGACCCAGCTTCTGACGGCGGACCGCGGCGGGCGGGGCGCCGCCCACGCCGACGCTTTGCTGGACGTGATCAGCGCTCCGGGCCGGCCGCTCGACGGCGAGGCGGGCGCCCGCTTCGCCGAGCATATGGGGCCCGAGGTAGGCCACGCACGCGTGCATCGCGACGCCGCCGCCGTTGCCGCAGTAGGCGCTCGCGCCGTGACGATCGGCCGTCACATCGCCTTCGCGCCCGGGCAGTTCCGGCCCGACACGCCGACCGGCCGACGGCTGATCGGCCACGAGCTCACGCACGTGCGCCAGCAGGCGCAGCCGGCGGACGGCCCGGCGCAGGCGCCGCGGCGCGCCGCGGCCGAGCTCGAGGCTGACTCCGCCTCTGCCGCGATGACGCAGGCGCGGGCGCCGCACATCGCCTTGGCCATGCCTGTCGGTCCAGCCTTCTCTGTCGAGACCTACCGCACGTCGATGAGCGAGCCAGATCTCGCCGCCCTCATCGGCTCGCTTTCGGTCTCGCAGCTACAATCGGACATCGATGGGATCAACGAGTGGCTTGACGCACAGACGGCCGGCACCCGGGAAACCGATCGCATGGCCGGCATCCGCGACCGGCTGCAGAGTCGGCTGGCCGCCCTGTTGCGCGCCGCCGCCGCGCCGCCGCCGAAGCCCAAGCGGGCGGCCAAGGGCGGCGGGCGCGCGAAGGCCCCCGAACCGCTGTCGCCCCGGCCGACCGATCCCGACTCGCCGCGGATACTGCGCGAACAGCAGTCCGTTTCCAACACCGATCCTGTGGAGGCGCAGAAGGAAGTCGATCGCATCGTCGCATGGCTGCAGCGCGGCGACGTGTCAGCGAGCGACCGGCGCATCCTGCAGCAGGAGTTGCAGTATCTTGCGCCCCAGTTCGAGCGGGCGCGGCAGCAGGACTCGGCCAAGCGTCAGACCGCGCGCATCGAGTCCACGCTCAGCAGCGGCGCCGAGGGGGTGGACGGCCTGCGCCAGGTGATCGGCCGCATCGTCGACATCTACAACGATCCCTCCGAGCCGCTCGCCGCCTTCATCCCGAGCGGCAACGAGCGCGTACGGATCAGCCGCGAGCAGGCCGCGGCGCTGCGCAAAGGCGCGGCGGGCTCGTTGCGCGAGGCTCTGGTCCGTGCGGTGAACGCCGCCGTCAACGCGCGCGGCCTCTACAACGCGCAGAAGGACGTCGACGCCGACTTTCCGGTGGTCTCGCGGATCTCGGCATGGCTGGGGGGCGTCAGCGATCCCATAGAAGCGATGAACATCGCGACGGGCGCCCTGATGGCCGCGCGGCAGAAAGCGCTCGACGCCCTCGACGCCGGGGACTTGGCGGCGGCGGTGGGTCCGGCATGGGCGGCCTCGACCCAGGCCAGGAAGATCAGCATGGCGGTCTACGCCTGGCGCGAAGGCGAGATGAGCGGCGCCGAAACCGCCGTCGCCGGGCTGACGATCATACGCGACTGCTCGGCCGCCATCGCTATCGCGATCGGCGGCGTCGTCGCCGCGCCGTTCGTGGCGGGCGCCGTCGGGGCGGGAGGCCTCGGGCTCACCGGCGCGTCAGCGACGCTGGCGACCATCGGCGGCACCGGCGTGACCGTCGGGACGGGCGCAGGGGCGACCTTCGGCGCCGCCGAATACACCGGGCGGCGCATTGCGGGCGAGAGCCACGACCAGGCCCTGGCCGGCGCCAACGTCGTCGCCAAGCAACGGTTCGCCCAGGGCTTCGCCGCCGGCAGCGGCGCTGCGACGACCAGCGTGATCAGCGGGGTGCTCGGCGCGCCGACCTCGCTCGGCGCCCGCGTGCTCGCCCAGGGCGGTGGCAATTTCGTCGGCGGAACCAGCGGGTCGCTGCTCTCGGGGGACGACCTCGGCACGGCGCTGGGCAAGGGAGGCGAGGGGGCGCTGCTGGGATCGCTCACCACGGTCGCCGGCCAGCCGTTCCTGAACACCCCGGGGCTGCGCATCGGGGCCGAGTCGCTGGCTGGGTTTGGACTCAGCTACGCCGATGCGCGCGCCCACGGCCTGGCGCCTGAAGACGCCATGCGCGTCGCCTCGATCAACGCCACGACCAATCTCGCCACCTCGCTGGCGCTAAGCAACGCGCAGCGAGTCCAGGGCGACACGGCGCGCTATGGCCAGCAAGGCGCAGCGTTCGGCCGGGGCCTCAAGTACACCCTGGGGACCGCGTCGAACCGGGTCGGGCAGTTCACGCGCGCGGCAGGACTTGGGCTGTCGCTGTCGCTGCGCTCGGGCTACGGCTCGTCCGGCCGGCTTCCCGACACGCCCGCGCTGACGCTCCCGGCGGCTGGGCAAGCGCCACCCGTCACGCCGGCGCCGGCCCCCGCGCAGGCGCAAGTTCGCACCGAGTCGCGCGGTGCATGGGCCACAGCGCGCGCCAGTTCGTCGGCGCAGGCGGCGATCGACGAGCAGGTGCGGATGGGCTTTCTCGATCCGGCCCTGTCCGCCCCCGGCGCCCGGGTCGCCACAGCAAGCGCCCAGACCCCGCGGTCCATGGCCACTGGGGTGCGCGCGCAGACGGCGGAAGTTTCCGCCTACGAGATGCGGCTCAGCCTGCGGCAGGTGGGCATCCTGGCGCCCGCGGGCGCCAACATCCCGGGTCCCGACTATGCCACGGGCCTCCTGCGGCCCGACGGACTGTGGGAGATCCAGGTCTGCGACACCAAGTCTCGCGTGAGCGCGACCAGCCCTTTGGGCCAGGCCCGCTCCACGCTGCCGGCCACCTGGCGGAACGCCGTATCGGCGGCGCTTGCCCCCGGAACCCTGGACGTCGGCAATCCTACGATCGAACAGGGGCTGCGCGACGCCTGGGCGCAAGGGCGGGTGCGGATCGTGCGCGACACGGTGGACTACAGCACCGCCGGAACGGGCGAAGTGCGGCTCGACAATTAACGCTGGGCGGGAGGTAATGTCGGACATCCCGCATTGGACGGAAATAGCTTTTCAGCCAACCAGAGCACGATTCCTGAAGTCTGAATCGCGAAAGGGGATTCCGGCGGCGATGATTTTCTGCTTCAAGATGCTGGCTGGGGTTGGGGGCCAGCATGAATGGCAAGACCCTATTCACAGGACCTTCGGGATCGGGTGGTGGGTTCGGTCGCGGCCGGCCGCTCGTGCCGAACGACGGCGGCGCTGTTTGGGGTCAGCGTCGCCAGCGTGGTGAAGTGGTCGCAGCGGTGGCGGGCGACCGGCAGCGCGGCGGCCAAGCAGATGGGCGGCTGGAAGCAATTACTGCTGCTGCGCGAGCGGGAGTGGCTGTTGGCGTGGCTTGCCGAGAAACCGGACCTGACGTTGCGGGCGGTGGTGGCCGAGCTCTCTGAGCGCGGCACCCCGGCGAGCTATGGCGCGGTGTGGCGGTTCTTCAAGCACGAAGGGATCACGTTCAAAAATCGGGCTGGCCAATCTCGTCTACAACATGAAGCGCCTGGTCTGGCTCACCGCGCAGGCCGCACCAGCGTGAGCCAACAAGCGCCGCACAGGCGGGCGGCCGTTCGATACCACCCGCTGGGCCAGCGGACTGAACACCGCAACCGAACGCGCGGCTCATCCCGCCCGCGAAACGAGGTTCTTGGAGGTGTCCAGCTGAGGAAGCCGCTCGCATAGGAGCGCGCTCCCGCTAAGCAATCCAGCCTCCAGACTGGCGGATCGGCACTTATTGCTTT
>Ga0209415_10008192_pt1 | contig 18151 bp, 13 predicted proteins | sample PeaSoiSIISIP2007_FD_187696 | JGI IMG/M metagenome (GOLD analysis project Ga0209415, IMG submission 187696) | Peat soil microbial communities from Weissenstadt, Germany - SII-SIP-2007 (SPAdes) (version 2) | ecosystem: Environmental > Terrestrial > Soil > Wetlands > Peat | place: Germany... | reverse complement strand
TCTCCCACATGCGGGACAATTATCTATCCGCGCAGTACCGACGCCTGGCCGCCCGGCGAGGAGGCAAGCGAGCCGTATTGGCTGTGGCGCACACGGTGCTGGTGATGGCGTATCACATACTCAAGCGAAAGCAGAATTACCAAGAGCTCGGAGCCGACTACTTTGATCGACTGAATGCCGATGCCATACGCCGCTCGCTGGTACGCCGCCTCGAGAGGCTCGGTCACAGAGTCACCCTCGAACCTCTCCCCCAATTCGCATGAGGGATTTTCGAATGAGTAAAACATTGGCTAGTGGAAAGTGGCTGGTGAGAAGAACAGTGGCTAGTGGCTAGCCCGAGAGGGCGAGCGCGGCCTACACTCTTCCCCTTGGGCCACCAGCCACTAGCCACTAACTACTGCTCTTAAAGGAAGGAAGCAATATGACAACTCTCATCCCGGACTTGCGCTACGGATTGCGCATGCTGGCCAGGAATCCCGGATTTACGGCGGTTGCGGCGCTGACCCTGGCGCTGGGCATCGGCGCCAACACAGCTATTTTCAGCCTGGTCAATGGAGTCTTCCTCCGCCCCCTGCCCTACCCGGAGGCCGGCCGCTTGGTGTTGGTGGCAGCCACCAACCGGGAACGGCGCGTCAACATCGATGTTGCCTCATACCCCGACTTCGCCGACTGGCGTGCGCAGAATCACGTTTTCAGCGGGCTCGCTGCCTACCGTGGGCAGGACTATGACTTGAGCGGCAGCAGCCACCCGGAACGGATTCGTGGCCTCCGCATTTCCGAGGACCTCCTTCCCTTGTTGCACGAAAGGCCGGTGCTGGGCCGCACTTTTCTACCCGAGGAATACAAGGCGGGAAAGGACCATGTCGTCCTGGTGGGCGATGGCGTGTGGCGGCGGCTTTTTGGCGGCGATCCTGGCCTGATCGGCAGAACGCTCAAGCTCAATGATGAGCTCTACACCGTAATTGGGATCATGCCGCCCGGATTCGAATTTCCCCCCAATGAGCGCGCATCGCTTTACGCGCCGCTTGTGCCTGATGGGAATCGGCGTCACGGATGGCTGTGGGCGGTCGGCCGCTTGAAGCCTGGCATCAGCCTGCGCGAGGCGCAGGTGGAGATGGATATCATCGCCCGTCGGCTCGAGCAGCAATATGCCTCCGACAAGGGAGAAGGCGTCAATCTTCTGCCCGTTCAGGAGGCGTTGGTTAGAAACCTGCGCCCTGCCTTCCTGGTTTTTGTTTGCGCGGTCAGCCTTGTCTTGTTGATCGCCTGCGCCAATTGCGCAAACCTGATGCTGGGCCGGGCCACCGCACGCAGCAGGGAACTGGCGGTCCGCGCCGCCCTGGGCGCCGCGCGCATGCGCCTGATGCAGCAGTTGCTCACCGAGAGCGCCTTGCTGAGCCTGTTGGGCGGAGCCTTGGGCTTGCTGATGGCCCTGTGGGGGGTTGACGCCCTCGTTAACATCATGCAAACGGCTCTTTCTATCCCCCGCCTCGAAAACGTCCATATTGACGGCTGGGTGCTCGGCTTCGCTTTCCTGGTTTCGCTCCTCACCGGAATTCTCTTCGGCTTGGCGCCGGCCCTCGCCGGGTCGCGCGTCGATCTGAATGAAACGCTCAAGGAAGGAAGCCGCAGCGTGACCGGTAGCCTGCGCCCGGTCCAGTTGCGCAGCCTGCTGGTGGTTTCTGAGGTGGCTTTGTCGTTGGTGCTGTTGGTCGGCGCGGGACTGATGATCAGAAGCTTTCTGCTGCTCAGCCGCGTCGCACCGGGAGTGAACACTCGCCATGTCCTGGCGCTCGACTTCACCCTCTACGAGTCCAGGTATGCGCAGTCGCATGTCCGCACCGCGTTCTTGCAGCAGGTGGCGGAGCGTGTCGGCGCCCTGCCCGGGGTTGTATCTTCCTCTTGGGTTACAGATCTTCCCTTAACCGATAACTCCGATGGACTCAGCTTCAGCATTGCCGGGCAGCCTGAGCCCGCCTCGGGAAAGCCTCGCGAAGCTACTTTCAACATCATCGGCCCCGGCTATTTGCAGACCTTGCGCATTCCCCTGATTCGCGGGCGTGATTTCAGCGAACGCGACACAACCGCCGCCCCCGGAATCGTACTGATCAACCAGGCGATGGCGCGCCGCTTTTGGCCGGATGAAGATCCTCTCGGCAAGCAGATCACCACGGACGGCAAAACCTTCTCTTCAGTTGTCGGCGTCGTGGGGGACGTCAAGCAACTCGGGCTAGCCTCCGAAACCACTCCGGAGGTTTTCCTCTCCTACCTCCAGGACCCGCTCGGCTGGCCCTACCGTACCCTCATTGTGCGCACGGCCGGCGACCCGCTCAAACAGATTGACCTGATCGAACAGGCGGTGTGGTCGGTCAACAAGGATCAACCGGTTTCGCACGTTCGGACCATGGAGCAGGTGCTTGCGGAATCGGAGGCGCAGCCGCGCATCTTCACCCTGCTCATGGGAGTGTTCGCAGCGTTGGCCTTGGGACTGGCTGCTGTTGGTATCTACGGCGTGGTCTCCTATTCGGTCAGCCAGCGCACCCATGAAGTCGGAGTTCGCCTGGCTCTGGGAGCTGAGCGCATCGACGTGTTTCGGCTGGTGATAGGCCAAGGCATGTTGCTGACCGCCCTTGGCCTCGGGGTCGGCTTCGGAGGAGCTCTGGCGCTGACGCGCTTTTTGGCGGCGTTCCTCTACGGCGTGCAGCCTACTGATCCCCTGACGTTTGCACTGGTCGCCTTAACGTTGGCTGGCGTGGCGCTCCTGGCCGCTTACATCCCCGCCCGCCGCGCCACCAAAGTCGATCCCATGGTGGCCCTGCGATACGAGTAGAACAGCGAACAGGGAATAGGGAACAGGGAACAGGGAACAGGGAACAGGGAATAGGGGACAGGAGACAGGGGACAGGGAACACATGCTCAAAGGCTGTCGTCGTGAACCCCGTGCTGTCATTCTGAGCGAAGCGAAGAATCGCTGCAGTTGCTCGCCGTTCGTCACACCGGCAGGAACTGCGGAGATCCTTCGCTTCGCTCAGGATGACAATCGAGCGCTCAGGATGACACCCGTCTCCACTTTTATACATTCTAACCTCTGCCGCTAGCCCTTTCGAGGGAAGAACGTCTACCCTGGGTGTGACTCTTATGGTAGAATGTCTACCATCATGAAAAAGACCACTGCGGAGCGCATGGAATTGTTGCAGGGAACGCTGGACATGCTGATCCTTCGCACCCTCCTCTTGGGGTCGGCGCACGGCCATGAGATTGCCAAGCACATCCAGCGAACCACGGACGATATGCTCCAGGTCGAGCACGGTTCTCTTTACCCGGCCTTGCATCGGCTGGCGCGCCAGGGTTGGGTGATCTCAAGGTGGGAAGCAGCCAAAGACAGGAATCGCCAGTTCAAGTATTACCGCCTGACGCCGACAGGTAGAAAGCAATTGGCTCGCGAGAAGTCGAAATGGAAGCAATTGGTCGCGGCCATTTCGCGAGTGATGGCGCCGGCGTAGGACCGGCGGTGTGGTGCGGGCGTCTCGCCCGCTGTCGCGCGGGCATTCCTTCGCAGCGCTCAGGACAGGCTCTGCCCGCGCACGGGAGCGAGACGCTCCCGCGCCTGCGGGCGAGACGCCCGCACCACCAGCGGTGGCCAGGGGGGAGTCATGAAATTTTGGCGCAGTTGGATTAACCAACGGCAAGCTCGCGAAGAGGACATGCGGAAAGAACTCAGTGCCGATCTCGAACTGGAAGCGGAGGAGCGACGCGGGGCGGGTGTTTCGGCTGAAGAGGCTCGCTATGCGGCACAGCGCGCGCTGGGCAATCGAACCGTTGTCGAGGAGGAAATCCGCGATTTATGGGCCTGGACATGGTTCGAGCATCTCGGGCAAGACATCCGCTACGCGTTTCGCACCTTGCGGAAGAATGCCGGATTCACGCTGGTTGCCTCGCTCTCGCTGGCGCTCGGCATCGGCGGCAACGCAGCGATGTTCAGCCTGGTGGATGGCGTGCTCCTTCGGCCGCTTCCCTATTTCGAACCGGACCGGTTGGTACGGCCGACCGGGTATTACCCGGTGGGTGCTTTCCTCGCCTTGCAGCAGTTGAGCCGGACGATGGAGTTCGCCGCCTATTCCGATAAACCCGAGAATGGTTCGGATTTCAACTTGACAGGACAAGGCGAGGCAGTGCACCTGGCTGGAAGCATCGTCTCGGCGAATATCTTTTCTCTGCTCGGGGCGGGTGCGAAGTTAGGGCGCACATTTCAGCCCGGCGAAGATCACGCCGGACAAGATAACTTGGTGATTCTCAGTCACCCGCTATGGCGCAACAAGTTTGGGGGCGACCCGGGCATAATCGGCCGCATGATCAAGATCAACGGCGTCGACCGGCGCGTGGTTGGCGTGATGCCGCCCAATTTCAATTTCCTGATCCCGGAGGCTCAACTGTGGGTGCCTTTGCACATCGATCCGGGCAATGAGGACGCGTTTTGGGGGCATGGTTTCAAGCCGGTTGTGGGCAGGCTGCGCCCGCACGCGACACTGGCGCAAGCTTGTAGCGAGATTCGCAGCATGATCCCCGAAGTGATTCGCATGTTTCCCTATCCCATGGCGCGAAGTTGGAACGCCGACGCCACGGTGCTCCCCTTGCTTCAGGATCTGGTGGGCAACGTCCGTACGAAGCTGCTGGTGTTGATGGGTGCGGTCGGCGTCGTCTTGATGATTGCGTGTGTGAATGTGGCGAGCCTGCTGCTTTCGCTCGCGTCTTCGCGGCGCAAGGAATTCGCCTTGCGGACGGCGCTGGGCGCGGCGCGCGGAAGGATTGTGCGCCAACTTTTAACCGAGAGCGCGGTACTGTCCATGGTTGGCGGCGCGCTCGGCCTAGCGCTCGCTTTCGCCGCGTTCTCGGGCTTGCAGACCTTTCTGCCGGCGGAGGTGCCCCGCAGCGCGGAACTCGGCATGGACTGGCGAGTGCTTGCGTTTGTGGCGGCCCTGTCACTCGTCACCAGCCTGGCGTTCGGTCTTGCACCGGCGCTACGGGCTTCGAGAACGGGCCTGGCGGACTCCGTGAAGGCCGGCGGGCAGCGCTCGACCGACGCGGCCGGAATCAGCCTTCGCGGGTCGTTGATCGTGGGCGAGGTGGCACTGGCGGTAGTGCTGGTAGTCGGCGCCGGACTTCTGATCAGGACCTTGTGGCGATTGATGGAAGTGAATCCGGGCTTCCGAGGCGAGCACGTTTTGAGCGTCCGCGTCACCCCGGACCAGACGTCGTGCCGCGAGCGCTCGGCGTGCGTGGCGCTTTACGACGAGTTCTTGCGCCGGGCGCGCGAGATGACTGGAATTTCTGAAGTGGCGGCCGCGAATACGGTGCCTTTGACGGGCGAGGCGCCCTACGTGGTGGCGGAGATGGAAGAACACCCGTTGAGGGAGGGGGAGTCTCTGGCTCCCCTGCTCTGGGCCGGCGCCATCACTCCTGGCTACTTCCACGTGATGGGCATTCCGCTGCTTCGGGGCAGGGTATTCGGGGATGCCGATGCGGAGAAATCAGGTCAAGTGGTGATCGTAAGTGCGGCGACGGCGCGAAAATTCTGGCCCGGCGAAAACCCCATCGGCAAGCACCTCCGGCTGGTTTGGGATAAAGACTGGCGAACCGTGGTGGGCGTGGTCGGAAACGTGCGCCAATTCAACCTTGCGGACCGGCCCCTGGATTGGATCGATGGGGCGATCTATATGCCCTACTCTCAGTCGGTGGATGCAAACCAGAAACTGCCCGCGGCGATGTACCTGATCGCACGAACCTCGGCCGGGGAGGACTCTTTTGGGGGCGAAGTTCGCGAACTGGTGGCGAGCGTGAACCCCAATGTACCCGTGGGCGAAGTGCGTACTCTCGAAGCGATCGTGGTGGACTCCGCCTCGCAGTCGCGCTCCATGATGTGGCTATTCCTGGTTTTCGCCGCTACCGCTCTGGCCCTGGCTGCCATCGGCACTTACGGAGTCGTTTCCTACGCGACGTCCCAACGAACCTTCGAGATCGGCGTCCGGGTGGCGCTGGGCGCTTCCCGCTCGAGCATTTTCGGGATGGTGATTCGCCAAAGCCTCGAATTGGTCATCGCCGGGCTTGGTTTGGGCGCGGCGGCGGCGCTGTTGCTCAGCCGATTGCTCTCCAGCTTTCTGTACGGGATCTCGGCCCAGGACCCCCTCACCTTTGTGGCCGTGGGCGGACTCCTGGTCCTGCTGGCGCTCGCTGCCGGATACTTTCCCGCGCGCCGGGCCACCAAAGTCGATCCCATCACCGCGCTGCACTACGAATAGCGTCAGGCGGCGCCAGGGACGGCGAAGCTATCAGCTATCAGCGAGCAACTAATTGGTATGCTGCCCTCTCAGTTGGGACATAGGCGAGAGTAAGCGCCTTGTCGCCTGTAAGCCCGCGCAGCGGGCGGAGTCATTTAGCCCATGGCGCGAGCCGTGGGGAAAATGCGTGTCCCAGTGAGTTTCTGAGCCCCGTCAGGGGCGAGATCCATGCGTCGAAGAGCGTGACACAAACCGATTCGCCACCGATGTCGCCCCTGACGGGGCTGAGAAGCTAGCGCCTATGCTCCCTTGGGGCCACTTCGGCCGCTCCTGACAAAAAGTCGGGACGTACGCGTCATCGACCGACAAAGATAGCGGACAATTTTACGACTTGACAAACCTTTGTCTCTATGCTACAATGCTAGCGTACCGTGTGGCAAAGGCCGCAGGCGCCGGGGAGTCAAAAAGTTGAGGGGTCAAGAAGTCGTAGTCGACATAAGCGCAGGGTCGCGGCAGCTCAGAAAGGCGCCAGTCTCCGGGCCTCTGCGGTTCCTCAGATTGACCATTTGTCCTGGGTTCGCGCCATGGACTTGATCACTGAGGCGCCGGGAAGTCCGGAGAAGAGACGCGAAATATTACGAACGAAGCCAGTATGTTATTGAAAACACAGGAAGGCGTATTTTAGTAGGTGCGAAAACAAACCCAAGACGAACCCAATATTGCATGCCAGGCGCGCAGATTTGACCCCGCGAACAACTCTTCAGTGATTCACGTGCTCCGCCCCACGGCCAGGCTGCCAGAGTTCGGGCCGTTCGAATGCGGCCCGCCAGGAATGGGCAAACCGTAGATCCGAGAGAAAAACACAAAATCGCGGAAACAAAGCCAAGAAGTCATTGATAACAAAGGAAGTCAGATTGGAAACGAACCTAAAATGTGCGGGATTTACGCATCAAGAGTGCGTGTTAAACGCTATTCCCACAGCTTGCAAGATGCTGGCACCGAAGGTGCCTTGGAGCGCGGTCGTGGCAGCTACCGTTTTTGCGCAAGCGACTCCAAGGCGGCAGCTTCGCTGCCGCACTCCAAAGGCTTCGCGCACCATAATGCAAAATCGTGGAAACAAAGCCAAGAAGTCATTGAAAACAAAGGAAGTCACATTTTGTTAAGTGATAAAACGAACCTCAGAATGTGCAACCGAGCCCTAGAAGGTCCCCGCTTTACGCTCCTCAGTTGCGCTTGGTGGTCTGCTGAAAGCTGATAGCTGACGGCTGACAGCTTCTATGGCTATACTGAGGAACGAAACTTCTGGCCTGCTGCCAGCGTATTGATGATTAAAGCCTGAAAGGAGTGCAAATTGTTATGAAGGTGCAATCAATCCGCAGTCTGGTCCTCATGCTCGGGATGGGGCTCTTCGCGACGCTGCTCCCAACCAGTGTGGTGCGGGGGCAACAGGCTCCTGTGCCATCGCCGACGGTCGGCCAGAGCTTTATGGCCCATGACTACACCAGAACAAACTCATTTCCAAACATCTTTGATTCCTTCACGTCTCTATCCGTTCCGCAGCCGAGCATGCAGAACTCTGCAAGGCTTAGGGACCTGATTCGCGATGGGAAGCTTTGGCTCTCCCTTCAGGATGCTATTGCACTGGCGCTCGAAAACAATTTGGACATCGATTACCAGCGGTTCAATATACCTTTGGCGCAAACAGATTACCTCCGTGCCCGGGCTGGTGGCGCGGCTCGCGGCGTCACGGGGGAAACAATTTCAAACGCGTTGTTTTCCGGGGCCATCGGTTCCTCTTCGGGTAGCGGGGGAAGTGGGTCGGGCAGCGGTGCAGGCGGCGCAGGTTATAGCGGTGGCCCAACCAGTCTGGGTTCGTATAGCTGCTGCGATCCGTTTGTCTCTGTCTCTGGGGGATTGAACCAGGCTGTCACTCCTCTTGGAGTGGCCGTCCTTACCGGTCTTTCCTCCGTAACCACGCACTATGCAGGATATTCCGCCTTTTACGGCCAGGGTTTTATGACCGGCACCAGCTTCGCGGTCGGAATGTTCCAGGATCGCTCGACCACCAGCGCCCTGACGGCTTTGGTCAACCCGTCCATACCCTCGTATTTCGCAGTTGGCCTGAGCCAGAATCTTCTGAATGGCTTTGGCTATCGCGCCAATGCGGCCTCCCTGCGCATCACTCGAAACGGCCTGAAGATCGCCGACGCCGGCTTCCGGCAAAACGTCATGGCGACCTTGCAGGCCGTCGTCAATGACTATTGGGATCTCCTTTACTTCCGCGAGAACATCCGCGTGGCTGAGGAAGCGATTAAATATGCGGAGGCGGACTTAAACAACAACAGCCGCCAGGTCGAAATCGGGAACATGGCGGCCATCGAAGTGACACGTGCGAAGTCAGAAGTTGCTACCCGAAAGCAAGGATTGATCCAAGCCCAAACCGCGTATCAGCAGCAGGAAGAGAAACTGAAGACCGAACTTTCAAAGCACGTGGACGCTGACCTGGCGGCTGTGCCTATCGAACCCACCGATAAGCTGCCTGAGCCGAGTGCTAACGACATTCCCTCGCTCGAAGAAGCCCTTAACCTGGCGGCCAAGAATCGGCCGGAGATCGAAAAAGTTCAGCTGAATATGCGGAACCAGGAAATCACGATCCAGCAGAACCGGAACCATCTGCTTCCTTCCTTGAGTGTTTACGGCACCTACGCCCCGGAGGGACTTTCTGGGCATTTCCTATGCGGAACCAATATTTATGAACCGGCCTGTCCTGCGGGAGTGACAGGCTACATTCCGGGGGGAACCAGCGACTCGCTGTCGCAAGCATTTCGCAACGTCTATCCGAACTACTCATTGGGATTCAACCTGACGATTCCTATTCGCAACCGCTCCGCGCAGGCTGACGCCGCAACCGCCCTCCTCCAGGAGCGACAATATCGAGTTGACTTGCAGCGGCAGACGAACCTAGCCCAGCAGGACGTACGCAACGCGGTGATTGCCGTGACCCAGGCGAAAGCCCAAATCGATGCGGCCGTGGCAGCGACAGCGCTTCAAAAAGAGACTTTGGAAGGAGAACAGAAGAAATTCCAACTGGGAGAATCTACGCCCTTCCTCGTCATCCAGGCAGAAAGAGACTTCGCGCAGCAAGAAGCCGTCGAAGCCCAGTGGCGCGATGCCTATGCCAAGGCGCTAGTCCAGTACGCGCAAGCCACCGGTACGATTCTGGACCGGTTCAATGTCGAAATCTCGGAGGCCAAGACCGGTCAGGTCACGAAAGCCATGAATATTCCGGGCACGGCGGCAACGCCGACGGGACAGTGAGGAAGAGAAGAGAAAATTGTAAATTGTAAATTATTAATACTAAGAATAGTAATGCTTAGTGTTGAAACTCGCCTGCGATTCGGGAGCCCTCTCCCTCAGGGAGAGGGCCGAAGTTCTTAGGGCCGCCGACCTGCCCATCTGCCCATCTGCCGACCTGCCCACCTGCCGATCTGCCTACCTCACGGCTGGATGAGCCCCTTCTTCACCGCGAACAGAACCAGTTCCGCCGTGCGGTGGAGGTCGAGGGTTTCCATGACGCGGGCGCGGTGCACCGCGACTGTATTAACACTGATATTAAGCAGTGTAGCAATTTCCTTATTGGATTTTCCCTGCGCGATTAACTGTAGCACCTCTTTCTCGCGCAGGGTCAGCTTCTCATACGGATCCTGGCTCGTGCCCTGGAACGTGCCTGCCTTCATGCTTTCCAGAACAATGTGAGAAACGCCGGGGCTGAAGTAGGCCTGGCCTTCCGCGAGCGCCATGACGGCGCGCGTCAGGTCGACCTCGATGGCGTTCTTCAGGAGATAACCTTTGGCGCCCAACTCGAACGCCTTGCGGACATAGGCCTCGTTCGAATACATGCTGAGGATGACGATCTTGATTTGCGGATTGGCCTTGAGAACTTCCGCGGTGGCCTCAAGCCCGCCCAGTTCCGGCATGGAGAGATCCATCACAACCACATCCGGCTTGAGTTCCTTGCACTGCTCGATAGCCTCGAGGCCGGTGCGCGCTTCTCCCACCACGGTGATACGGGGATCATCCTCGAGAATGCGCCGGAATCCCTGGCGAACCAGAGTGTGATCTTCTGCGAGCAGGACTCGAATCTGTTTATCCTTGCTGGGGGATGTCACGGTTCAACTCACCTCTTGGATGGCGTGGTTCAGCGATGGCCTTTGCAGGGGAACCGTGACGCTGACCACTGTTCCCCCGTTGGGCGAAGAGCGAATCGAAAACGAGCCCTTCAGGTGCTCTGCCCTTTCCCGCATTCCCATCAAGCCTATTCCTTGACCCGCCACGCGATTGTTTTCCGGGCCGGTCACGAAGCCGGCTCCGTTGTCCCGGATTTCCAGGCTCAAAGTGCCCGCTGCCTCTGCCACCTTCACCCAGGCTTCTTTGGCTCCGGAATGCTTTGCTACGTTGTTCAAAGCTTCCTGAACAATTCGGTACAGATGAATCGCATCCTCGGGCAGGAAGAAGCCGTCGGAAAGTTTGCCAGTATAGTGTACCAGAACGCCCGTCTGCCGCGAGAACTGGTCCACAAACCACTCGAGAGTCTGCCCCAGTCCGAAATCGTCCAGAATCGCCGGGCGGAAAATCTGCGACTCAGAGCGCACGGACTGGAGAGTGTCTTCCACGATCTTCTTGACGTACTTCACATCCTCGACGAACACGGGGTCCTTGTCCAGCGCTTTTTGACTGGCGCGGCCCAGCGTGACGCCGATGGCCGTCAGGATCTGGCCGAACTCATCGTGCAGGTCGCGCGCCACCTGCCGCAGCGTCTTCTCCTGCACGTCAATCAATTTCCAGGAAAGCATGCGGAGTTCTTCCGACTGGGTTTGCAGCCGCTCCGCGAGGTGGTGCAGGCGATCGAACGTCTTGCGATTCGCCTGCAGCGTATAAAGCCCCGTGCCCAGTGCCACCAGGAATAGCACGCCGATCAACACGAGAATGTCGCGCTTGACTTTGCCGTAGGTCAGGCTGACCTGTTGTCCCGCCTCGGTCTGAGCCTGATCGTTCAGCGCCAACAAGCGCGTGATGATGGAGGAAATGCTTTCCCGCTTGCTTTCGAGTTGGGACCGGATCATGTAGCGCGCCGTCTCCTCGTGGCCCTGGTCGGCCAGTTGGAAAGCTTCGTCGGAGCTGAGCCAGAAGTCGTCCAATACGTCGCGCAACTGCCGGCGTTTTTCGTCTCCAGCGGAGGTGCTGGCGGAATACTGCCCTTCCAGTCGCAGGGCTTCATCCATGTCTTGATGCACCCGCGTGAATTCGCCTTTCCAATAGAAGATCGGGTAGCGGCTCTCGGGCAGCGTCATGTCTCGGAGGGACACGGCGAGTTGGTAGGTGTCATCCTGTAGCCGCAAGAGCTGCAGAGAGGCCTTGCGGTTCTGCTGCACGACGTTCACCTGAAAGTCTTCCAGCCAGCGGATTTCACGGATCGTGTAACCGGCGAAAATCAGGAAAACAGCGAGAGTGACGCCCAGGCCTAGCCAAAGGCGCGCCGAAGGCGAGGGAATCGCGCTCAACACATCGTGTTCGGTTGCGGACATCCTGCTCAATATTCGCATCGATTGTCGGTAGGTTCAAGTCAACTTCCACGCACGATTGACTCGCGTGGAGTCGGCGCCGGAAAAGACCTAACACAGAGGTCACTGACAGCCGAGGGGTTTCTTTGTCGAGGAATGAAAGCACCGAGGACACGGAGACCTCTGGTTTGGACCCGGTTCGCCGATCAAAGACCCGGAGAAGTGCGCAAGGCACCGCGACGAGTGGAGGAAGAGTTGGATCTCAGATGGTCCCGTTGATAAACCGCCGAATGCCGTCCTTCAAAACAGTTACGTTGAAATTAATGAGAAGCGCGAGCTTGTGCCCGGAGAGCCTTAAGTAGGAGAGCGTCTGGGCCTCGTGAATTGGTGCTAGAGCGTCAACCGACTTGACTTCAACAACGACAGATCGTTCCACCAACAAATCCATGCGGTAACCGCACTCGAGCTTCACCGCTTCGTAGACGAGAGGCACGGGTCTCTGCTGTTCGACAGCAAGACCGTTCTTTTGCAACTCATAAGCCAAGCACGCTACGTAGGCTGACTCAAGCAGGCCGGGACCGAGGACTCGGTGAACATGGATTGCTGCACCGATGATCGTTTCCGTGACTTTGTTCAACCGGTCTCGTTCTGTTATCGAACATGAGGGCATGGATAGAATGCAGAGGGCGCACCGACCGCCCGGCTCAGGCTCCGTGTCCTCCGTGGCCAGCGAGTATACAACACAGTTGGCCACGGCTCTCTGCGCCCTCTGTGTTAGGGTTTTAAGCCTCCGGAGCACGCTCAGCTAACAAGAACGCAGAAGGGTTCTTACGTATTCCCTAAACGACGCTTCAAGCGCCATGGTTATCTTGCCCGGCGCATCGAACCGCCACTTTCCGTCAATGCTTCCCACCGCCGCGACCTCACGGGTGGTGGAGCTGATGAAGACTTCGGATGCCGAAGCCAGGTCATCCGGCGTCAGGTCTTGCTCCCGGAGTTCGAAGCCCGCCTGCGGCACAACTTCGCGCAAAACTTCGCGCGTTACGCCGGGCAGGCAGCCCGAAGCAAGGGGTGGGGTTAGAACCCGGTTCTCGCGAACCAGAAAGACATTTGCCGAGGTGCATTCAGCAAGGTGGCCGCTCTCGTTGAGAAGCAGGACGTCATCAAAGCCTTCCGAGTGAGCCTTTTCCAGCAGCCCGGCGTTTTGAACCCAGGAGAGCATCTTGGCTCCCGCCAGCCGCGTAGCAGAGTAGAGGGCGTGCTGCTGCAGCTTGAGCCGATGGACCGGCGGCCACTGCACCAGTTGTCGCGTGAAGATCAGCAGATCGGTCTCAGGGGAGTCGCCCGCGTCCGCCCAAAGTCCGCCGTGGTTTTTCACAAACGACACCCGGGCCGTGCCCTCCAGGCGATTGTTAGCTTCTGCCAGCTTGCTGACAGACTGGCAAACGCTGGCCTGCTCGTAGCCAAGACTCATGCCAAGCCGCTCGGCGTCGTGCGTCATCCGTGCCCAATGTCGATGGAAAGCGAAGGGTTTCCCTTCGTACACTCGCAAAGTCGTAAAGACTCCCCAGCCCATCAGCAATCCCATTTGACCTGGGGAGAGGCGAGCTTCTGACAAGGGGAGCATACGACCATTATGAAAGATTAAGGTGTCCATAAGTTTGAGGAACGTGCAGCGCACCACCGCACGCCGACCGGAAGGGGGTCGGGTCAGGGGGCGTATTTTCCAGAGGCCGACGGTTTACCAGGAGATGCGGACCGTGAGCGGGTAGTTCAGGCGCACGCGGCATTGTGTTTCGGGAGGCAGATTCACCTCGTGCCCTTTCGGCCAGAGAAGCTCGTAACCGACCGCTGCGGCGCCCGCGACGGAGAGGCCCACGGAAGCGGCTGCGGCGCCGGTGGCCACGGCTCTGATGGCGCCGAAGCTGCCCAGTCCAGCTCCGCCAATGAACGTCTTCCACGAACGTGCTCGGCCTCCGGTCAAATGGCCCTCAGCATCGAGGTGCAAATCGGGATTGCTGGACTTCTCCAGCGACGCCAACACGCCTGCCATCGGCTCGGCTTGGCCGTCCGGCAAGACGACCTCGTCAAAGCGCAAGCGCAGCTCTGCGGGACGGTGAACGTGGCCGGACTTGCGGATCATGGTGATACGTCCGTCGAGAATGCTTCCGGAGGGCAGTGCGACGTGCCCGTCGACGAATACCGTTGTCAGCACGCGTGCCGTCACCAAATCGTTGGGGTGATTGACTTTGGTGTGAAGACCGGAAAGCATCTGAATGCTTACCTGGGTTTCGGCGGGGACTGTAACGCTTCCCCCAGGAGACACAGGACGAGTCAGTTCCGGACCGTTACGGTGCGGCAGCACCGGGGGTACCTCGTTTTCCTGCGCAAACGCTGCGATTGCGAGGAAGCCTATAACCGTGATTGCTGCAAATACCCGACGCATTTAGTTTTGCCTCCAAGGCCGCGCCCGAAGGCGTTACGGATACACCCTTCCCCTGACTACAAAGGCATACCCCGGCCAAAATCTTGCAGTCTTCCAGAAACCACTGTTCAAGTAACTCGCTATTGTCCCGCTTTACCGCGCAGAAATCAAGCACGCATTGCAGTGTCCTGGTTCAACTCGTAGCGCTCGCCTTCAGGCCAGCACTTGCCGACCCTTCGCTTCGCTCAGGGCAGGCTCTGAAGGTCGGCACTACTCTCTGCTTAGGACACTTCCAGCATGTACTAGTAGACGCAACATGGGGCCTTTAAGTTTCGTTTATTGTGGAGCTGTAGCGAGGCCAACCCTTACGATGGCAAGACCAGATGCGGACGGCAAGTGTCACGGCGCTTCAAATGGAGCGGAGAAATAGAAAGGCCCAACCACTGAGGTTGGGCCAGGAAATCCATAAACGGATGCTGCTGCTTACCCGACTTTCGTAACTTTGTCGGCCTGAGGTCCCTTTTGCCCCTGAATAATCTCGAACTCAACCGTGTCGCCCTCTTGCAAGGTCTTAAAGCCCTCACCCTGGATGGCCGAGTAATGAACGAAAACATCAGCTCCGCCGTCCTGGCCGATGAAGCCATAACCCTTGCTGTTGTTGAACCATTTTACTTTCCCTTGAAGTCTTGCCACTTGCACCCTCCTTAACTTGTCTTTAACTTGTCTTTGCGGGTGCCGCGCGGATAATGTTGCCCAAAATGGAAAAAGCCGAGAATCCCGCTGGACCTCGGCTGCTCCTTACGTGCACATATCTGTCGGACACCTCGCTGACTCCTTGACTTAACATATACATAGCAGGGTGTACTTGTCAAGAGAATTGTTGACCTGGGGTGAATTCGACGCTGGGTGAAGGGAGCCAGACATGCTCCGAACGCAGCAACGTGCCCTCCGTAGGCTGCGGCTTCGACGTGCGGCAGCGTATCACTATTTAGCTTTCAGACAACTTGTCGAGCATTAACCACATGAGTCCTGCCAAGGTCTTGCCATCGCGGATTTCCCTGGATCGCATCATTTTCCGCAACTTGGCTAGGCTGAAGCGCCCCACTTCGATCTTCTCGTCGGGATCGGGCGAAGCCTTGGACTGTGTCAGACCGGTCGCCTCGACCAGGAACATCCTCTCCGTCAGGATTCCGGGACTGGAAAAGAAATCGAACAAGAGCCGGCATTTCCCAGCGTGATACCCGGTTTCTTCCAAGAGTTCGCGTCGCGCAGCGGCAAGGGGTCTTTCTCCAGGCTCCAGGCTTCCCGCGACCAATTCCCAGAGGAATTCTCGCACAGCATATCGGTACTGCCTCACCAGGACGATGCGGCCGTCACTCGAATGCGCCAAGACCACCACCGACCCCGCGTGCTGCACCACCTCGCGCACCGCCTTCACACGGCCCGGCTCGATGATGTTATCGACTCTCAGTTGGATGACACGACCCTTGTAAATTTCTCTGCTTTCGAGTACTCGAACCGGCTTGGGCACGAAGATCCTCCGACTCGGATTCTCTAGAACAGGACTTTCCGAAGGCCATGCTAGCACAGAGCCACGGTGTTGGAGTAAACTAACTTCCATGAAGATCACGGCGTTGATCGTTGACGATGAACAGCCCGCTCGAGATGAACTGGGGTACTTGCTGAAAGAGTTTTCGGATGTGGAAATCGTGGGGCAAGGGAAGAACGGCGTGGAAGCCGTTAGCCTGATCCGCGAATTGAGTCCCCAGGTTACTTTTCTCGACGTCCAGATGCCCGGCCTGGACGGCTTCGGGGTTATCAAGAAGCTGCTTGAGAAGAAGATCCGCCTTCCTCAGTTCGTCTTCGCGACGGCTTATGACAACTACGCAGTGCAGGCTTTTGAGGTCAACGCCCTCGACTACTTGTTGAAACCCGTCGCCAAAGCCCGTCTGGAGAAGGCGATCGCCAAGTTGCGCCGTATGATTGGGACTGCCGAGCCGACCCATGAGAAGCTCGACCGGCTGGTGCAGATGATGGAGGATCGTCCCGCGGCGCAAAAAAACAAGCTCGTGGTGAAAAGCCAAGGACGGTTGTTCCTGGTCAATGCCGAGGAAGTCATCTTCGCCACCATTGAGGACGGGGTCATTAGCATCTTCACGCGTGACCTCGAGGGGATCTCCAACTTCCGCACCGTGGAAGAGCTTCAGGGAAGTCTTGATCCCAAGGTTTTCTGGCGGGTTCACCGCTCCTACTTGGTAAACGTAAACCACATCAAAGAGGTCGTGCCCTGGTTTAAGAGCTCGTATCAGCTCAAGATGCAGGACCGCAAGCAGACTGAAATCCCTGTCTCCCGAGCCCAAACGCGCAAGCTCCGGGAGTTTCTTAACCTGTAGGGGCACGCTGTGCCGTCCCCATGACGTCATTGCCGTCGTAGGGGCGGCCCTCGTGGCCGCCCAGGGCAACCACAAGGGTTGCCCCTACCACGGGCCTACGCCTACAGCACCGCTGTTTCCTCAATAAGCCGCCCTTCCGCAAAGCGATCGAGACTCAGCGTACCCGGATCGATGAGGTTCGAGGTCCCTTTCAGAATCAGGTCCGCTAGAATCCTTCCGGTTGCCGGCGAGTGCATTACCCCGTGGCCGCTGAATCCGTTGGCGAGGAAGAAACCGGGCACTTCGGGAACTGGGCCGAGGACCGCATGATGATCGGGCGTCATTTCGTAGAGGCCGGCCCAGCCCCGTGCCGGATTTACCTGCAGGTTCTCGAAGCAGGGCACTCGCTGCACCGCGCGCGTCAGGATTTTCTCCACGAATGAGGAATCGAAGCTGGTTTTGAATCCCGGCTGCTCATCCGGGTCACTCCACGCCAGCAGCAGTCCCAACCCTTCCGGTCGGAAGTGGAATCCCGTCGCCATATCGATGGTCATGGGCGCCTGGTGCGAGATTTGTGGAAACGGCTCCGTGGGAACGAGCATGCGGCGCAGAGGTTCGACCGGTAGCTGCACGCCGGCCATGCGCGCCACTTCCGCTGCCCAAGGACCGGCGGCATTCACCACCGCGCGCGTCTGGACGGGTCCGCGGCGGGTCTCGACGCCCGCCACGCCGCACTTATCCCGCAGGATCGCCGTGACTTCGACGCCTTTCTCGATGCGGGCGCCACGCTCCATCGCCCGGGCCCCAAATCCGTTCATTACGCTGTATGGGTCCACGAAGCCGTCTGTTGCGCAAAAGCTGCCGCCCACCACGTCGTCAGCCCGTAGTTGCGGCAGGATTCGAACCACGTCCCCCGCCCCCAGCATTTCGCACCCTTTGAAACCCAACTCCACCTGCTTCGCCTGGTTCGCCCGCAGGTACTCGAGGTGTTTCTCTGAACTCGCGACAAACAGATAGCCCTGCGGCCTGTAGCTCGATGGATGCCCTGTCAATTCCTCGAAGCGCGCCAGGAAGGGAATCGAGTAGAGGGACATTTGGATGTTGACTGCGGTGGCAAATTGAGCCCGCACGCCGCCCATACTCTTGCCTGTTGACCCTAACCCCTGGCGCGTCTCGCGCTCCAGTACCAGGACGTTGCGGCAACCCTGATCGGTCAAATGATAGGCGATGCTAGAACCGACAATCCCCCCACCGACAATCACTACATCGGCCGATTTGCTCAATGGCCCCCTTTCGTCTGCTTCAGATTTCTGCCCTGGGTTGAGTCGCCCTACCCGCCATATCAACATTACAGCAGAATTCCGGAGTTGCCGGAAGGGGCCAGGTGGTGGGATGACTGCCTGGTGTTTGGTTGTGTTAATCAGCGAAACTTTTCTGAGTCTTGGAAGGGCGGGGCTTTAGCCCAATACTGTTCACTTAAGTAAATTTGTGGTATTCTCCTCTCACTCTCTTGAGAGG
>Ga0209415_10008191_pt1 | contig 18152 bp, 15 predicted proteins | sample PeaSoiSIISIP2007_FD_187696 | JGI IMG/M metagenome (GOLD analysis project Ga0209415, IMG submission 187696) | Peat soil microbial communities from Weissenstadt, Germany - SII-SIP-2007 (SPAdes) (version 2) | ecosystem: Environmental > Terrestrial > Soil > Wetlands > Peat | place: Germany... | reverse complement strand
CTGCTGACTACATCCTTCACGTCGGCGAAATCTTCTTCCAGCACGCGGCCTTCGTAGTCGGTGACCTTGGTGATGTAGCGCGGGACAATGCGCACACCATCGTTGGGAAAGACGCTGTAGGCGGAGGTTTGCTCGAACAGGGTGACTTCCGCCGCGCCCAGCGCCACCGGCAAATAGGCCGGGATGTTGGATGTGATGCCGAAGCGATGAGCGAAGTCGATGACGGTTTTCATGCCCAAGCCGTCGGCAAGTTTGAGCGCCGGAATATTGCGCGATTGCGCCAGCGCCCGGCGCAGCGTGATCACGCCTTCATAGCGCTCATCGTAGTTGTGCGGCGAGTAGGGGCCGGAGGCGGATTGGAACGTAACCGGCGAGTCAACGATGGTGTCCTCGGGCGAAGCTCCCTGATCGATGGCCGCGGTGTAGACGAAGGGTTTGAAAGATGACCCCACCTGGCGCAAAGCCTGCGTGGCGCGATTGAACTTGGACTCGTTGAAATCCCGGCCGCCGACCATCGCCTTGATCTCGCCAGTGGCATTGTCGATGGCGATCAACGCCCCCTGCGCGCCGGAGTCCTGCTCCAGGCTCACTCGTGTCTTGTCGACTGGACCGAGCGACAGGATCTTTACATACACCAGATTCCCGGGCCAGAGGATGTCGTGAAGGCTGCGGTGCGTCCAGGCCACATCCGCCGGGGCGAGCACCGCGGTGTAGTCGCCGAACTTGATTTTGGCCAATGCCGGCGAGACCGCCGTGACCAGAGCGTGGATGTAACCGTCCACTTCCGGCTCGTCGTCCCAGTCAGCATCGTGGTAGTTCTCCAGCGTAACGTCCTTGGTCAATACGTTGGGCAGGTTGCCTCTCCAACCGTGGCGGCGTTCGTAGACCGCCAGGCCATTGAGCACGGCTTGATTGGCGACGCGCTGCAAATCCATGTCGAGCGAGGTGTACACGCGCAGCCCGCCTTCATGCACGCGATCGGTGCCATATTTGTTTTCCAGATAGCGGCGAATGTCTTCCACGTAGTACGGCGCCAGGGAATTGGGATCGTGCGCCAGCTTGAGCTGAAGGGGTTGGTCACGCGCGTCGTTGGCTTGTTGGGCGGTGATCTCTCCGTCCTCGAGCATGGAATTGATCACCAGATTGCGGCGCTTTATGGCGCGGTCAGGGTGGTTGATGGGAGAGTAGTAAGCCGGAGATTTGGGTAAACCGGCCAGCAGCGCGGCTTCATCCAGAGTGAGCTGCTTGGCGGGCTTGCTGAAGTAGTACTCCGAGGCGGCCTCGAATCCGTAAACCCCGTGTCCCAGATAGACCTGGTTGGCGTACAACGTGAAGATCTGCGACTTGGTAAAACGGCGCTCGATCTGCACCGCCAGCAACGCCTCCTCGATTTTGCGGTGCCAGGTGCGGTCGGGCGACAGGAAAAGATTGCGCGCCAGTTGCATGGTGAGAGTGGATGCGCCCTGCACCTTCCCGCCGGACTCGATGTCGTGATACGCCGCGCCCACGATGCGCCAGACATTGATGCCGAAATGGCGGTAGAAGTCCTTGTCTTCGATGGAAATCAGGGCATCGCGCAGAACCGGAGGAAAGTCATCGTGGGAGGCCACCACTCGCCGCTGCAGAGCGAATGAGCCGATGATGCGTCCCTGGTCGTCATACAGTTGCGTGACCGAACTGGGGCGGTAATGTTCCAGTTCCTCGACTTGGGGCAAGTCGGTGGAGTAGACCAGCAAAAGTCCAGCCCCAGTGCCGACCAGCGCCGCCAGCAGCACCAGCAGAGCGAACAGCAGGCGGCTGGCCGTCTTTCCGCTCTTGACCTCGACTTCGACTGGCGGCGGAGCGGGATCTTCGAAAAGAGACTGCATGGCGGGTCGAATTCAGGATAGCAGGGGCAGCGGGCCCGCCGGTAGTCGCTGTCGAGAGGCGGCAAGCCTCAAGCGCAGGGAGTACGGAACGGCACCGAAAGCAAAATCGCGCGCCAGGAAGCGCGCGATTTAAAACCAGCCATAGGCCAAATCGAAAACTGCTAGCTCGCCTTGCCCTGCAATAGCTGAATGGCTTTCTGCAGCGGCAGATCCTGCTGCGGGGCTTGCGGTTTCTGTTGCTCCGCGGGCGTGGTTGTGTCTTCGTCATCATCGGGCAGAGCGGAATCGTCGTCACCGGCTGCCACCACGACGTTGGGCGTTACCGCCGCGTCCTGAATGGACTTGCCGCTGGGCGAGTAGTACTTGGCGACGGACAAAATCAGGGCGGAACCATCGGGAAGATCGATAGTCTTCTGCACCGAGCCTTCGCCGAACGTCTTATCCCCAATCACATCGCCGCGGGCGTTCTCCATGATTGCGGCAGCCACGATCTCAGCTGCTCCGGCGGTTCCTTTGTTCACTAAGACGGCCACGGGCAAGTTGGTAATTGCTTTGGAAGGATCGGCGTTGAAGGATTCCTTCGGGTATTTCTGGCCTTGCAGGTAGGTGATCGTCCCATGATTCAGGAATAGGTTGGCAGTCGCAATGCCTTCGGGCTCCTCGCCTTCGGCGCAGTTGCGCAGATCCAGAATCAGCTTTTTGGCGCCGGACTTCTCCAGATCCTTAATCTTCGCGGCCACATCTTGTGATTTGCCCTTGCTGAACGCATCCACCTGAATGTAGCCAATGCCGTCTTGCATCAGCTTGTCGGTTACCGGCGGAATACTAACGATGTCGCGGGTAATCACAATCTTCTGAGGTTCGGAGCGGCGGGCGCGCACCACGGAAACGGTGACGGTCGATCCCGGCACTCCGGTCAGCAGGTTGTGAATTTCTGCCAGCGACAGGTCGTGGCTGGTCTTGCTTTCGATGGCTTCCAGAATGTCGGTGGGCTGCAGGCCAGCCTTATCCGCCGGACCACCGGGGATGACCGAGATCACCGTGGCATAACCGAAGCGCTTGGAAACCGCAGCGCCGATTTCGCCCTTAGCGTCGGTTTGGTGGTCTTTGTATTCCTTGTACTCGGCCGGCGTCAAGTAGCTGGAGTCCGGGTCCAGAGAATCGAGCAGACCGTGGAGCGCGCCATCCGTAACTTTGGGGATATCGGGCTCTTCCACGTACTCGCTGCGCACCCGCGAAAGCACCTCGCTGTACACCTCCAGCTGGCGGTAGGCGTGGGCTTCAGTGGAGGCGCGCACGCCATCCAGTCCGCCCGCCACCGTGAACAGCAACAACGCGGCGGAGGAAGTCAAAATTGCTGCTTTAATCTTCATGGACATCGGATTTTATCTTCTCGAAAGGTAGGCTACTCCCGGAGGAAGTTGCCAATATTATAACCCTTTTGATGCGGCTTTCCGTACACGCAGGCTGTGCCAAGCCACGCTCTTCGGTAACTTGGAAAGTACAAAGGCCCCTTGGGGAATGCACTCTCCTCGGCATTTGCTCAAGGCAAAGGACTTAGGAGTAGCTCCCAAATTTCGACTGCGGCATCTCCCGAGAGTCAGAGCTGTCGATTTCGTGTATATTTTCGTCCCGGCGGAGGATTGAGCTTATGAAGATGCGTCTGCTGGGGCTTTGTCTGATTCTTGCAGTATGGGTTCCCGTGGCCGCCGCGCAATCCGGTGAGTGGAAGCAGCTCTTCGATGGCCAGGACCTGGTGGGGTGGAAGCATGTCGGCCCCGGTGAGATGACGGTGGAGGATGGCCTGATCCGCACCCACGACGGCATGGGCTTGCTCTACTGGACTGGCGGCAAGCTGGGTAACTGTGTGATTCGCGTGGTCTACAAAATGCGCGACCACAACGACAATTCCGGCGTGTTTATTCGCATTCCCATCGAGCCCCGGGAAGCGTGGATGCCGGTAAATTACGGCTACGAGGTGCAAATCGACAATGAAGCGAACGGAGAGGACGAATATCACATTACCGGAATGCTTTATTCGTTGACCAAGCCGTTGGCGCGTCCGGGAAAGCCGGGGCCGGAGTGGAACACGATGGAGATTAAGCTCGATGGGCCGCGCACCATCGTGGTTTTGAACGGGGTGAAGGTGACTGACTATGCCGAAGGCGATCCGGTGCCGCCGAAGAAGTTCAGTTTCGAGCCGGAGCGCGGGACCCGGCCGAATGAGGGATACATAGGCTTGCAGAATCATAGTGACAACGACGTGGTGTTTTTCAAGGAAGTTGCGGTGAAGATGCTGGGGAAGTAGAGCGCTCAGGATCACAAGATTCGGAACGACAAAGCAATCACGGAGGGCATGATCATGATGAAGAGCACTCGGGTATCACGCCGGGATTTTTTGGGGATGGGCGCGGCGGCCGCGGGTGCGTCGCTGGCCGCGAAGACGATCTGGCTCGATCCTGCGCCGCTGTTTGCCTTGCCGCAGTCAGTCCCGCCGAGCGACCGAATCCGCTTCGGGATGATTGGCATCGGGATGCAGGGCTCGGGGCTGTTGGCTGCGGCGATTGAACTGCCTGGCGTGGAGTGCATCGCGGCCTGCGATCTCTATGATGACCGCCACCTGCTGGCGCGGGAGATCGTCAAGCCCGATCTTCCGGTCACGCGGCGGTATCAGGAGTTGCTCGAAAATAAGGACATCGATTGCCTGATTGCCGCTGTCCCCGACCACTGGCACAAGCAAGTGGTGGTGGACGCGGTAAGCGCCGGCAAAGACATCTACTGCGAAAAACCGATGTCGCACACCGTCGCCGATGGCCTGGAAATGGTGGCGGCGGCGAAAAAGGCAGGGCGGATCGTGCAGATCGGCTCCCAGCGCGTCAGTTCAGTGATCTGCGCCAAAGCCAGAGACCTCATTGCGCAAGGAACCCTGGGCGATTTGATGATGGTGGAAGGGACGCTGGGGCGGAATGATCCCAGCGGAGCATGGGAATATCCTCCTCCGCCGGATCTCTCTCCGGAGAATCTTGACTGGGATACCTGGCAGGGGACGGTACCGAAGCGGGCATTTGACCCGTTCATCTTTGCGCGCTGGCGTTGTTGGAAGGAATACGGGACGGGGGTTGCGGGCGATCTTCTGGTGCATTTGATCAGCGGCATGCAGTACATGCTCAGCATCAACCAGGCTCCCAAGCGAGCCATGTCCATGGGAGGCATTCTGCGCTGGAAAGACGGGCGCAACATGCCGGACGTACACAGCACGCTGTTCGAATACGGAAACCTTCCGGTTTACATGCGGCTCAACCTGGGCACGGAAACGGCGGAGGCTTACCGCATCATGGGGTCAAAGGGGATTCTCGATGTGTCTTCTCGCAGCATCACTTTCACACCCCAACCGGGCGTGGATACGTCCCCCAGCTATTACGACAGCGGTTTTCCCAAAGCGATGAAAGAGGCCTACGTACAGAAGTGGCACCAGGATCATGATCCTGCTCCGGGGAAGGAACCGACGGAGGAGGCGATTAGCTACGCTGGGGCGGACATCGACGAGGTGAAGCCACACTTATGGAACTTTTTCCAGGCGGTGCGTACACGGCAGCCAGTCATGGAAGATGCAGTGTTTGGTCATCACGCGGCGCTGGCTTGCCACATGGCGAACGAATCTTATTTCCAGCAGCGCGCGGTCTATTGGGACGAGAAGTCGGGGAGCATCAAGAGCTAGTCGAGGGAACGCCTCAGCCTATTACATAGTATTGAAGTTGTCATTCCGAGGAGCGCTGCGACGAGGAATCCGCAGTTTGCCAGGCCTTCGAGAAAAAGCGGATTTCTCGTCGCCCTCAAAATACACCCCTAGGCGCTGCGCATCCGTTACCGGACCGCCGCCAGCTCCCCACGCAATTTATGGGTAGCCCGGAACAGCGTGTTCTTGATCGTGCCCTCGGTGGTATTCAGCAGTCCCGCCACGGTTCTCAGCCGCAGCCCGTGATAGTGTTTCAGCTCGAAGACCACTCGCTCCCGGGGCGAAAGCCGGTGCAGGGCGCGAACGATCGTGGCTCGCAGCTCGCGGCCGGCAAAGCTGCGTTCCGGGCTGGCGCCTGGGCGATGATCGGGCACCCGGTCCAGCACCGATTCTTCCTCTCCATCCGGAAAGAATGCAGTCGTGACGTCGTGGCTGCGAGAGCGCCGTTTCCGCAGGTGATCGAGACAAAGGTTGGTCACGATGCGATAGATCCAGGTGTAGAACGAACACTCAAAGCGGAAACTTGCCAGGTTGATGTAGGCGCGCAGAAACGCTTCCTGGTAAATGTCCTGACCATCCTCCTGGGATCCCGTGAGATGAACCGCCAGGCGGAGTACCGCGCGGTCGTACTGCCGCACCAGTTCCTCGAAGGCCGCCGTGTTGCCCTCCTGAGCTTCGCGGATCAGACGCGTGTCATCCACACGAGTGGGACGGCCGCTCGCGGAGTTGGGACTGGAGGGAACCAGCTCAAGCCCGCTCAGGTAAGTTGGCGCAACCCGAATTTCGCTCGATTCAGACAGCATACAAACGCCTTTCTCCAACCTCTGTCTTCAACCGCAGTTCATTCGCGACCGACAAACTTGTAACCGGTTCCGTGCACCGTGAGGATGAAACGAGGCTCCTCCGGCTTGACCTCGATTTTTTGCCGCAGGCGCACAATGTGAGCATCCACAGTTCGGGTGGTGGGGAAGTGCTCGTAGCCCCACACATCCTCCAGCAGCCGGTCGCGAGTGAGGGTCTCGCCCGGATGGCATAGGAAATACTTCAACAATTCGAATTCCTTGGCGGAGAACTCCAGCGTCTTGCCACGCCGCGAAACCTGGCAAGCGCGCACATCTACCTTGACATCGCCAAAGCTGTAGGCGTCTTTCTCCTGCGGAGCCACACGCGAGCGCCGCAGCACGGCTTTTACCCGTGCCAACAGCTCGCGAATCGAAAACGGCTTGGTGACGTAATCATCCGCGCCCAACTCCAGGCCGACGACTTTGTCCACTTCCTGCCCCCGCGCGGTCAGCATGATGATGGGCACAGAAGGCCGCTTGGCCTTCAATTGCTTGCACACGTCCAGCCCGCTCATGCGCGGCATCATGACGTCCAGAATCACCAGGTCCGGGGATTCCTTGAGCGCCCGTTCCAACCCCGCCACACCATCCCCGGCGGTTAGGACCTGGTATCCCTCGAACTCGAAGTTGTCGCGCAGCCCGGCCACCATGTTCGGTTCGTCTTCGACAATCAGGATCTTGGTCATGATGCAGTCCCGAAAACTTATGCCATGGCCCGCTTGCCGCCATCCACTTGCGTACCTGCCGGCAGAGTGATGGTGAACTTGCTGCCCTCGCCGGGCGCGCTATCCACGGAAACTTCTCCCCCGTGCGCCTGCGCGATATGCCGCACCAAAGCCAGTCCCAGCCCGCTGCCCTTGGTGTTGTGAACCAGCGGATCGCCCACGCGATAGAACTTCTCAAAAATCTTGTGCTGCTCCTGATCGGGAATGCCGATACCGTGATCAATCACTTCCAGCTTCACCGATCCGTTGTGGCGATACAGGTTGACGCCGATGTATTTCCGGTCCTGCGAATACTTGAGGGCATTGTTCACCAGGTTCAGCAGCGAGCGCGAGACGGCCTCGCGATCCACCCGCATGGGCGGCACGTCTTCCGCAATCCGCTCTTCGAAGGCGAAGCCGTTCTGCTCGATTTGATAGCGATAGGACTCGAGCGTGCTGCGCACCAGTTCGCGCATATCGGTTTCACGAAAGTCGTATTCCTTCCGTCCCGCCTCGATCCGCGAAAAATCCAGGATGTTGTTGATCAGCCCGCTCAGCCGTTCGCTTTCCTCGCGAATAATGCGGTAATATTCCTGACATTTTTCCGGGCTGCTGAGGCGGCCCAATTCCAGCGTCTCGGCATACAACCGGATCAACGAGAGCGGAGTGCGCAGTTCGTGGGACACGTTGGAAACGAAGTCCGACTTCAGGCGGGCCAGCGCCATCTCCTTGGCCACGTTGCGATGGATCAGCACAATTCCTCCGGCCAGTAACAAGGCCAGCCCGCCCAGGATGAGGAAGCTGGTCCGGACAAAATGCTGGCCCAGGGTTGCAAGCGTGGTCCCGCGCAGCTTGATGGCTAAAGTGAGGTCAGGAAACGCGCCTTCCATGTTGCGTTCCACCTCGGGCATACCCTCGTCCCATCCCGAGGAGGCTGCCAGCACCGACGACTCGCTCCTGGCGTGCACCATCATCACGGCGGGGTTCTTTTCGCTCTGACCCTCGTTGTGATTACGCGCCATCACCGTGTCCAACATTTCGGGAAAAAAGTGCGCCTGCAAAAAATCAGCATCAAAGGCCATGCCACCAATGGCGCTATGTCCGCCTGAGCCATCGTTGACCAAGAACAGAGCCACCGACTGATAAACATGCTTATCGCCGCGCGGCGCCCAGTTGGGGAAGAAGTGAGCCGGCGCCCCCTTCTTCTGTGTTTTCATGATTTCGTCGGCGATGTCCTTGTACTCCAGCTTCATCCAGCCATCCATCATGTGCGAGAGATCATCGGCTTCGTCGCGGAATCCGCTTTCTTTAAGACGGTACGGCTGGGAACGAAACACCAGACCATGGTCAGGGTCATACAGGAACACATGGGCGGCATAGGGATGGGCCGCCAGAACGCGATCCAGGGTTACTGAACAGGCTTCTCCTGGACCGGGAAACTGGCTGCGGACCTCTTCGGTCAGTTCGTACGCCCGCTGGTTAATCTGTTTTTCGGAGATCGTCAGAACCTGGCTGAAGTCGCGCTGGATGGCGGCCTCGACCGCATGGTCCCGCTCGATGGATTTCAGGTGCAGCGCGCTCAGTATCACCAGGGCGGCCGCCGGCAAGACCACGGCGAGTTCCAGGGCGAGAAACAGGCGAGTGCTATCGTTCCGGTGCTGCTTGCGTTTCATCATGCTCGACACACAACCAGGCTGAGGAACCAAGCCCGCTAGAAACAATACTTTAGCGGAAAGAGACAGGTGTTAATTACCCGTAAAAAGAGGTAAAAAGTTGTAAAGTCGTTGACCCGGCGGATACCTGTACCCCGGCTCCGCGTCCCTCGCGAAGCCTTGGAAAATCTTGTAGGAGGGCAGAAGTTTGGATTACGGGGCGACTACGGAAGTTTGAAATCCACGGTCACGTAGGTTTGCGCGTCCACGGCTTCCCCGTTCAGCAGGTAAGGTTTGTAACGCCACTGTTTCACCGCCTGGCAGGCGGCTTGACCCAGAAGCAAAGAACCACGGATCAACTTCAAGTCTCTGATTCTTCCGTCGGTCCCGATCCAGGCTTGCAACACAACCGGCCCCTGCAATCCGGCTCGCAACGCTTGCTCCGGATAGCTTGGTTCGATTTTTTCCAGCAGCAGTTTCTCGGAAAGGTACTCGGGCACACTGACCGGTTCCAAAGCGTCGAGCAGGGCGGGCTTCAGCTTGGCCGCCGCGTTTCGCACGGTGGTCACTCCGGGGAAGGGGGCTTGCAAACTTTCCGGTATGTGGATTTCTTTTGCGGCAGGGGCGATCTGCTCCTGGTTCACTTGGGCTGTGGTTTGAACAGGCCCCGCCGGTTCGGTGGCAGGTTTTTCCCGCACGACTTGGCCGTCTCGCACCGGCAGGACACGTATTCTGGCGGACGAACTCCTATGGGAGCGTGGGAGCGGAGAAGAGTCAGCCTGGGCCCATTCTGAGTTGGCCTGGGGGTCGCTTTGCGAGCTCGGCGTCCTTCCCCAAGCTCCACGATAGATTTGTGCCGCGGAGGCGCCCACTTTACTCAAAGGTTGGCTGAACACGTATCCCACGGCAAAAAATGCCACAACCACCGCCGCTCTGCTGAGAAAGCTGTTGGGTCGATGTGGGATTGCAGGCTGGGAATGCCGCCGCAACGGCCGGTTTGCCTGGAACCGCCGGCGTAGATTTTGGAACAAACCACCTTCCAGAGTGGCGAACGTGACGCTTGCCGGTTGGCTCGGGAAAGGCGAGGCGAAGGCTCTTGGATGTGCTGGCGTGGCCGGGTTGGAGTGCTGTTCTGGAGACGTTGGCGGTTGTTCCCGCAGCATCTGGGCTTGGGGCAGCCAAGCCGGCATACGCGCTAGGAATTTATCGGAGGTGAGCAGGGCATACCGAACCTGGCCCGAAAAGATCGGTTTGGTGAGCACCAGATCGGCGCCGGTTTCCCGCACTGCGATGCCTGCATCCGCTCTTCCAATGGCAATGGTAAAGGCCGCCTGGTTGGATTTCAGCTCACGCGCAGTCTTGAGCAAAAAGCCGGCCTCCAGCCCCTCATCCCAATCGACGACAATTACGTCGAAAGTCCGGCTGGTTAGGCTCTTGAGCGCGGCAAAGATTTCGGGGCAGGATTCGACCTGCAGTTCCATCTCATGGAGAGCTTGGCCTAACTGACGCGACGTCTCCTCGCTGGAGGAGAACACGAGAGACCGTGGCGACATAACAATCAGGCTAGTTTCTTGCCTTTCAGCCGGCAAGTTACGAAGTGTCCGTTGTTCACCTCCCAGCAGGCCACGTAATAGTCGTGAGGTTACCCTGTCCGGTCGGACAGCTGGTATCCCGAAAATCGCCGGTTTCCTGGCTGCATTCCCACATTCGCGGCGCTCTGGCCCGCTTTGATTACCTCTGTACTCTTGGTAAGGGCAGGCGGAGGTGCTATCCAAGTACATACCCTCGAAGCCACAGCCATTATTCCCTGCACGCCGGGACACCATGGCCAGACTAGGAGTTGGCGGAGCGAAACCCGCTCTGCCAGGCATGTTCGATGGCCAAGAACAAACGCCCGTCCAGTTCGCCATCCCGGTCCGTTGCGCGGTCCCGCCCAGCCGTGGCGGGGAAGCGGCCGGAACAAAATCAAGCCGGCTTTCAACTTCTGCTGTTCATCAACAACCCGCAGCCGATGTGGGTGTACGACGCCAAGACCCTCCGCTTTCTGGACGTCAACGCCGCCGCCATTTCCCACTACGGCTATTCGCGAGATGAGTTTCTGCGCATGCGGATCGTCGACATTCGTCCGCAAGAAGATGTAGCGCGCCTCCTCGAAGACTGTGCGCAAGCCAAGGCTGGACTGCGCCGCACAGTCGACTGGAGGCATCTGCGCAAGGACAGCAGCTTAATTGATGTTGAAGTCGCCGCCCATTCCCTAAGCTTTGCCGAGACCGAGGCTGTGCTCGTCGTCGTCCGTGACATCACCCAACACAAACGTGCGGAAGAAGCTCTTCGGCAGGCGGAGCAGAAATACCGCGGCATGGTGGAAGACGCCGTCGTCGGTATCTTCCAGAGCACGCCCGGCGGCCGGTACTTGACGGCAAATCCCGCCATGGCCCGCATGTTCGGCTACGGCTCACCGCAGGAATTGGTGGAAAGCATCACCGATATTGGTCAACAAGTGTATGTCAATGCCAAGGACCGCGAGGAGTTCCGGCGTTTGTTAGAACAGTTTGGAGAGGTCCAGAACTTTGAGTGCCAGATCTACAGGAAAGACGGAAGCAAGATGTGGATCTCCGCCAATGCCCGGGCCATCCGCGAGCAGGGCTCCGTGGTGCGTTTCGAAGGCATGAATGAGGACATCACGCGGCGTAAGCTGCTGGAGGAACAACTGCTACAGTCGCAAAAGATGGAAGCCGTTGGTTTGCTGGCGGGGGGTGTCGCCCATGATTTCAACAACGCGCTCAGCGTGATCACAGGTTACAGCGGCCTGCTCGAAGTGGAACTGGCCGCCGACCATCCGCTGCGCCGGTACACGCAAGAGATTACCAAAGCCGCGCATCGGGCATCCGCTCTAATCCGGCAGCTGTTGGCCTTCAGCCGCAAACAATTGATTCAGCCGGTGATCCTCGACCTGAACCCGGTTGTTGTCGAGACCGAAAAAATGCTCCGGAGGCTGATCGGCGAAGACATTGAGATCATCATTACGCGGGACCCCAGTCCGGCACGAGTAAAAGCCGATCCCGGCCAGCTGGAACAGATCCTGATGAATTTGGCAGTCAACGCCCGCGATGCCATGCCCCGCGGCGGCAAGCTGATCATCAAGACCGCCAACATGGAGTTGGACGAAGTCTATACGCGCCAGCACTTGAACTTCGAAGCCGGCCGCTACGTCGCCTTGAGCTTCAGCGATACCGGCTGCGGGATGGATCGGGAAACCCAGGCTCGCATCTTCGAACCATTCTTCACCACCAAGGCCCCGGGCAAGGGAACCGGGCTGGGCCTCTCCACCGTATACGGAATCGTCACCCAGAATCGCGGCCACGTTCGCGTGTATAGCGAACCAGGCAAGGGAACCACTTTCACCATTTACCTGCCGCAAGCTCAGGCCGCGTCACAACCCTCGAACGTCGCCGAAGTGTCCCCTGACCTTCCCCGCGGTTCAGAGACCATCCTCCTGGTGGAAGACGAACCGGCCTTGCGCAAACTGGCGCGTGACTGCCTGGAGAGCAACGGTTATTCTGTGCTCGAAGCCGCTGACGGCCAAGCCGCCCTCACCGCGGCGGCGGAGCACCCCGCCTCCATTCAACTGCTTTTGACCGACGTCATCATGCCAGGACTCAACGGGCACGACCTAGCCAGCCGGATGGCGGAGTTGCGTCCTGAGATCAAGGTGCTCTACATGTCCGGATATGCCAATGATCTGATCGCGCAATATGGCGTGCTCCATCCCGACACCCTGCTTCTGGAAAAGCCCTTCACTCTCTCTGCATTGCTGACCAAGGTCCGCCAGGCTTTGCACACATCACAGAAGGCCAAGGCCGCAAGCGCCCCGTAGGATTCCCGGGACAATGCCTTCTCGCAATCTTCTGACACTCGCTGGTTTTTGGATGGAGCAGCGCTTCATTAGCGCCGTGAAAGAGGATGTATACGGCAGGGCGTTAGCCCCGCAACTGTGCAGACTAGCCCGCTCGGCGGTTCTCCGCCAGCACTTCATCGAGCGCATCCGCTAAATGATGCGCACGCTTTAAGTATTCAACCGCTCCGCCGCCCTGATTTCGCCGCAGCAGATGATATTCGTCGGCGATGTTCAGCGCCGCCAGCACTGCCAGCCGGGCGGTATCCACGGTGTGGGTCTGCTCCGCGACCGCCCGCATCTTGGCGTCTACGTATTCCGCCAGCTTCAGGATGTACTCCGCATCCGAGCCGCGCAGATTGTACGCCTGATCGAAAATCTCCACGCGCACGCTGTTGTTGTTGGCATCCTTGATGGGAGGATGTTTGCTGGCCGTTGCCATAGGGTATTTGCTCCTCTCACTGCGGGACGAAAGCAGAATGGCGCGCCATCTAGCTGGCAGCTTGATCCTCGGCCAAGGTTTCAATCTGCGCTAACATCTTCTCCACCCGCGCGCGAATCTCCTCGCGTTCCTTGCGCAAGCGGATCATTTCACGGCGCATGCTTTCCACTTCCTCCTCGCGCTCTTCCAGCTGTTCGCGCACGCGTTGCACATCGCGCTCCGCCGCGGACCGCGCCTCACGCGCCGACTTGTACAGTTCAATAGTGCGATAAACTTTCTCTTCCAGCGCCTGGAAATCGTCAGCCGGAACCTGCGGCGTCACCTCTTCAGCCATTTTTACCGACATGCGGGCACTTCCCTAAGGAGAATTTCGAAACTTTAGCGCAGTATACTCCAGAACCCTGTGGATGGATCAGATGGCTTGGACCGGGGCAGTGGTGCTTATGAATATTTGTTCAAGGTTGCTTCTTGCTCAGCCGCCTCAACCTCTTTCCCGCCTCATCCAGCGTCTCCTCCCGCTTGCAAAACGCAAAGCGCACCTGCTGAGCCCCATCGCGCGGATCACGATAAAAACTCGAGCCCGGCACCGCCGCCACTCCAATCTCCTTCACCAGGTATTGGGTAAACGCTAAATCATCCACATACCCGAATCCGCTGATATCGGTCATCACGTAATACGCCCCTCGCGGCTGGAAGCAGCGAAAGCCGGCTTCCTCCAGCGCCGGCAGCAAGCGATCCCGCCGCGTCCGGTATCCCTCCGCCAAAGCTTGGTAGTATTCTGCCGGCAGCCCCAGCGCTGCTACTCCCGCTTCCTGCAGCGGAGCGGGAGCGCCGACCGTAAGAAAATCGTGCACTTTGCGGATCGCGTCCGCGATTGGCACTGGCGCCACCGTCCATCCCACTCGCCATCCCGTCACGCTGTAAGTTTTCGAGAGGCTGTTGATGGTCACCGTCCGCTCGCCCATTCCTTCCAGCGACGCCAGGGAAATATGCCGCGCCCCGTCATACAGGATGTGTTCGTAGATTTCATCGGTGATCGCGAGCACGTTGAACTCCAGGCACAAATCCCGAATCAGCGCCAGCTCCGCACGCGTGAACACCTTGCCGGTCGGGTTGTTCGGCGTATTTACGATGATGGCTTTGGTGTGGTTGTCAAAGGCCGCCCGCAGCTCACGCTCATCAAACGTCCATTCGCCGTCGCCCGTCGACGGCGGACGCAGCTTCACAAAGCGCGGCCGAGCGCCGGAAAGAATCGCATCCGGCCCATAGTTTTCATAAAACGGCTCGAAGATCACCACCTCATCGCCCGGGTTGCATACCGCGAGCAGCGTTGAGATCATGGCCTCGGTCGCGCCGCAGCACACCGTCACTTGCGTCTCGGGGTCGACGGTAATTCCCTGCCACGCCGCCATCTTCCGCGCGATCGCCTGGCGGAAATTCTTGGCGCCCCAAGTGATGGCATATTGATTGATGTCCCTTGCGACCGCCTCCTGCGCAGCCCGTTTGATCTCTTCGGGTGCGGGAAAATCCGGGAATCCCTGGGATATGTTGACCGCTCCATGCAACAGCGCCTGCCTCGTCATCTCGCGGATGACGGATTCAGTGAAGTGTTCGACTCTCCCGCTGCGAAAGGATTTTTTCTGGATGCCAGCCTCAGACATGAAGTGAGCCTAGCACAGCCGGCGAGGCGGGAGAGTAGCGCCGGCGTCCCGCTGGCTTAACAGTGTGCGGGCTGGTTGCAAAGCCCTGCCGATTGTCATTCCGAATGCCGTTCAGTCATGAGGAATCTGTTTTTCTTTGAGTTTCTAAGGAAGGCCGATCTCTACTTTGCTCGCAATGACATAGATTTGGTGGTAGTATCTCAGTAGTATGAAAGATAAGACCTCTATCACACTGTCGCGTGAGGTGCTGGCGGGTATCGACCGCCTGGCCGGATCGAAACATTCGCGCTCGGCGGTGATTGAGAAAGTGTTGCGACAATATCTGCGGGCACGGGCGCGGGCGGCAATTCAAGCCCGTGACCTGGAGCTGATCAATGCCGCGGCCGACCGGCTCAACTCCGAGGCGGCCGACGTGCTCGAATATCAGGCTCCGGAAGTATGACCCGGCAGGCACAGACGTGAGACGCGGAGAGTTGTATCGCGTTTACAAACCGGGCGGTGATCCTAAGCAATATCGCACTTTCGTGATCGTCAGCCGCCGGGCGCTAGTTGATTCCAAGTTTTCGACCGTAATCTGTGCGCCGGTGTTTAGCAGTGGCCAAGGTCTTTCGACCCAGGTGCCGGTAGGGGCCGACGAGGGTTTGAAGCATGCGAGCTAGATCATGTGCGACAACCTGGTCAGCCTGCGCAAGGCCGACCTCAGCAATTTTGTCGGCTCGTTGCCGAAGTCCCGCATTGTCGAATTGGACCGTGCCCTGAAAATGGCGCTGGACTTGGACTAGGTCGCGGCTGGTCAAGCCCGCAACTTTCCGCCTAGTCCTTCAAGCGCCTGGATAATCTGGGCTGACCACTGCGCCACTTCGTCCTCGCGCAGCGTTCTCTCGCCCGACTGGAACGCAACCCGCAGCAGCAAAGAATATTTGCCTGCCGGAATTGCGCCGCCGCGAAAAATCTCCACCGGAACAAAACTGCGCATGTCGCGCAAACCCAACCCCCCCACGGCGTGGCTGATTCTCTCGAACCCAACCGAGCCATCGAACACAAAAGAGAAATCCCGCTGCACCGCCGGATACCGTGGCAATGCCTGGTATCGCACCTGACGCAACGAGTGTTTGTACAGCCTGTCGAGAAAAAGCTCGGCGACAAATACCTCCTGCCGCAACTTGTGCGCCGACGCGATCTCGGGATGAATCTGGCCAAACTGGGCTACCGTGGCTCCATCCATCACCGCCCGCGCCGCGCGCCCGGGATGGTAATACTCGGCCACATGCGCGTCGTAATAAAGAGCGCGGTGCTGGAATGGATACAGCAGGCTCTCCACATCCCCCTTCGCATCGAAAAACGAAAACGGCCTTCCCGCCTGATTCACCACCGGCGCCACCGCGCTTCCCGTCGCTCCCAGGCAAATGCGCTTGTGCTCATCTGCTGTTGCGCCCACCCTCTCAAACACGTTGCCGCTCTCAAATAATCGGACATCGTCGCTACCCCGGTTCAGGTTGTAGGCCAGCATGTGCAGCATGCCTGGGACCATCGAGCTGCGCATGACGGAAGCTTCTTCACTCAGCGGATTCGCCAGCTCGATCACCGGCACCGAAGAGAATTGCTCCGCATCCTCATGCGAGATGAAGGTCGACGAAATCGCTTCGTTATATCCCAGCGACAGAAGCGAAGCGCGCAGTTTTTCGTCCTTCTTCGCATCGGGCGCGTCAACGACCGCGCCCGCGTGCGCTGGCAGCGTGTTGGCAAACTTGTCGTAGCCGTGCAGCCGCGCGATTTCCTCGATCAGATCAATCTCGCGCTCGACGTCCAGCCGCCAGCTCGGAATCTGTACCGCAAATTCCGGTTCCTCGCCCGGTTCCGGCATCAGGTCAAAGCCCAGATGGCGAAGAATGCGCAGAATTTCATTCATTCCCAGCGCCACGCCCAGAATGCGGCGGATTTCGAAAAGCCGCAGAATCACCGGTGCTTGATCCAGCGGCCGCGCGACTGCATCCAGTTGCTCCCCCTGCAACTCTCCGCCGGCGGATTCCAGAATCCGCTGCGCCACCCGCGCGCAAGCCAGCGGGGTCGCCCCATAATCCGCTCCGCGCTCAAAACGGTGCGAAGCGTCGGTATGCAGCCCATGCCGCCGCGAAGTCTTGCGCACCGCCACCGGATCAAACCACGCCGACTCGATCAGGATGTTCTTTGTCTTCTCCGTGATCATGGTGTCGAAGCCGCCCATCACGCCGGCCAGCGCAACCGGCTTGTGAGAGTCGGCAATCACCAGATCTTCGGGAGTCAACTTCCTCTCCACGCCGTCCAGCGTCTTGAGCGTCTCGCCGGTAAACCCACGCCGCACTAAGATTCTTCCGCCTTCCAGCAGATCGAGATCAAACGCGTGCGTCGGATGCCCCATCTCCCACAAGGTGTAATTGGAAGCGTCCGCCGCATTGTTAATCGGCCGCTGATCCACGCTCAGCAGGCGTTTGGCAATCGGCTCCGGAGAAGGCTGAATGGTAACGCCCCGCAGAATACGCGCCGTGTAGCGCGCGCAGCCGCCTTTATCCGCAATCTCGATGTTGAAATCTTGCTTGCCCCGCGCTGGCGGCAATTTTGGCTCGATCAACTTGAGCGGTCGATCATAGAGGGCAGAAACTTCCCGCGCCACTCCGTAATGATTCATCGCATCGGGGCGATTGGTAGTGATCTCCATTTCGAAGACCGTACTTTCACCCTCACCGGAGACCGACTCCACGGCGATCCCAGCCAGCGTAAGATCATCCGCCAGTTGGTGGTAGTTGACGGAGAAGTCAACGAACTCACGCAGCCACTGTGGAGAAAGTTTCATAATCAGCTTTTGGCTGTTAGCCGTTAGCCATTGGCTCGCGTGGCGCGGGCGCCCTCGCCCGCATTGTCATTCCGAGCGCAAACGAGGAATCTGCTTTTGCCAGCGACCAACGACGGACGACCGACGACTGCCCTATCCAAACTGCTGCAAGAACCTCACATCCCCGTTGAAGAACAGCTGAATGTCATCCACGCCATACTTCAAAATCGCGATTCGCTCCACGCCCATGCCGAAGGCAAAGCCGCTGACTTTCTTAGGATCGTAGCCCACGAATCCATAGACGTTGGGATCGACCATGCCACACCCCAGCAGCTCAATCCATCCGCTGGCCTTGCAGTTGGGACAGCGCGCGCCGTCGCGATACCCCTTGCCTCCGCAGAAGATGCAACTGATCTGCACGTCCGCGCTGGGCTCAGTGAACGGGAAGAACGAGGGATAAAACCGCGTCTTCACGCTCGACCCAAACAGCGCCTTCATGGCGTGGTCGAGCGTGCCCTTCAGATCGCAAAAGGTGATGTTGGC
>Ga0209415_10008190_pt1 | contig 18153 bp, 17 predicted proteins | sample PeaSoiSIISIP2007_FD_187696 | JGI IMG/M metagenome (GOLD analysis project Ga0209415, IMG submission 187696) | Peat soil microbial communities from Weissenstadt, Germany - SII-SIP-2007 (SPAdes) (version 2) | ecosystem: Environmental > Terrestrial > Soil > Wetlands > Peat | place: Germany... | reverse complement strand
ATGGCTTCTGGTATGACCAAAACTCAACTCACTCGGCACCTGGCTGAGAAGCTCGAACTCAACAACAAGACTGCGGCAGCTTTTCTGGAGCACCTCGCAGACACGGCGATCAAAGAGACGAAAAAGAACGGTGTATTCGTTGTGCCCGGCCTGGGACGCCTGGTGAAGGCGCATCGCAAGGCGCGCATGGGACGCAACCCGCAAACCGGCGAACCGATTCAGATCAAGGCGAAGACGGTCGTAAAATTCCGCGTGGCGAAGGCCGCGAAGGACGCAATCGCCCCGAAGAAGTAGTGTGGCGCGGACCTGCCCTGAGCGTAGCCGAAGGGGCCCTCGCCCGCGAAATTTAGAAGCAAGAAAAGGCCGGCTCGCGAGCTGGCCTTTTGCTTTAGGACGCCACGTCTACAGCTTTATCAGCTCGGCGCGTACTTTTCCCGCCGCGATCATCAACCGTCCCACGCTCACGGGTAAGTTGAAGCGACGGGGCCCAGCGCTACCTGGATTGAAATACAAGACACCATTCTTCTCCTCCATATTCGGCTGATGGCTGTGACCGTATACGACCACGCGAAATCCCGCAGCTTCCGGCTTCAGGTCGAGTTGGCCGAGATCGTGCAGCATATAGATGGACACGCCGCCCACCACCACGACTTCGGTCTCCGGCAGAGTGTGTGCCCAGGAGTCGGTGTCGATGTTGCCCCGAATCGCGGTCACGGGGGCAATCCGCTCGAGCGCTGCGAGAATTTCTGGACTGCCCACGTCGCCGGCGTGGAGGATGCGGATAGACCCGCGCAGGGCGTCGAGGGCCTCGGGGCGTAGCAGGCCATGGGTGTCGGAGATTACTCCGAGGACAAGTCGTTCTTCAGTCATCGGTCGGATTCGTCACAAATCTGGCGTGAAGCGCTCACAGACTTCACCAGCGAGTCTAAGGCTATACTGCCGAGCAGTGGCCGAAGAGAAAACGTCCGTTCCAAACCTCTCCGAAGTGCTGCGGCGCTACTGGGGATACCACGAGTTTCGTCCCAAGCAGGAGAATGTCATACGGAGTCTGCTGGCCGCGCACGACACTTGTGTGGTGATGCCGACAGGGGGCGGAAAGTCACTTTGCTACCAACTGCCGGCGGTAGTTTCCGGAAGGACGGCGGTGGTGGTTTCTCCGCTGATCGCGCTGATGCAGGACCAGGCGGCGCAACTGGCGCAGATGGGCATTCCTGCGGCAGTGATCAACAGCCATCAGAATTCCGCGGAACGAAGGCAGGTGATGGAGAAAGCGGCGCGCGGGGAATATCGCCTGCTTTATCTTTCGCCGGAACGGCTGGCCGCTGGGAACACCTTCGAATGGCTGAGCAAAGTGCCGGTCGGCTTTTTCGCGGTAGACGAGGCGCATTGCATTTCCCAATGGGGACACGAGTTTCGGCCCGACTATCGGCTGCTAAGCCGGTTGCGCACGCAATTTCCGGCGCTTCCCATTGCGGCGTTCACGGCCAGTGCGACGCGGCAGGTGCGGCACGACATTCTGAAGCAGTTGCAGATGCGCGAACCGGACTGCTACATCGCCAGCTTCCACCGGGAGAACCTCCGCTATGTGGTGCACGAGTGCGAGGCGCGGACGCAAATGGAATTGCTTGCCCGGGCGCTTCGGCACTACGCGGGCGAGAGCGTGATCGTGTATTCGCCCACCATTCGGCGGGTCGAGGAGACGGTCGAATACCTGGAAGAGAACGGAATTGCCGCGGTTCCGTACCACGCGAAGATGGAAGCGCCAGGGCGCCGGCAGAATCAGGAACGGTGGATGTCGGACGAGGTTCGCGTGCTGGTGGGAACGATCGCGTTCGGCCTCGGCATCAACAAGCCTGCGGTGCGGGCGGTGATTCACCTGTCGCTGCCGCAGTCGATCGAGCAGTACTACCAGGAGGCAGGCCGCGCGGGGCGCGATGGGCGCCCGGCGGATTGTGCGCTGCTCTGGCAGAAGCGCGACCACGTCCTGCTGGAATACTTCATCAACAAAATCTCGGATGACGCTGAGCGCGAGCGGGCCTCGGGGCGGAAACGGGTGATCAGCCGGTTCGCGGATTCCCGTAGCTGCCGCCACCGGCAGATATGCTTGCACTTCGGCGAGGCTCCACAATGGGAGCGCTGCGGCAACTGCGACAATTGCGGCGCCCAGCCGGAGTGGCTGAGTAGAGAGATCGTGCCCCGTGCCGCGCTCGGCATTGCGGCGCGCAAGACCTCGATCGCGTCCGCATCATCTCCGTCCTTTTATACCCCCTTGCTGCGGTCCGAGAAACCACGGGTGCGGGATTTGGCGCCGGCGGAAGCCGATCCGGTTCTGGCGGAATATCTCCGCGAATGGCGGCGAACCATGGCGCGCGAGAACAAAGTGCCCGCTTACATCATTCTTCACGACAGCACGCTGGAAGAGTTGTGCCGGCGAAGGCCAACGAATTTTGCGGAGTTGAAACAGGTGCCGGGGATTGGCGAGAAAAAGGCAGACGTGTACGGCGCGGAGCTTCTTCAGGCGTTGCGGAACTTCGGCGATGGCGCGCGCGCTACGCAAACCGTCACCAGGGAAGCCACTCCGGGGGAACAGACGCTTACGCTTTTGAACGAAGGGCGCAACTTTGAAGAAATCGGCCGCATTCGCGCGAGGCAGGTTTCGACCATCGTCTGCACGGTTGCAAACCTGATTGAAACTCGGCAGGTGAAGTTGGATCCGAAGTGGATTTCTCCCGACGCACAGCCACTCATCGAGGCAGCTTGCTTGAAGCAGGGAGTCGAACGGTTGAAAGACATTAAGGAAGCCGTGCCGCCTTATGTCAGCTTCGACGACATACGGTTGGTTGTGGCGCATCTGCGGGCGGAGAACCGGTTGCGGGCAAAGACCGCCTAGAGCATTGCTGGCGTAAATCTAATGCGAAGCCGAGAATCTGCTGCCGGGAAAGTTCCCTCAGAGAAGTCGGCATCGCTAGACGTAGTGAGTCTTTCCTGCGGTCGTTAAGAGCAATGCGAGTTATACTTGCCCGGCTGGGGATGGGGCACTCGTTCCTTCCAGTTCCAATAGCGGGAGGCTGGTTATGCGGTACGGCGGATTATTAGTGCTCTTAATAAGTATCGCTATCCCCCTGTCAGCACAGGATGACGGGGAGGGCCCGGCTAGTGAGAAAGCGCGTAAGACGTATCAGCAATGTCTCGATTACATCCACCAGCGGATGAAAGGTGCGGCGCTCGATTGCTTCAAGAAAGCGGACAAGCAGGATGACGAGCACTGCCTGGCTTGCCAGAAGAAGATGATCAAGTACGGGATGGAGCTGGGGGAGTGGAAGACGGCCGAAACCGCCGGAGAAGAGATTGTGGCTGCGGCCCAGGGCTCCAGGAACGTAGCGCTGGCGCACCACCAGCTCGGGATCGTATTCCTGAACGAAGGATTGGACCGGCACAAGAACGAAGCATTTTCGCGCGCCCATGAGGAAATGACGCTGGCGCTCGCTGCGGCGGCGAATTTTCCCGACGCTTATTTTGTCGATGGAGAGGCGCTGGCGCACCTGAAGCAGGACGACACGGCGAAAAAACAGTTTGAACAGTTTGTAAGAATGAGTCCGGAAGACGATCCGCTTCGGCAGCGCGCGCTGCGATACATTAGTGATCCCGATTTGGCGCGGGCGAGAATGGCGCCGGCATTTGCGATCACGGCCTCGGATGGACAGCGCGTCGCTCTGGACGATCTGAAGGGAAGGGCGGTGCTGATCGACTTCTGGGCCACATGGTGCGCGTCTTGCCGTCAGGCTCTGCCCCACATGAAGGACATCGCGAGAAAATTTCAGGGCCAGCCCTTGGTGATCTTGAGTGTCAGCCTCGATGACGATGAGCGGAAATGGGAAGAGTTCGTTGCAAAAAACGAGATGACCTGGACACAATATCGCGACGGCGGTTTTAAAGGACCTATCGCGACCCTGTTTGGCGTTCGTGCGATTCCGCAGACCTTCACGATTGACGCCGATGAAGTGTTACAGGATCAGCACATCGGTGATGCAGCGATTGAAGGCAAGCTGAAGAAATTGGTGGGCCGGGCGCGGGAATTGCAGGCGAAGGAGACGCCCAAACCGTAGCGGGTTCTCCGCCGCATTTCATCGGGCTTCTTCGGGATCGTTTATGAGCCGCTCTACACGCCCTTGGCGGCGGGATCCCAGATCAATTTATGGATTTGCAGGCTGAGGCGCGCGGGAACGTTGTCGCTGAGGATCCATTGCGCGAGTTCTTGCGGATCGAGTTGGCAGTGTGAAGTGTCTCGAGCGCCGGATGCAGTCTTTTCGAAGGCCGGCGAAAAGAGAATCGCGTGCACGCGCTCGGCCAGCCCGTGATCCACGACGAAGTCGCGGGCGAATTCGTAGTCGGTGCGGTCGGCCAGGACGAACTTGAGTTCATCGTGAGGGCGGAGCGCCTTCAGGTTTTCCAGTGCAAAAGTATCGGGTTCGCCGGAGTGCGGGCACTTCACGTCAACGATCTTAACGACCTGTTTCGGGACGCGTGCAAGCGGGCGCTCGCCGCTGGTCTCAAGCAGCACTTGATAGTCAGCGTCCAGCAGTTGCTCCATCAGCGGGATGACCTCACGCTCCTGCAACATGGGTTCGCCGCCCGTGATCTCGACCAATCCTCCGGCCGGACTGAGGCGCGCCACTTCGGTGAGTACGTCCTGCAGCGTCATCTTTTGCCCGCCGTAGAAACTGAACTCGCTGTCGCACCAGGAGCAGCGCAGGTTGCATCCCGTCAGCCGCACGAAGACGCAGGGCAGGCCGGAATATGTCGATTCGCCCTGGAGCGATTTGTAGATTTCTGTTACTTGAAGCATTGAATCATTGACACATTTAGTCATTGAATCATCGGAACTCAAAGGCAAGAGCCTTTAATGATTCAATGACTCAATGATTCAATCACTCAATAGTTTCACTCGCTGTAGCGAGCCGTGGTCACGTCGGTCTCAAACACGGTCACATCTTTCACTCTCACTCTGCCGTTCGTCGCGCTGCTTAAACGCATATTGGTTTCGTCGTAGAAATATTTCGCGAGATTTTCGGCGGAGGGGTTGAGAACGGTGAAGGGCTCGATGTCGTTGATCATCTGGTGATCGAGACGGTCAATGGCGTGCTTCATGACTTCTTTCAGGTCTTTGAAATCGAGCAACAGGCCGGCCTTGTCGAGTTCGGCGCCGGCGAGGGTCACACGAATCTTGTAATTGTGGCCGTGCGGATTCTCGCACTTGCCCTTGTAGTTGCGCAGGTAGTGTCCGGCGGCGAATGTGTCTTCGACAGTTACTTCGTACATGAAGTCCAGCTAGCCTCGACTGTGTTTTATTGTACATTTTGAGAGCTGGTTTAGAGCAGAAGAGACGCGACGCGATCATGACACAATCCGAGTTCACGATTCGAGAAGCAGCGCCGAGCGAGTCGGCGATCATTCTCCATCACCGGCGGTCGATGTTTCGCGACATGGGCGAAGGTACGGTCGAGGAGCTAGATCGGATGGTGGAGGTGGCAAGTCCGTGGCTGGCGCGGGCTCTGGCGGACGGTTCCTATCGTCATTGGCTGGCCCTCGATACCTCAGGCCGCGTGGTCGGCGGCGGTGGGGTGCTGCTGTGTCCCTGGCCGGCGAATCCCAAGGACCCGTGCACTGAGCGCGCGGTGATCCTGAATGTGTACACCGAGCCGGAGTTTAGGAAGCGGGGAATTGCGCGGCTCATCATGCTGACAATTTTGGCTTGGCTGAAGCAGAGAGGCTTCCGCAGCGCCAATTTACACGCTAGCGACGACGGCCGGCTCTTGTACGAAAAGCTGGGGTTTCAGCCCACGAACGAAATGCGGCTGCGGTTTGATGAACCCTGACAGGCCTTGTCCTAGCCACTGTTTCCAACTGTCAAGCAAACCAAGGGCCAACTCCTGATAACCTGCTAACGTTCGGGCGGCTACCCCGTCTATTTCTCTGCAAGGCAAGAAAAGGGATTGACCACTTGTAGGGGACAGATTGTAGGGGAAAGACAGACAATGCCGGCCGATTCTTACGCAGTTGCAATTCCGGTTGGCGGCAATTACCGTCCGAGGCGGGCGGCGCAGAACGGCGACAGCGGCACCCAGAACCCCACGTCGTATTGGAACAAGAGGGGCTCTTTGGCAGCGCAAGGCAACCGCATTGACGATACCGGTCTGATCCGGGAGGCGCAGCAGGGCAACCGCGCGGCCTTCGAGGTCCTGGTGCGTCATTACGATCAGTCCGTGCTGCGATTGGCGCTGCACCTGACCGGATCGGAGTCCGACGCCCAGGACGTTTATCAGGAGGCCTTTCTCAAGGCCTACAAGAATCTGGGCAGTTTCCGCTTCGAGTGCTCCTTCTACACCTGGATCTACCGCATCGTCACCAATCTCTGCCTCGATCATCTGCGGAAACGGAATGTGCGGAAGGAAGACGCTCCGGTCGCAGTCGACGCGTCCGGTGAAGAGTTCAACCGGTTGGAACAGTTCGCCGATGCGCGCCCGGGAGCCAATCCGGAACGCGATTTGATGCGGCGGGAGCTGGGACGAAAGATCGGAACGGCGTTGACGACGCTGACGCCGCGCGAGCGGATGGTGTTTGAGCTAAAGCACTATCACGGACTGAAATTGCGCACCGTGGGCGAGATGCTGAATACAACGGAAGAAACGGCGAAGAATACGTTATTTCGCGCGACACAAAAACTGCGTGCCGCGCTCTCGGAGATGCGATGAGCTTGGAATTGGTCTTAGGTCTCCGCGAAGGGATACGAAAATGAAATGTGATTGGGTACGGCAAAATATTTTGTTCTATGTCTACAACGAACTGGAGGACGATGCCCGGTACGAGGTAGAGCAGCACTTGGCGCGGTGTCCGGAATGCGCGACCGAGTTGAAAGCGGCGCGCAAGTTCCACGCGACGCTTTCAGAAACCGTGGCGGAGCCGACTCCGAACCTGCTGGCGGCATCGCGGATGCGGCTGCAGGAAGCGCTGGAAACGACGCGTCAGGGGGGGCTCTGGCATCGGTTGGTTCTCGAACCCGCAACCTGGCTACGCCAGATCAAGATGTCGCCCGCGTTGGCTGCGGTGATTTTCATCATAGGGTTTGGCGGTGGCATTGGCGCGACGTACAACTTTCTTGCTTCTGGGCGTACTGGAGAAGTCGCAGTGGTGAACCGGACGGACACTACACCGGTGGAGGCGTCGTCGATCGCGGGCATCCGCTCCGTGACACAGGAGCCCGGATCGAATCAGGTAAGCATCAAGTACGACACGGTTTTGACCCAGGAAGCACAGGGTTCGCTGAACGACCAGCGTATCCAGCAGCTGCTGTTGTTTGCGGCGCGCAACAATTACAACTCGGGAGTGCGGATGGACTCGGTGGACGTGCTAACGCAGGCGCCGAACGATGCGAATGTGCAGGAAGCGCTTCTCTATGCCTTGCAGAACGATAGCAATCCCGGCGTACGTTTGAAGGCGCTGGATGGGCTGAGTGGCTTCGTGAAGCAGGATCCGCAGGTGCGGGACGGGATTTTGCGGGCGTTGATCGGCGACGCGAACTCCGGCGTGCGGATGCAAGCCCTGCGGCTGGTGGAGCCGATGAAAACGGACAGCAATGTGCGATCGGTGCTGACCAAGCTGTCGCAGACAGATCAGAACGTCTCGATTCGCTCGCAGGCCCGTGCCATGCTGGCGCAGATGCCGGAGATGGATTAAGAACGGTCGCCGGTCGATAGTCGTTGGTCGTTGGCAAACAATCACGACCCGCGACGAATGCCGAACGACTAACGACCAGCGACTGACGACTAACCAGGTAGAGGAGGACATGCATTGAAGCAAGCAATCAAACTCGCCAGCGTTGCCGTATTTGTGGCTGCGCTGACGTCACTGGCTCTAAGCCAGGAAACTCGGGTATATCGCGAAGGCAGCAACTGGGTCCAGGAAATGACGGGGGACCTTGGGGCGGCGAAAAATCTGCGGGTGAAGCTGGCTGCGGGTTCAGTGCGCGTTCAGGGCGGATCGCAAGCGGGAATCACATACGTCATTCATCGGAAGGCTTACACCTCTTCGGAACAGCAGGCCCGCCGCGAATTCGAGTCGTACCGGATCAACACCTCGGTCAAGGGAGATACGGCTTGGGTCGTGGCCGAGTCGAGCAGGCGGGATTCCAAATGCTCGGATGATTTTGTAATCAATGTGCCGCGGAACTTGGAGTCCGCCAAAATCGAAACCGGGGGCGGCAACGTAAGTGCGACCGGTATAGCCGGACATGTCGGTCTGGAGAGTGGAGGAGGAAATATTCACCTCGACGATATCGGCGGCGAAGTGACGGCGGCGACCGGCGGAGGCACGATTGACGTCGGCAGCGTGGAAGGCAACGTGAGTCTGCAGACTGGCGGCGGGAATATCAAGGTTGCCTCCGCCAAGGGCCAGATCAAGGCGGAGAGTGGCGGGGGAAGCGTAGTCGTTCTTTCCGGCCTGCAAGGTGCCGTGCTGGAGACCGGCGGAGGCAGTATTCGTGTCGAGAAATGCAGTGGCGCGGTGAAAGCCACCACCGGTGGAGGAAGCGTCGATCTCGGACAGATCGGAGGGCCGGCACAGATTGAAACTGGCGCGGGCAGCATTCGGTTGGCCTCCGCGAACGGGCGGGTGCAGGCTCAGACCGGCGGCGGCAGCATCCAGTTGGATGGCGCTACGTCGGTGCAGGCGGAAACTTCGGCAGGTGGAATCATTGTGAAACTGATCTCCTCGGCTGGCGCGGGGCGCAATAATTCCACGCTCGAGACTTCAGCCGGCGATATCACTGTCTATCTTGCAAACGATCTGGCGATCTCCATACGGGCGGAGATAGAAATCGCCAATGGCCACACGATCCGCAGCGACTTCTCGGATATTCACGTATCCAGTGAAGGGGCGCAGTGGGGGCCAAAAACGGTGACGGCAGAGGGTCAGCTCAACGGTGGCGGACCAGTGCTGAAGGTCCGGACGAACTCGGGGAATGTCAACTTCCGCCGCGTCAGCCGTTAGGAACGGTCACTGGTCGTCAGTCGCTGGTCGTTTGCGATTCGCTGCCGAAACGCGAGAGTTTGCTAACGACCAGCGACTAACGACCAACGACCAGCGACTATCGACCAACGACAAGACTTTTATTCGGGAGGGCTTATGATCCATCGCTTCCTGCTATGCATGTTTCTCTTCTCACTGGTCGCGAATGCGCAACCAGTGGACTTGAACTACGATCGCACGGGCGAAACCTGGGATTGGAGTGGCGGCTCGGATGAGGCCGGCGGCGCATCGTATCTCGGAGTGGATATCGCCGACGTTTCTGCCGAGCGACTGGGAGAGCTGAAACTCAAAGAAGAGCACGGAGCGGAAGTCACCATGGTCGACCAGGACGCCCCCGCCGGAAAAGCCGGGGTGCGCGAGCATGATGTCATCGTGAGCCTGAACGGTGTGGGAGTAGAGAGTGCCGCCCAATTGCGCCGGATGATCAAGGAGACGCCTCCAGGCCGCGTGGTAACTCTCGGCATCAGCCGCGACGGCCAGCCGCTGACCATCAAGGCGCAACTCGCCGACCGTCACAAATCGATGGCTTGGGAGCCGAAAATGCCTGTGATGCCGGAGATTCCGAAAATGCCCCAGATGCCGGAATTCGACGTGCCCGTCTCGGTGGTCATCGTTCACTCCTCGCTGCGCAGCGGGCTGATGGTGGAAAACATTACCGCGCAACTGGGAGATTTTTTTGGGGTCAAGGATGGCAAAGGTGTATTGGTACGCTCGGTGGAAAAAGGCAGCCGCGGGGAGAAAGCCGGATTCCGTGCCGGAGACGTAGTTGTCAAGGTCAACAACCAGCCCGTGCACGATACGTCTGACTTTACGCATGCTCTGCGGTCATCGCCGGGCGGCACCGCGGCAGTGACCGTGATGCGCGAGAAAAGAGAGCAGAATCTGACCCTGACTCTTCCCGAGACGAAGGATTCTGGCAGCCTTCTGCAGGAGAGTTTCGACATGGACGCCTTCACGGCTGAAACCGAAGAGGCAATCAACCGGGCCGGAGATGAGATGGCTCGCTTGGGCCCGGTCATCAACGAGGAAGTGCAGCAGGCCATGCGCTCGAAAGATATGGACTTGACGAAGATCGACAGGAGCCTGCGGGATATGCAACGGAAGATGCGGGATCAACAGCAAAAACTTCGGGACCGGCAGCAGAAGCTGCGCCACGAGCGATCCGGGCAGTGGGCTGAAATCTGACGTCTCAGCGTGAGATCGAGCGCTCGTTACGAAAGTCACTGCTGATTTCATTGGGAATTGTAAGTCTGTCCTGGGGATGGCCGGATTCCACGCCTCCCCTACCCGCCGGTTACCTGTCGCGGCGCGCGAAATCCCGATAAGCTATTGCCGCGATGGCTTTCCGAGCTCTTTTGTTTTCGAAAAACCCCGAGACGAACGCGTCCCTGACGGTGGCTTGCGAGAACACTGGGATCCGCGCGGAAGTCTGTTCGGACATCTTCGCGGCCATCGAAAAAAGCAAGACGCAAGCCTTTTCTTGCGTGATCGCGGATTGGGCGGACCAGCCGGAAGCGAGCTTCCTGTTGAAGCGTGCTCACGAATCCGCCGTGAACCAAAACACAGTGGCCGTCGCCGTCGTCGATCACGATCCCACCCATGCGGAACTGCGCGACAACCGGCTCGATTTTCTCCTCTATCGGCCCATTTCTGCTGAGGAAGCCCAGGCGGTGCTGGCAAAAGCATGCGAGCAGATGCAACCTGTGAGCCTCGAGGGTACTGCCGGGCCAGTCGGACGCACCGAGAATGCGCAGGCAGCGTCCTTTGACCCTTATCGAGCGGAACAGAGTGAGCAGGTTCAAGCCGGCAGCTATCGGGAAGAGGATGGAGTAGAAGACTACGGTGGCATTGCCGATTCCAACGTAGAACCTCGCCCACCTAGCCACACATCAGTGTTCCGTAGAGCTTGCGCAGCTGTGCTTGTCCTGGTGGCGGCGTTTTGCCTATGGAGATCGCACCAGATCCTCGGGTCTCTGTCGCGGACGCCAGGAGGCGGACTCCGCGCATTACGGGAATCGGTGGCGGTGCTTCTTCACCACGACCAGGTTGATGTCTTACCCGCTGTTTCCCGTGGGAGCGACGCGCCAAAGGATGCGGACTTCAACCGGGATCCGGCCAACTCCAATGCGCAAACACCGGTGCTCGGCGTGATTGCGGGCGAATCCACGCTGGCGGAAACGCTGATCCCCTTGCGCAAGGCTCCAGACTTTCCGCTGCCTGTGCCGCTGCTCGAGCGTCGAGACGCCGTGCCCATCCACAAGGAACGGGCGGCCATTCCAGAGAGCATGAAAACCTCGGCGCCAATTGCGCCTCCGGTGGTAGTGACCGTGGGTCCGGCACAGATGGTGCAGGCCTCCACTCCGCAACTCAAGCCCGCGGTTCAGCAGTTCGACGAACCTGTCGCCGTGAGCGAAGAAGCGGAGCGGGCGCTGTTGATCTACACCGTGAATCCCGTTTATCCGCCGGAAGCGCTCGCGCAAAAACTTCACGGACCGGTTGTGCTACAGGCGCGGGTCGGTCGCGACGGCAACATCGAGGATCTGAAAATTGTTCGCGGATATTTCATTCTGGGCCGGGCGGCGATTGCCGCGGTCAAGCAGTGGCGGTTCCAACCCTATACCGTCAACGGCCACGCGGCAGAAACTCAAACTGTAATCACCATCAATTTCAGCTATCCGCCAGGTTAGCCGTGTGGCTGCCTTGCCCCCGCAAGGCGAAGCCCGCCACGACACAATCTACATCTTGTGGTTGTCATGCTCTGCGTGTTCGCTGGCCGGAGGGTTCACGCCGCTGGATTTCTTCCAGTAGTCCTGCACTGCAGGCGGCAGTTTGTCGATGCGTGTGAGGAAGGCCGTGAGCTTCCATATATCAGACTCGGAGAGCGCCTTGTCCCATGCGGGCATGCCGGTGTAGCGCACGCCGGTGCGAATTGCGTAAAACACGTGCCACTCGGGATCGTCGAGTGGGTCAAGGATGAGGCTCGGAGGCGGAGGATAGAACGATTTCTCCAGGGCGGAGGGCTTGCGGTCAATGTCGCCGTGGCAAAGCGCGCAATTCATCGTATAGATCTTCATGCCCGCAATCAGATTCTCGTCGGTCGGCGGCACAGGATTATTCAAGTGAGGAGCGTGACGTTCCATCGAAGCGTCGAGGGCGCTCATGGCGATCTGCTTCTCCAACTTCGGCGCCGCCGTGTTGGCATTGGTCGGCACAAAGCCGAGCAGAGCAACGCCCAGGCCGCCAATCAGCAAAACCAGAATGGTGATGACAATCCCCAGAATGAAGTTGCGCATTTCAGCTCCTCGGAAAAGGTCAGTTCACGGTAGAGTTCACGTCCGACTGCAGCTACGCAACAATTTCCTATTCTACCTTCAAGGGTGCGGCAACCGAGCCGATGCGTCCGCTCAGGTCGTCGCGGACAACGAAACGGACGGTGTATTCCCCGGGAGCAAGATCCAAAGCGCCCTTGTAGGCGATGCCGGTCTCGCGCACCACTGACAACTTTTCGGGAGTCAGATGCAAGTCAACGTTTTGCCCCACGGGATGATCGGCGGCTTTGCCTTCGGGCGTTTTCGCCAGCGCCAAAAACTCCAGAGCAACGTGGTTGTTCTCGACGACATTGACCAGCGCGGAATCGGGCGCCAGATGCATTTCGTAATTTACGCGCTTCTTGCCCGGCTCCTTGCCCGCATCAACCTTGGCCCAGCGCACCACCAGTGGAAGCGATGTGTAATCCAATGGCGACTGCAAGGCCGACGAAATATCGTTGTTGCGGCTGTTCTCGGGATCGATGGTGGCATTGGTTACGAAGAAGCCGCTGCGTGCGCGCACTTCGGTGTGCTCGCGCTGCACTTTCACCGCCAGCTTGCGCCAGCCCGCCTTGGTTTTCGACCGGTCAAGATAATAACCCAGCATGTAGTACTGGGCGGAATCGTTCACGGCGTCGCGAAACCCCCTTACCAGATCGTTGGAGTTGTAGTAGGCGCGGCCTCCGGTCATGGAGGCAAAGGTCTGGAGCGTCGCCTGAGTATCCATTTGCCGCCAACTCATGTTGCGCGCATAATTTCTCCCCGGGTTGCGCACGGAGGCGCTTGGCGTAGTCACAACCTGCAGTCCCTTCACGTCCACCGGATAAAGTGAAATCTGGGCATCGTTCAGCAGTTGCCAGGTGTGTTCGTACATGGGCAGCACATCGCTGAGAGTATCGCGGCCGGCGGGCGCGAGTTGCATGGTGGTGTCGCTAACGCTGAAAGGGAATCCGCCGCCCGCCCAGATCAGCGACTTCCGCCCTGGGAACCCCGCCAGCGCCTGCGCCACCTGCTGCATTCCCTCCAAAGTGTAGGTGATGGCAAGGCGCTGCTGGAACGACTGAAAATTCAGTTCCGCGTCTTCCATCATGGTCTGGATTCTGCCGGCTTCGGTCTGTACCGCGCCCGGATCGACGCCCGCGCTGCCATCCGGACTGGCGCTTCCCGTCATCGCTTCCACATCTTCCTGGCCGTCGACCATCTGGGATGCATCGCCTTTCACCTTATGCAGTGCGGCGACCAGCACACGAGGGTCGGTGGTGAAGTCGTGGACCACCCGAATGCCGGTGCGAGTAAGGGTGTAGAGGGCTGTCGGCTCGCGCCGATCGACCGACTGCGTTAGATACTTGAGCAAGTCCTTGCGGGCATACGACTGGTCCGTGAAGGGCGTGTTAAGGAGGTCGAGCACGATGAGCGTAATCCGCTTGGAAGACGGCCCGCCCGCCAGGGAATTGCTGAACTCGTTCGGATTGTTCGGACGCGACGACCGGTGCGTGTCGCTGGTGATCTCCTCGAACGTGGCAATCTTTTGCTCGGCGCCATTTTCCAGCACCGTGAAGTCTTCCTTCTTGAGTCCAGTAATGTGATTACCGGACTTGTCGGTCACCAGCGTGGGGATCAGCACCAGTTCAGCGCGCGCAGTGAATTTGACTTCCGAATTGTTCTCTTTCTCTTTGTCCTTGTCCTTGGGCTTCCCGAACACAGACATGGAACAAGCTAGCGAGGCGATCAGGACGTAACGGAAGACCTTACGGCCGATGGTCATTTCCACACTTCCTTCGGACTACGAGAAAATGCCGGGTACTTCGGCGGATTGACTTGCCATCGATGAGAAGCCCGCTTGTTCGGCCAATATAACAGGGCTGCAGAGTGTCCGCCAGAAAACATTTGGCGCGGAGAGCGCGGCGATCAATAAGCGCGCAACCGTCGAGCCTCACGCACCAGATCGGACACTTTTGGCAGGAAAAATTCCTCCTGCGGCGGCGAGAACGGAACCGGCGTATCGAGCGAAGTCAGCCGGACAATGGGGCCATCGAGATCGTCGAACGCCTCTTCATTGATGATCGCGGAAATTTCTCCGGCCAGTCCTCCGGTGCGCGCGTGTTCGTGCAAAACGATGACCTTGTTGGTCTTCTTTACGGTGGCAGCAATTGCCTCGCGATCGAGCGGCGAGACCGTCCGCAAGTCGAGAACTTCGATTTCGATTCCTTCTTTGCGCAGAATCTCCGCAGCTTCGAGCGCGGTGTAAAGCATAGCCGCGTACGTGATCACGCTAAGATGTCGGCCTTCTATCGCGACTCGCGCTTTTCCCAGAGGAACCACGTAATCGTCTTCAGGAATTTCTTCCTTGATCCTTCGATACAGATACTTGTGCTCGAAAAAAATGACCGGGTTGTGGTCGCGAATCGATGCCTTGATGAGTCCCTTGGCATCGTAGGCGGTCGCCGGGCAGACGACCTTCAACCCCGGCGCGTGCACGAACCACATCTCCGGATTTTGCGAGTGGAACGGACCGCCATGCACGTTTCCGCCGCTCGGCCCACGCAGCACCAGCGGGGCCGGCGCTCCCCAACGGTAGTGCGCCTTCGCAGCCATGTTGACAATCTGATTGAAGGCGCAGCCGATGAAGTCCATGAACTGAAACTCGGCCACGGGGCGCAATCCGGTGAGAGCCGCGCCGAAGGCAGCGCCCATAATGGCCGACTCCGCAATCGGAGTATCAATCACGCGCTCGGGGCCGAAGCGGTCGATGAAGCCGTCGGTGACTTTGAAAGCGCCGCCGTAGACGCCGATATCTTCGCCCAGGCAGAAGACAGTCGGGTCGCGCTCCATCTCCTCCCAGATTCCCTGGCGGATGGCTTCGAGGTAGGTGACGACGGGCATGGCAGAGGAAGTGTACCGCAAAAAAAGTTCTCAGTTCCCGGTTCGCAGTTCTCGGTAAAACCGGAGGAGATTACTACCTGGTACCTCCTACGCCCCTTCCCCCGGTCTTCTGGAATGAGTGAGTTAGCGGGATTTTTCCATCCGGTCTTTGAATCTAAAGGACTTATGTCAAAGTATTATCGAATAAGGACTTACGGGATTCCGCGTTTCTATGGGCCTCTGAAGTGGGGTAAATCGTGTCAAGGGGAAGAATCCTTCGCCTTTCCCATCGCGCCGGCCTCGGGTTGTCAAAGAGCGTCGAAGGTGGATTTGCCGTCTCTGGAGACGGGCGCACTTCTCGATGATGCACTCTCGAAAGATTCTCGCAGGGTTGCAGTTGGGAGTCTGTGATGGCGGTACGAGAAAAATGGGATGAAGAAGGAGGGCCGAGTCTCGTCCGGGTTGCTCCCTAGCGGCCACATTTTCTGTTTGACATTGCTGTTACTCAGGGTAACAATTAATGAGTGTACAGGGTGGTCACCACAAAATCCTTTGCCAAGGCGCTTTGCCGGCTTCCGGTGAACTGGCAGAAGCGGATTGTGGAGAAGATCAAAGAAATTGCGGCGGACCCGTATGCCCGGCACAACAACGTCACGAAGCTTCAGGGACGCGACGGCTACCGGCTGAGAATTGGGGACTGGCGCGTGATTTACGAGTTGCACGACGACCGTCTTGAGTTATGGGCCTTGGAAATGGGGCCGAGAGGAGGAATCTACTGATGCGTGTCGAAACCATTACCCGCAAGGGCAGAGAATTCGCGGTGATCCCAGTGGCGGCCCTGCAAAAGCTGATGGAGGATGCGGAAATGCTCGCCGACGTGAAGGCCTACGATGCCGCCAAGTCGCGTCTGGAGGATGGCGAGGACGAACTTATACCGCTTGAGATCACTGAGCGCAGGCTGAGGGGAGAGCCCGCTCTCCGCGTTTGGCGCGAACACCGCAAGCTTACCCAGGAGAAGCTGGCGAAGAAGGCGAAAGTATCGCGCGCGCTGATTGCGGCGATTGAGACCAAGCGCAAAGCTGGATCCGTGAGCACATGGAAGAAGCTGGGCGCTGCGCTTGGGGTGGGGTGGGAGTTGCTGGCGTAGGGGCGCTGCGGTGTGAGTTGCGTGTCGGCAGTGCGGCGGGCCATTTCTGGAAAAACGCCGGGAGGTCGCGCGAGCGGGCCCGCCCAAGCGGAGCTTGGACGGGGTACCTGTGATCTTTCACCAGGTTGTTTCCTTCTCAGACCCTACGAACACCCGTAGTCGCAGAAGCGGTGCAAAAACTACGCCCGGTCGGTGTAGTTTCGATGGGTACAACGTCTTGATAAACCACAGGCACACCCGGCGGGATGTTGCCGGTGTAGTGAGCAAGCCGTCAGTTGGGGGCCTCCTTCCGAATCGCTTACAATGCCCCTTCCTGCGATTTCTTAATTATGACCGTCGCGGTTCGTTCTTTTGCGAAGATCAATCTCGGGCTCTACATCGGTGCTGCGCGCGCGGACGGGTATCACGATTTGCGCACGGTGTATCAGACGATTGCGCTGCATGACGTGATCCGGGTTAGCGTTGAACGAGGCGTTGAACGAGAATCCGGGTGCGGCCGCGGGATTGAGATCGTGTGCACGAATAATGACCCGCGGGTCCCGCTGGATTCCTCGAACACTTGCTATCGCATGGCCGAACGCGTGCTGGACGAACTCGGCGCGCAGGGCAGAGTCAGCGTCGAGATCGACAAGCGACTGCCGGTGCAGGGAGGGTTGGGCGCGGCTTCTTCGAATGCGGTCGCCACCTTGGTTGGGCTGGAGCGGGCACTGAAGAAAAAGCTACCCGGGCCTACGCGCCTGCGAATGGCCGCGGACGTTGGCTCGGATCTGCCGCTGTTTCTGGTGGGCGGGACGACGCTGGGAGTCAGTCATGGCGAGGAGGTTTATCCTCTGCCGGATCTGCCTGCGATCGCGATGGTGGTGGTGACGCCGGAGGTGGGGGTATCGACTCCTCAGGCATTTGCGGATTGGGATGCGCTTCTGCAGCCGGAGAAAGCTGCCGAGCTTCGCTCGGCTGGACAGCCGGGGGCGGCTGGGCGGACGAATGCGTCCGCCCCTACGCGTGCTTTGACGGGGCTGAACCCCGTCACCACACAAAACCCGGCCACCGCACGGAATCATGAATTGACGCCGCTGGGAGCGTCCGATAGACTGTTTGAGGTGGGCTGCGCGCTTTCGGCGTGGCTTACTGGCTCAAATAAGAGTGGTTCACCCAACACCGGTGCTTCCGCAAAAGGCGGGAGCCGGGCCGGGAACTTGCTTTCCGACCTTGTCCGTACCGGGATTGAAAACGACTTTGAGAGAGTCGTCTTTCCTAAATATCCCGAATTGCGTGACATAAAAGGTGAGTTGGAGCGGGCGGGTTCGCGCTATGCTTCGCTCTCCGGGTCAGGGTCAACCCTGTACGGGCTGTTCCGGTCACCGGGCGAGGCCGCGAAGGCGGCGGGCCGTCTGCGAAAGCGGGGGCTGAAGGCGGTGGCGACCAGGACGTTGACGCGCCAGGAGTATTGGAAGTCGCTAGTCGTTGGTCGTTAGTCGTTGGTCGGTGGCGTTCGGTTCTGGGGTATGATTTAGTGGCCAGCCGATTGATCGGGCATCTTTGATCGGGCATCTTGGGCCGTCGACTAATGGTAGGTTGAGGCGCTTAGCGGGCGTGAGCGAAGCGGGAGCCCCGCTGCCGAAATCCTGAGCGTAGCGAAGGATCTCAACCCTCCATCGGTCCAGGGCCGAGGAATTTGGGCCGTCGACTAATGGTAGGTCAAGTGCCTTTGGAGCACTTTGTCTAGGTTCGAATCCTAGCGGCCCAGCCAGA
>Ga0209415_10008189_pt1 | contig 18154 bp, 14 predicted proteins | sample PeaSoiSIISIP2007_FD_187696 | JGI IMG/M metagenome (GOLD analysis project Ga0209415, IMG submission 187696) | Peat soil microbial communities from Weissenstadt, Germany - SII-SIP-2007 (SPAdes) (version 2) | ecosystem: Environmental > Terrestrial > Soil > Wetlands > Peat | place: Germany... | reverse complement strand
GATCACCGGCATGTTGCTGCGGGCTCGAATCGCCATCAAAGTCTCGATACCGTTCATCCGCGGCATCATGATATCGAGCACTGCGATCGCATAGCGACCCGAAAGCGCCTCACGCACGCCGGCCTCACCGTCGGCTGCCACGCCTACCGAGTAGCCCTCGCGCTCCAGATAATTCTTGAGCATATCGACGAGCTCCTCATCGTCATCGACAAGCAGGACCGCGGAAGAGGTGGGGACAGGAATGGGCAGCATAGGCAATTGTGGAATAGGCCGTCGTACAAAGAGGTGGATTCTAGCAAGGGATCTCTGCAGATGATGCACTGGCTCGATGATCTCGAGTGTCGCGAGTGGGCGACAGAGGAACTTCAATATTTGCACACCTTTACATCTTGCTAACGGCACTTTACGCCTGCGGATGACAGGCTTCGTTCCGTGACTTGAGTCCTCAACAACGATTCAAGCCCGGATTCAAACCAACGTGTCAGGAGATTGAACATGATTACTTCCACCAAGAGCCACAGCGACTTCTTTTACCGCGCGCTCGCAGCCGTAGCGATGATCACGCCGATTCTCTTGGTCTTCGCGGCGGGCACGTTGCCTGAAGGCCTGGAGCGGGGCGACCTTATCGTGTACGGCCACGGAGTACTTCTGGTCGTCCTTGCGACCGGCCTGGTTCTGCGCGCTGTGTATACATGGGGTTTCAGCAGGGCCTTGCAGAAATTGCAGACTCGGAGCCGCATTACTCACGTCACGGCCTGAGTCGGCGTACTTCCGTGCCAGGGGTAGACCCAACAATCACGTCACCAGGTGTTATTGGGTGACGTGATTCCCCTGGGCACTTCCGGGGGTCGATGGACCATCCTTCATACAAGGGCAGTGCAAGGCCAGTGTCGCATCGCATTCTCAGACGTTGCCAACATCGCGCGCCGGTAAGGCCGCCACGTGAGTCCTCAAACATCACTGCGCCAGCGAATCAAACCAACGTTTCGGGAGATTAAGATGACTACTTCCACCAAGACCCGCAGCGACTTCTTTTACCGCGCGCTGCGATATACGAAGTGCCGGCCACCTTATAGTCTCCCTTCCCCGTTACTTAATATAGCTGGCATGAATCGGGCCCAGGGAGACGCAGTGACTGAGCGGTCGCCGAATCTTTGGGTGATCATTTTGGCGGGCGGTGATGGGCGACCCCTTGGTAGCCTGACCGCCGACGCGAGGGGCGTCTGCACGCCCAAACAGTTCTGCTCGTTCAACGGCGGCCCCTCATTGCTTCAAATGTCCCTAGACCGGGCCCTTCGCCACGCCCCCCGCGAGCGGATCGTCGTAGTCGTCACGAGAGCTCATCGCCGCTGGTGGGAGCCGGCGCTGTGGCCGCTGCGCCGTTCCGGGGTCATCGTACAGCCCAGCAATTGCGGCACCGGCCTAGGGGTATTGCTGCCGCTGCTCGTGATTGCAAAATCAGATCCGACCGCCTCTGTGCTCTTTCTGCCTTCCGATCACTATGTTGCGAATGAAGATGTGCTGAGCCAGTCGATTCGACAGGCGAGCGCGCTTCACGCCGCAGATTTCGACAAAGTGACGCTGCTCGGTATGTTGCCGACCGCGCCGGACCCTGGTTTCGGTTACTTGGCTCCCGCGACCGATAGCAGAGCCGGGATACGGCCCGTCCAAAGCTTTATTGAGAAACCCGACTCCGATCTCACCGCCCAACTAATTCGCGACGGCGGTGTCTGGAACAGCGGAATCTTCGCGGGGCTCATTCAGGTGATATTGGATCTCTATCCGCGGCATGTTCCGGGTGTACTGCGTAATCTCAAGTCGGTGGTCGACGACGCCTGGTTTGATCCCCAGGCACCCTGCGCGCCATTGGAGTCGCTGTACGCCAGCTGCCCGGCGGTGGACTTCTCGCGCGACTTGCTGGAGAGGCAGCCGGCTCGCCTACAGTTTCTGACCGTTCCACCCTGTGGTTGGAGCGACGTGGGTACGCCGGCGCGGCTGGCAACGACCCTGCAGGCATTGCCGTCGCAATGCGTTCGCGGCGCACCCTTCACATCAAGTGGCAGCGCCTTTAATCTCGAAACCGCTTTCAGAGCGGCGCTGACGGCCGATGGGCGCAGATTCGCGCCGGAGGCATTGCAGCAATGAGCGGTATCCCCGTTACACCAATTGAGATCGCTGGTGTCAGCGAGCCTGCGGATCCGTTAGCGGTCGCCCCCGCACCGGGAAACGGTGACGTCGTCGATCGCGCAACGATCCATGACGATCCAGAGTTGGCAGAGCTGCGCCTCGAGGCGTTGCTTGCGCGCATGCAGCTCGACGAGGCCCTCTTCGAGGGCTGATGGATTACCCGTGCCAGGCTGCATGCAGAGATCGTGTCGATCGTCGTGATCCCAACTCCCCGTAACAAGAGGAGTCGAGATTTATTGGATAAACGCTAGATGCAATGCTCGGCTCTCGGTTGCAGAGCTGTTCAACGATCAGCCGGTCGCGGTAACCTCATAGATATCTTCTTCCTGAGGATTGTGGATGCGAACAACGGGGTGTTGACGACCTTTGGCCGATCGATACGGTTTGGATCGGCAAGCGTCGGATTTTGCGCGAGATATAAATCGGCGCTCAGTGCTGATTTTGCAATATTCGTAACTGTCTGAATCCGCCGCGATTTCAAAAAGTTATTCACAAGAAACCATAACGATTTGTCGAAAGTTGTTAAAACCCTCTAGATCGCCCTCGATGACCGACTGAGTGTTGTTGCCGCGCCGAAAAAGAATAGCGAGCGACAAGGTTGACCCTGGAAACGTCACGGCCCAAAGCGCCGCGATCCAGATCAGAGGGTGAAAGTACATTTGCAGCGCAAGGAAGGGGAGCAATAAGCCGTTTGCGGGCAAGAACACGCGAACGACGCGATTTAGTCCCCTACCCGTGAACACCATTGCGGCACGACGCCAGTTGGTTGACGCTGACAACAAGTACGAGAAATGAAGAGCCCAACAGCAGTGAGGGAGTAAGCAATACTACAAGCCCAAGGGGCGTGCTGACACTCTCTGGCCCTCCCTGCGAGCCGAGCAATCCCAACCATTCGGCGAGCTGCCCAACGATGTAGGAGACGCTAAACAGTGTGGCGAGCACTGCGGACCAAAATCCAACCGTCCTTGTCGATGGAGAAATCGGTGCAGCCATATTCAGCCGACCGCTGGAATCTATCGTCATTGCGTCTCACTAGCTCGAAAGCAGTGCTGCGGCGAGCGTGCCGCGTCGCCGTGCCTCACGAGGAGCCAGTTTAGCTGTATACAGCTTGTTGCAGCGCGGACTACTGGGTGCACGGCCGCGTGGGGCGCCGGCTACGGTCTTTTGCCATGGCCCGCCGAACTGTATTCGATCCGCTCGAGCCGACTAAGGAGCCGCGCTGGTACACAGTCCGTAACATGCACGGCTCGCTGCTGGAAGCCCGAACATTACCTCCGGGCAGCGATCTCAAGCGCGCCTTGGTCGCGTCCATGCTCGAATGGATCGATGCCGGCTGGAAGCTGGGCGAGTTCAGTTCGACCGGTGGCACGTTCTTTTGCACACGCGGACGCTTAGCAGGGTGGGGTGAGAGCCAACTATCGGAGCGGTGCCCCTGATTTGAACCCGTGCCTGGTTGGGCTTAGTTGTAGCGGCGCGCGGGGTCGATATCTAGTGGGAGAGTGCAATGGGAACCTTAAAGGCTGCCTGGCATAATTCATGCGCATAATGGGTACCGGTAAATGCGGCCGGCTACCGACTTTTCTGCGTTGTGTCCGAATGTCTTGATCTGTCGGCGGTTGGTCCTCGGTTGCAAGTGCTCGGATCTCATTCAGCAATATCACGGCGGCTGATAAACCGGTTCTGGTGCATCCGGGGGCATCGGGTGAGATGCGCTCCGCGGCGACACGGTCAGGGCATGGCCGCCGATCGGTAACCCACGCGTCATGACCACAGCCTGGTGACTAGATGCCGCGCGCGTCCCCGGCACCGCGGCGCCGCGCTTCAATGAAAAGGCCGAGCACCATCAGCAGCGCCGCACTGCTCACAAAGCCGATCAGTCCGAATGCGGGCCATGCATCCATCGCGAGACCGCCCAGACCAGGGCCTACGACGCCGCCCGCGCAGTACACCATGACGAATACGGCATTGGCGGCCGCGAGTTCCCGAAGCGGGAAGGACTCGCCGAGCAATGCGATGCCCTGCGTGTAGAAGCCGTACATGGTTCCACCCCAAAGGAACAGGAGCGGCCACATGATTTCGGGCAATGCCATCGAACTCGGCAGCAGTAGCGGTCCCACGACGCTGACGATGGCGCAGGCGCCCAGGGTCTGCCGCCGCCCGAACCGATCGGCGAGCCAGCCAATCGGCAGCTGCAGCACCACGTTGCCCGCGAGAAAGGTCGTGACCAACAGCAGCGCGACGCGCTCGGTCAGTCCCGAGCGAAGCCCGAGCAGCGGCAGCAGGGAGATATCCGCCGATTCGACTAGCCCGGCTACCAAGGCCGCCAGCATGACCGCCGGCGCCGCGCGGAGCAGTCCAAGCAGCTGTCCGGTCGATTCCTCGCCCTGGTGCGCGACCGGGACATGACCCACGAATGCGAGAGGGACGGTGGTGACCGCGAGTCCGAACGCACCAACCCAAAACGGCCACGCGCCGACGGTCCCGGTGAATTCAAGCAGCACGGGGCCCGCGACCACGCCGGCCGCGAACACCGTCGCGTAGATCGCCATGACCGTGCCGCGAGTCTTGTCGGTCGCCAGGCGATTGAGCCAGATCTCGCTCGCTATCCACTGCAGGCCGAGGGCGCATCCACTCAGGAACCGGAGGGCGAGCCAGGCTGGGATGCCCGCGAATACCGGCATCGCGAGCAGCGTCAGCAATGCGAGCGCGACGCCCGCGACGATGGCGCGGCGCAGGCCGAGCCAGACGATCAGCCGGGGGTACACCGGGCCGAGGAGGATGACGGCGATCGTGCTGAGGCCATTGACCGCGCCGATCTGTGCGCCGGAGGCGCCGTCTCGTTCTAGCACCAATGCAATCAGTGGTGGCTGGAATCCGAATAGCAGACCGACCCCGAGGTTGGTCGCGAATACGGCAGCGAGGCTGAGGCGCCGTCGCGCCTCAGCCGATGGATTCGGCGTGTCGACGGGCGGACCGTCCGGCCGTGGCGGTGCTCCGTCACTCATGTTCGAGAAGGGCCACGCTGGCGCAGCCTTGCGGTCGCGAGTTTCCGCCGCTGGAAGCAACGTTTCGCGAAGATCCCGGGGCCTATCCGTTCACGCGAAATACGAGCTACGACGTCCATCCCCCGACTCCTTCTGCTCTGCTCCCAGATCTGGCCGGCGAGGCTCAAGGCGCGGATCGCCGCCGAACACACCTGCGTAGCCGACGAGAAGTACGAGCCCCTGGAGCGGTCCTGCCCCGACGGGCGGGCGTAGTCGATTATGGGAAGCACTTATGCAAAACCTATGAGTGCCCGTCATCATTTTGCGGTCTGAGTCGCCCTTTGTTAGGCGTAGACGCAGTTGAATCCCGGAAGCGCCAGCAGCAGGAGAATGGCCGCTGGCGATGGCCTAGTACCTCATCATCGCTCCGGCCACCGATTCTGCCAGAGTTCCTTAGCGCCCAGGCTGATCCCGCTCGCACGGATCACTTGGACTTGTCACCAATTCGGCCAAGTTTGTGGTCCGCGATGGACAAGTGGCGCCTACCGCAGTGTGAACTGCGTCCCGGCGGCGGCGGGTGGTGACTGAGGGGTTGCCGTTGTATCGACGTGCCGTAGTTCGCACCGGTGCACCGCGCCCTGAGATCCAGAATGGAACCCGCAGATTACCTTAGCATGCGTAAATTTCCGAATCTTGAGCGGAGCCCTCATCCATCAGATGAATTCCTGTGCCCTTCACGCCGGCCGCAACGCGCAGGTATTTCGCGAGTCCCATGCGCTGGCCAGAGTTGCGACGCAATTCGCTGTGCTTACATCGATCCTGTGATGTCGTCGCCACCCTCCCGGTCGGTCACCTAAACCATAATGGGGGACCCTTACCAAGGGTACTTGGTGCGGGAGCGCTTGATGTTGAGAATCGCGTCACAATCAACGCCGGGCTTATGAATCCGGATCCCAGCGTATGGCTGCCGGCCGGACAGCCCGCACTCGCGCGCGACGTTCCCACAGCCGGGTCTCTGCAGTCGGTCTTCCACGGACTCGCCCGTCTCGCGGCAAACGTTTGCCAGGCGCCCTTTGCTTCCATCGTGCTCACCGGGTACGGTGAAGCGTGGTGTAGTTGGAATGACGCGTTGCCGCTAATCGCCAAGCCGCGGCATGAACCCTTTTCCGCGTACACGTCTCGGACCTCGGAGGTCTTCGAGGTTCCGGACACCGCACTGGACAAGCGCTTTCGCGACACCGAGTGCGTGGATGGCGCGTTCGCCGTGCGTTCCTATGCAGGATGCGCACTCCGAAGCGCCGACGGCGATGTGCTAGGCACCCTCGCCGTCTACGACAACGCCCCCCGTCAGCTTTCCGCTGAGCAGCGAGCCTCGCTTGTCCTGCTGGGTGAGCAGGGCGTCGCACAAGTAGAGCTTCGTGCCCGTCTCGCCGAGCGCGCGCTCATTTCGGGACCGGAACTGGCAGAAACGTTGCCACCCAACGATGCGACGCTGGCCAGGGCTTTGATCGAGAGCGCGCCGGTCGCCATCTACCACACCGATTCAACGGGCAACCTCACGTACGTCAATCCCGCCTATCGTCATATTTTCGGTCTGACGCCCGAGCAGAGCGTCAATGATTGGGCTCAGGGCGTCCACCCCGACGATCGAGGGCGAATGGAGCGTGCCTGGTCCGACTTCTGTGCCAGGCCAAGACCGACGCGGTTCGAGTACCGCACCGCCCCTCGCGCGCGCGGCGTCCGCTTCTTCGCGGAGCAAGTCGTAGTTGCGGATGGTGCAAACGGCTTTTTGGGTACCATCACCGATGTCACCGAGCTAGTGACCGCTCGCGGCAATTTGGAAAGGGTGGAGACCTTGTTTAGGGATACGATCGAGCAGGCGCCGATCGGCATCGCTTACACGGACCGTGGCGGCAAATTTCTGCGCTGCAATCAGGCATTTTGCGCAATGCTGGGCTTCGATCTGGGTGAGATTCGGACCCGCTCTGTCGTCGATCTCACGTACGCGGAGGATATCGCGTGTACTTCGAGGGAACTCGAACGCTTGTGGAGCGGTGAGACTGACTTTGTGGACATCGAGAAGCGGTACACTCGCAAGGACGGGAGCATCCTTTGGGTCCGCGTCACGACAGCGTTGGTTCGGGAAGGCAACGCTACGCCTGAGCGCTCGGTCGAGTTCCTTCGCGATATCTCCACGCGCAGAAATCTGGCGGCTGAATTGCTGCAGCAACAGACGCTACTCGAAGCGGTCATCACCGATTTGCCGGTGGCCTTGCTCGCGTGCGACGTGGTAGGCCATATCACGCACTGCAATCGCGCCGCGGCAGACCTCCATTGCATACCGACACAGCATCCTTCGGCACAAGGTTCACCGGACCCTCATCCTCTGGCGGCGGAAGTCTATCTCGCAGACGGCGTCACGCCTGTGAGTGAGGCCGACCACCCTTTGACGCGGGCCCTGCGCGGGGAAACCATCAACAATCTCGAACTCGTTATCGCGCCGCGCGCCGCCACGCAACGCACCATACTGTCCAGCGCTCGCCGATTAATCGGACCGGCCGGCCAGATTCTCGGCGCCGTAGCGGTGATCCAAGACACGACAGAACGCAAACTTGCCGATTTAGAACTCGAGCGGGTCCACAAGCAATTGATGACTGCGTCACGCCAGGCGGGAATGGCCGAAATCGCCACCAACGTTCTACACAACGTCGGCAATATCCTGAACAGTGTCAATATCTCGCTGAGCCTGGTGGTCAAGCGCGTCAAACAGTCCAACGCGCCTGGCCTGTGCCGCGTGGTCAATTTGCTCCAGGAGAAAGGCGAACTCGTGGGCGCATTCATTACTTCCGACGAGCGTGGCAAGCGAATACCGGCCTATCTTGCCACCGTGGGTCAACAACTGGTGATCGACCAAAAGGTGGCCTTGCAGGAACTCGCGTCGCTGCGTGACAACCTGGAACATATCAAGAGCACGGTTGCGATGCAGCAAGATTACGCCAAGCGCTGCGGAGTCACGGAGACCGTCGCGGTCGTGGAGCTGGTAGAGGACAGTCTGCGTCTCAACGCGGGCGCTTTTACGCGTCATGGGGTGACGCTTCGCCGAGAATTCGGCGACGTGCCCCCAATCACTGTCGATAAACACAAGGTGCTGCAGATATTGGTGAATCTCGTGCGCAACGCCAAGTACGCCTGCGACGAATCGGGCAGAACCGATAAACTTCTCACGCTGCGTGTCGAGCGCGCGATCAACGCTGTGCGCATCTGCGTCCTCGACAATGGCGTGGGTATCTCCGCAAAGAATATGGAGCGCCTATTCACTCACGGTTTCACGACCCGCCAGTCCGGCCACGGCTTCGGTCTGCACAGTTGCGCGCTCGCGGCCCAGGAGCTCGGCGGATCATTGCGCGCCGAGAGTGACGGGCCCGGTTGCGGCGCGGCGTTCATTCTTGAGCTGCCATTCGTGCCCCCGGGGGGCCGAAGTGCTTAAATCCGCCACCGCTGTTAAACACTACCGCATTCTCATCATCGATGACAATGCAGCGATTCATCACGACTTTCGCAAGGTCTTGAGCGCCGATGCCGAGCTCACTGCCAAGGCCGCGTTAGATTCCTTGGAAGCAGACATCTTGGGCGAATTCACGACCGCCACAGATCGCCTAAATTTCGCGATCGATTCCGCGCATCAAGGGCAAGAAGGCGTGGCAATGGCGCAACAGGCTGTCATCGAAGGGCATCCGTACGCCATGGCGTTCGTCGACATGCGCATGCCGCCCGGTTGGGATGGACTCAAAACCATCGAGCACCTTTGGGCAGAAGATCCCGATGTGCAGGTGGTGATCTGTTCAGCCCATACCGACTACGACTGGACCGAGGTCGTCACCAGGCTGGGGCATTCCGACAAGTTACTAGTGCTGCGCAAACCGGCCGAACCGATCGAGATTCTTCAGTGTGCCACTGCACTGAGCCGAAAATGGGAAAATGACCGGCTGGTCAGAGACCAAATGGGACATCTCGAGGAGGTGATCACGCTGCGCACGCGCGGGCTGGAAGCCGCGAACCGACAGCTCCGCCATTTAGCCACGCACGATGCCCTGACGGGTCTGCCAAATCGCGTCTTGCTTGACGATCGATTGGCACAGGCGATGGCGCACGCGGATCGGGACGGTCGGTTGTTCGCGCTGCTGGTTTGCGACCTCGATCGTTTCAAGCTCATTAATGACTCCTTGGGGCACCGAGCGGGCGATGAGCTTCTCCAGGAAGTGGCGCGTCGACTCAGCGAGATCGTGCGGGCCGGGGACACGGTGGCTCGCATTGGTGGCGATGAGTTTGTGCTGGTGAGCAACTCCATCGCCGACGCCGAGGACGCGACGTCCCTGGCGGTCCGCGCCATTGAAGTCCTCCATACCCCGGTACGGATCGTTGGAATCGATGTTCATACTTCCCCGAGCGTCGGCATCGCAATCTATCCCGCCGATGGCGGTTCGATTGAGCACTTACTCGCGCATGCGGACGCCGCCATGTACGCCGCAAAACTGCGGGGCCGCGGAAACGTACAGTGCTATGTCCCGGGAATGCATGCGGGGACAGAAGACAAAGTGCAGCTGGAAAGTGATCTGCACAGCGCCGTCGCGCTGAACCAATTCGAGCTGTACTACCAACCGAAGGTGGATGCTCGAAGCGGCGTGGTTCGAAGTGCGGAGGCGCTGATTCGCTGGATGCACCCGACACGCGGGATCGTTTTGCCGTCGGATTTTATCCCCCTGGCGGAGGACTGTGGTTTGATCGGCAACATCGGCGAGTGGGTCATCCGAGAGGCATGCCGGCAAGCGCGCGTCTGGCAACTCCAAGGGGTACCGTCGCTGCGTGTGTCGGTTAATCTGTCGGCATCGCAGTTCCGCGGCGGCGATCTGGTCGACAGCATTCAGCGTGCGCTCAATGATGCAGCCTTGGAGGCCAGATATCTCGAGGTTGAGATCACGGAGAGCGCCGTGATGAGCGACCCCGAACAGTCGACGGCAGTGCTCGAGCAATTGAGCACCATGGGAGTGCTCGTCTCAGTCGACGATTTCGGCACAGGCTATTCGAGCATGAGCTATTTGCGCCGCTTCCCGATTGACAAACTCAAGATCGATCGCGTGTTCGTCAACGAAATCGTCAATCGTCCCGAGGATGCGTCGATCGTCCGCGCGATCATATCTCTCGCGCATAGTCTTAACTTAAGGGTAGTTGCAGAAGGCGTCGAAAACCCCGCACAGCTTGAGTTCCTAAACGCCGCCGGCTGCGACGAGTATCAGGGCTATCACTTCAGCAGGCCGTTGCCGGCGGCCGACTTCGAACGTCTCATTCGAGAATCTCGAGCGCTAATTATGCCGTTGAGTGAAGATGATGCAATTCGCACCCACAGCAAACTGGCGTCCTATCGGCGCAAGTAATACAGTCGCGGGATGATCGTAAGAACTGAACGGCGGCTCAGCGTCAGCTCGCAAACGGCTAACAACATTGACTATTGAAAGCGCTTCGATTGGCGCAACGTGCTAGAGTGTGGCTGAAAGAGAATGGGGATAGCTGGCGTCGCCGGATTGGCCGCTATCCCGATAGCATCGCCACCGAAATTTTCCACCGCATCCAGCACGAGACGACGCCGAGGACCTGACTGGCTCCAGCCTCTAGCACAGCCTCGCCCGAGCCAGGGCGCCGAATTCAGAGTGGTTCCAGAGCTATCGAGGCCATTTGGGCAACCTAAAGTTCCAGACTCGATGCAAAAATCTTCTGAGATTCGCGCGTGCTACTCAGTACTTCCGCGAACGCACGGGGCTTTTCCACCCCGTACCTTGTGCGCACTGGAACAACGCGACCCCCTGGTCCGTTGTGCCGGCGGATATTGTTGCGGGCCGTCACTGGATCACCATTACGACGGCTATGTTCATGACACGGGAGCTGGTCGCACATACTGTGTAACATGGTGTTCCTCTGGGCATTCGGCCCAGAAATCGAGACACCATGAATCCTGGGCGATACGTGGCGTTCTACCTGGCCGGCGGCGTCGTGGTGATGCTTGCGCAAATCGCAGCCGATCCTGCCTCGGGGCCAGATCAATGCGCGCCTGATATGCCAGCAGGTCGGTGGCCAAATCGATGCGGCCCAAGGCGCTAAAGGCCGGACCCTCGGAAGAACACAGCTTGTCGATCGACCAGGGGCCGAGCTGCGTCTTGTAGCCTCGCTCGACCAGGAGCCGATCGATCGCGCGCGGCAGCAGGTGCTGTGTGGTCTCGGAGGAGGGGGTGTAAGGGGAGACTTCTGGTGCCTGCAGCCTTGGCTGATGTTCCAGATGATCGACGATGAATTGGTACGCAGTCTTTAATTTTGGCCCAAGAGCTGTTGGCTGGCGCCCGGCAAACCGACCAAAATCTGCGATGCAACATAATGTATATCATACGTCCTGTATAATCAATCACTTAGGACTGTACTTCGCATAATGGGTAGTAAGTCAGCTCGGATCCCACGCGCCTGCCGATCCAATCGAATCGCACCAATGACGAGACTGTCTGAAATGCCCGTGCGGGGTATTGGTCGGCGCGCCCGTCGATGGCAGGGCCCTCGAGGGCATGGACGAGTTCGGCGCGGCGCAGCCGATCTCATCCAAGACTCTGTCGACGGATGCCAAGGCGGCCGCTAAGCAAACCGCAGGTTCGCCATGACACCCACCGCGCTGCAGCTTTCGCCGCGCTGTCATGCAATGCGGCTAGAGTACGAGCGGATGCGGGATGCAGCGGCGTCTACCGGTCGCCGGGAACGCATCTCTGCTCGTTGCCGTTATCAGGAGACTCATGGCGTGAACATGCGTCGCTTTGCAGCAGTGTGGGCGATCTGTCTCGCAGTCGCGGGGTGTGCGGCGCCACAGCTCGGTCCGGGGCGAGCGGACGTTTCGGTGAAGTTAGTCGCATTCAACGACCTTCACGGCAATCTCCAGTCACCGGGACAATGGTCGCTGGGCGCCGATCTACCCGCTGTGACAGCCGGTGGAGCGGATTATCTGGCTGCGTATGTGGCACAACGCGTCAGTCTCAATCGCAATCATGTTGTGGTCGCGGCCGGCGACCTGGTCGGGGCAAGTCCGTTGGTCTCCGCGGCCTACCACGATGAAGGTACCGTCCAGGCGATGAATCTGCTGGGGCTGGAGTTCACCTCGGTGGGCAATCATGAATTCGACGCCGGCTCGCAGGAGCTGTTGCGAAAGCAATCGGGCGGCTGTGCGCCCGCAGGTACGTCCACCTGCCTTGAGGACAAGTCATTTCAAGGTGCGGCGTTCAAGTATCTGGCGGCGAATGTTGTCAGCACGAGCACCGGCAAGACAATTCTTCCTCCTTACGCTATCAAAACATTCGAAGGCGTGCGGGTTGCATTCATTGGCGTAGTCCTGAAGGCCACCCCCAGCATCGTGCTGCCATCGGGAGTGGCCGGGCTCGCATTCATGGACGAAGCGGACAGCATCAACGCACTGATTCCGGAACTGCAGGCACACGGCGTTCATGCCATTGTGGTGCTGATCCATCAAGGCGGCGTGCCGGACCATGCAATCAGCGGCTGCCCGGGGCACCTCGACGATGCCGTGAACTCCCCGATTGTCAGTATCGTGTCGCGACTTAGCGATGCGGTCGATCTCGTGATTTCAGGCCATACGCATGCGGTCTACAATTGTCGTCTGCCGAACAGCGTGGGCCGCGAGATTCCAGTCACCCAGGCCAGCGCCTTCGGCCGCGTGCTGACCGATGTCGACCTGAGTCTCGAGCGGCGCACAGGTCGCGTGACCCATATCGAGGCCAACAACCTGCTGATCAGCCAGCCCGAGGCCGATTCCGCGGCATCCCCAGTGCACCCATTCCTCGCCACCGAGCAAGTGAGGGCGATCCGCCGCCTGATTGCTGACTACAGCCAGGCGGTGGCGCCGGTGGCGAAGCAGGTGATCGGCGCTATCGGCGCGCCCCTGCCGAGTGCGCTGGCCTCGAACGGGGAGCAGCCCGCGGGCGAGCTCGTGGTGGACTCTCAAATGGCAGCCGCCGCGGCCCAGTACGGCGGTGCGGTCATTTCATTCCTGAATTCCAGCGGAGTGCGAGGCGCGGGGTTCGGCGGCCCGAATGTGCCTTACCCGCATGAGGTGACCTACCAGGAAGCCTTTACCGTGCGGCCATTCGGCAACAGTCTCGTCACCATGACGTTGAGCGCTCAAAATATCAAGGATCTCCTGGAGCAACAATTTGCCGGCTGTGAGGGTCAGACCGGTAACAGCATTCTGCAAGTCTCGAAGGGGTTTCATTTTGAATGGAGTGCTTCGGCACCACCTTGCGCCAAGATTATCAACGCGACCCTCGATGGCGCTGGCGATGGCGCAGCCGCGGATGCCATCGTGCACAACGGCATCGTTCAACAGCCGTCGAAGCGCTACCGCGTAGTGGTTGATAATTTCCTTGCCGCTGGCAAGAGCAACTTTTCGGTGCTGTTGCAAGGCACTGACTCGGTCGGAGGGCCACAGGACATCGACGCCCTGGTCGCCTACATGGTCGCACGCTACAAAGCGCCCAACCGGCCGTACGATCCGACGGATCCGCAACTGCGCGAGCCTCGGATTGTGAGGCTGCCGTAGTCAGCCTTTGGCGTTCACGTTGGTAATTGGCCTTCCCGTGCAATTGATGTCGAAAGTCCCGAATTGGGGATTTCCTGCTCGGTATCTTATTGATTTTTTTAGATGGGCTTTTCGGAGTAACTGGGACAAATTTACCGCAGAAAACTCTAATGAAATCAGTCTCTAATTTTTGAGACCGGGACTTTCAGCATTGAATGTACGAGGAGGCCTACTGCCAAATCGGCGAACTTGCCCACCTCACAGATGAGCCCTCGACACGAGCGACGGTACAGCGGTATTTGCCGGAATCCAAGTTTCGTCGAGTGTGGATCTATGAGGGGTTACTTCGACGTGTAGCGCTCAGCATTCCCTAGGCATGCGGGTCGCGACCGCGTGTCCGCTCGCTTCCTGCCCCGACAAGGCAACGCACTCACGGCGTCTCTCGGGTCAGGAAGCGACCGGCCACCTGGAGTTCGCGCAGCATGGACCGTTTCTTGGTCACGTGCGCCTGCATGCGTTGCAGAATGTGGTCGAGAACACAGACCGCTTGGCAAATGTGAGGACCTTTGTTGAGCATGACGCACTCGGCGCGCTCGCTCATTGCAGCATCGGTGATTTCCGCGCGCGACGGGAAGCCCTCCTTCGCGAGACTTTCGAGCACCTGCGTAGCCCAGATCACGGGTACGTGAGCGGCCTCGCACACCCACAGGATTTCCTCCTGGACCTCCGCGAGACGCTCGAAGCCGCATTCAACTGCAAGATCACCGCGTGCGATCATAACCCCGCAGCGCGCAGAACGCAGGGCGGCGAAGAGCATATCGGGCAGATTCTCAAACCCACGGCGAGTCTCGATCTTGAGAATCACTCCCAGCTTCTCGCCACCGAGCCGCTTGAGATGTTGCTGTAAGAGCGCAACGTCGGCAGCGCCGTTTGCAAATGAAAGCGACACCATATCGGCGTGGTGGACGACGAACTCGAGATGTTCGATGTCCTTCGCGGTGAGTGCGCACAGCTGCAAGGCGCTATCGGGAAAATTGATTCCCTTGTCGCCCCAAAGCTTCTCGCCACATTCACGCGCTCGATTAATCTTCACCGTAGCGCGCTCCGGTTCGATGCTTTCGACAACCCCACCGATCTTGCCGTCGTCGAACCAGATGGCCTCTCCACAACGCACATCCTCAAAAACCTCAGGCAAACTGCAGCCGATAACCGCCGGCGTGAGCACGCGACCCCGGCCGTCGAAAGTTGCCGGGCGGCCGGGCTTGACACTACGATCGATCATGAGAATGTCGCCCACGTGCAGCACGATGGGGTCTTCGCGCGATGCGATCTCTCCGACGACTGCGGCAGCCGCTTTCCCTCTCGCGCCGGCGCGAGACATTTTCATCCCTGGAACAATGTAACTTGTTTTGCGGAGCTCGGCCCACGCGCCGTCGGCGCCAACTTCAACCACATTCAAGAGGCGGCGCGCGTTGCGGGCATCTGTAAATGTAAGCGTATCACCCGCTCCAAGCCGTCGCAGCCAAGCCGCCGGCAGCGGCAAAGTCGCATCGGCCGAAGATGGCGCGAGGTGACCTCCCTGCGCCGCCGAGAGCCATATGCGGGCCGGGGCAATGACCCGTCCGTAAACGTCGCGCTGGGGACGAATCTTGAGCACAGCCGCGCCCGCTTGCAGTCGCCCCGTGCGTAGCTTTGGTCCACCTAGATCCATCGCGATGCAACACGTCCGGCTCAGCGCATGGCTCGCGCGTCGTAAGTGTTCAATCATCATGTCCCAAGAACTCGTGTCGTCATGTGCGCAATTGATGCGCATACAATCCATTCCGGTGCGCACGAGCTCATGCACGAGCGCGTAGTTATGAGCGGCCTCGGTCGGCATGGTGACCATGATGCGCACTTGTCGGTTGGCTGGCGCCGGACCGAGCAGGGCCTGCGTGTGCGCGGCGAGCAGTTCGTGCCCACTATTCGTGTCGACGCCCGCCGTCGTCTGCCCGCCCTGGTAGCTATCGAGGGCCTGCAATGCAACGCGCACTGCATCGATCGATGCGAGCACGTGGTCTTCGGATCGTCCGAGAGAGGAGAGTCCGAGCGCCGCCAGCCGCGGCTGCAGCGCTCTCAGATCATGTCGACGGAAGGCCAGATAGTGAATGAGGTTGCGTGCGCTAGCTTGAAGGTCTTGAGGGACAGTATCGAGTACATCACCGCTTTCAGCCTCGACTTTTCGGATGCCGGCATAAAGCATCTCCACCTCTGCAGATAGTGCCCGAATCTCTTGAGTACGTCCGCCAAGATCGGAATGAGCGCGTACTGGTAATGAAGACATACCGACGCATTCTCAGTGTGACATCGCACGCTTGCCGTGTCCGCGAAGGACCGATCGCGCGCGGCTCATTGCCAGGACGCCGAGAAAGGTCCGGATGCGCGCCGCGGCCGCGAGTTGATCGAACTCCTTTCGGTATATCACGTCGACTTCGTGCATAGGAACCTCTAACTGTTTCGAGAGTGTCGCGATGTTTTTAACGTGATCCTCCTCTATAGGCGATGCCGTTTCGGTCATGCTGATTCAACTCACTCTGCTGCTGCACAGCGGTTTACGCTGCAGTGCGATTAGCGAATTATAATGGTTACTTTCGACATAGGGACTAAGTAGAAGCCGCGAAGACTATGGTCCCGCCCCCAGCCGCCCATTTTATACGCCGTACATGGTCATTTTTATCACTGAACTGCTGGGCGCGAATGCGGGTATAGGCGCCCGCCGGAGGCTCGTAAGTTCGGCCCTGCGCGCAGGAGTCCGAATCGCGAGAAATTGGCGTCTACTAGGTCTTGGCCATTAAATATGCAGCGGCCGTAACGGCCCTCCCATTGACGCGGCGCCACCTGTATCGAAGCCAAGATAATCTCTTTATTAACGGATCCCTAAGCACTGTCAAAAGATGCGGCGGCGGTTCTCATGGGTGCGCTCCGCAGGTTCCGTTCATAAAAGTGTCATCTTTGTCCTGATAATGCTCGTTTGATGTGAACGATAACGAATCGCGGGCTCCGCAGACTGCGCTATTTGCGGCAATGCTGTATGAAGAAAACTGGACCCATCGATCGCGTGGCGCTCGTTCGCGAGGAAGTCGCCGACAGCTTCGACGAGGAATTGGAGCTCGAGCTCGACGATGAGCGCATCGGGGGAACTGCTGGATGATTCGGCCCAGACCGCCGAGAAGGCCGCGCATCAATTGTACTTCAAGGAGCTATTTCGTCTGCAGCGGGAGCTCGCGAAGCTGCAGGACTGGGTGGTTGCGCACAGGCGAAAAGTTGTGGTGCTCTTCGAAGGTCGGGACGCGGCTGGAAAAGGCGGCGTAATCAAGCGGATCACGCAGCGGATGAACCCGCGCGTCTGCCGGGTCGCGGCGCTGCCTGCACCGAACGAGCGCGAGCGGACCCAGTGGTACTTTCAGCGCTACGATAAGCTCGCGAGCTTCTGCCGAATCGCCTCGAGCACGGCGTCCACTCGCGGAGTCTCAGAAACGGAGCGTGTCTGCGCCCCAGAAAAGATCGCCCTCGCGTCCTCCGACGGCGACTGCCGAAATCCGCTTTGGCTCGTTGCCAATGGTCCAAGGCTAGTCGCACGGTTTATATCCCCAACGCGCACCGAGACAGTTAATTGTCTACGAGTTGCTGGCGTATGGAATGGTTCCGTCTTCCTCGCCGCGTTGGGACCGGTTGAGTCGCGTACACGAATGGCCGTTCCGAAGACGCAGTCCCAAAGTCGGGTCGTGACCCCAAAGTTTCCGGGTCGACCCGAGTAGTGATGCCTACTATGGCGAAGCGCGCATGCTGACATGAGGGATGCTAAAAGGCGCGGTCGGCCGTGATGAATGGCATGGTGCAATACGCCGTACCACAGAAACCCGATCATCACACCAGCGATCAGTCCGCTCGCGATGTTGAATGAGATGCACCACCATGCGGGTAAGAAGAAAACGACCCAGAGGATTGCGAGGGTGATCCAAGTCGGCGTACCGACGAAGGCTCGGGGCGATGCGTGGTGAACGGCATGCATCGCAGCGAAGACCGGCAATCTATGCAGCACGAAGCGGTGCAGGAGATACTCAAGCAGAGTCCACGCGGTACCTCCCGTCATAAGCGCAGCGAGCCATTTGAGGCGCTCCGTCCAATGCGCGCCTACGGCGACAATAGAGATCAATATGCCGATCACTGCGGCGTAAATCACGAAGTCCGCATAATAGGCCGTCTTAGTAAGCTGCATCCATTTAAGACCTTAAACAATGTGCGACACAGTTCTGATATGGAACGACCGGTCAAGTGTTGATTGATGACGTGTAGTCATGATTCCTGAAGGATCAAGCGCAAG
>Ga0209415_10008188_pt1 | contig 18159 bp, 12 predicted proteins | sample PeaSoiSIISIP2007_FD_187696 | JGI IMG/M metagenome (GOLD analysis project Ga0209415, IMG submission 187696) | Peat soil microbial communities from Weissenstadt, Germany - SII-SIP-2007 (SPAdes) (version 2) | ecosystem: Environmental > Terrestrial > Soil > Wetlands > Peat | place: Germany... | reverse complement strand
GAGTCTCTGCTCACTGGGGAATCGAAGCCGGTGGTGAAGGAGCCCGGCGATGCGACGATGGCGGGCAGTGTCAACCTGGATGGGGTGCTGCACATTCGCGCTCTGCGTACCGCGAGTGAATCGACTCTGGCGGGCGTTGTCGCCATGGTGGAACACGCTCTCAGCACGCGATCTCCAATCGAACGAATCGTGGATCGCGTCTCCCGCGTGTTTGTTCCCTGTGTCGTGGTCGTGGCGCTGCTGACTCTCGGGTCACTGTGGCTCTGGGGTGGCGTAAATCTTGGCACGTCGCTCTTGCGCGCTATCTCGGTGTTAGTCATCGCTTGTCCGTGCGCCTTGGGTATGGCGACACCACTCGCGATCACGGCCGCGATGGGATCGGCCTCACGGCAAGGCATTCTCTTCCGCGATGGCGGCGTGCTCGAGGCACTGCGCAAAGTGGACGCAGTCGTCCTCGACAAGACCGGCACCATCACTGAAGGCAATCTTTCGGTGCTGGATTGCGACGTCGTGGTGCAGGAAGAACCGGCGGCGGTCATGGTGGCGTCGGAGAAGACTGCGCTGGATAGGATTTCCTATCGCGGAACGCCCAGCAAGCAGGGGCTGGCAGAATTTCGTACGGAGGCTCTGTCACTCGCTGCTTCTGTCGAGCAATACTCGGAGCATCCGCTGGGAAAAGCGCTGGTCGCGCTCGCCAGCGCAGAAGGAGCGCGGCTGAAAGACGCATCTTGCATAGAAGTTCTGCAAGGACAGGGCATCACCGGGAGTGTCGACGGAAAACACGTTGTAATCGGGAACAGGAAACTGCTGCGTGGCCTGGGACTAACCTTGGATTCCGATTTCGAAAAGCGGGCGCAACAGTGGGAATCGCAAGGCAAGACTGTAGCGTTTCTGGGGTGGAATGATGAACTCCGTGGCATGGTGGCGTTCGGCGATCGCGTCCGAACCGACGCGTTTGATTTGGTCGCAGACTTGAAGCGCAAGGGCATCGTCGTGTACGTGGTTTCCGGGGATTCGGAGGCGACTACGCGATCGGTGGCTCTCCAAGTCGGCGCCGACAATCACAAGTCGGAAGTCCTGCCGGAACAGAAGGCCGACTTCATAAAACAACTGCAGAGCAGCGGGACCGTCGTCGCCATGGTTGGCGACGGAATCAACGACGCCCCCGCGCTGGCGCAGGCCGATCTGGGCGTAGCCATGGGCTCTGGCACCGACCTTGCAATGAAGGCGGCCGCGGTCGTGCTGATGAAGAGTTCACTGCGCCAGATCCCGGAGATCTTCAACCTCTCGGCAACCGCCATTCGCGTCATCAAACAGAATCTGTTCTGGGCTTTTTTCTACAACACGCTTGGGATCAGTCTCGCCATCGCCGGAATTCTAAACCCGATCCTGGCAGCTGCCGCAATGCTGCTATCGAGCGTTTCCGTGATCGCAAATTCGCTTCGCCTGGCGAGAAGCTAGAAGTGCGGATCGGGTAGCACGCGGCGACGCTGCGAGCCAGACTGGACAAGGCGCAGCCGTCGCCACCGGCTCTGCGTGTAACACCGACGCGAAGAATTTCAGAACATGACGCAGGCTTCGTTGACCCGCTCCAGCACTCGCTGCAACAACGCCAGCTTCCGCTCCAGTTCTGTCTTCAGGGCGGCGTTCGGCTGGCGGGCGATTTCCTCGTACAGGTTACGCTTCTTGGCCGCGAGGAGTTCTCCGGCTTGTTCGAGTTCTCCGGAGTCTAATCGCAGGTCGCGGGCCATGACCTTGTCCAACAGTTCCTTGTAAGGACGGGGATCTTGTTCTAACAGCACGTTGGCCAGCAGATTCAGTTCGTCTGTTTCCAGGTGGAATTGCATAGCTCTCTCCTTTCAATGGAAAGTGCTTTTGAAACTCTGTGAAAATTGAATCACGGTAGCGATCGAGCTGTCAGTGACAATCATCACCGGGTGCCAAGTGGCGCCGTTTCAGGAGTGGAGCAGGTAGTTTGAAGCAACTTCGCGAAATGCACTGAGTTGCTTCGTCCGCATGATCTGGTCCCAACCTAGTTCGGAGGCCATCAAATCCGCAACCGTGGGGGCCATCGCGAGGGCTGCGCGCGCATTCAAGAACAGCGCGCGTGTACGCCTAGCTAGTGTGTCTTCCACGGTGCGGGCCATTTCGTGTCGAGCCGCCCAGATTACCTCCGCCTTCACGTAAGGCAAGGCGGGATGCAGCGGTTCGCCGAGGTTTGGATCAGTTTCGATCAGCTTGCGAATTTCGAGCACATCCGAACCATAGACGGCTAGCGCGCCGAATTCTTTTGCGGCCTCTTCTTTCGGAGCTTCGAGGAAGCCGTGGATATGCAGGTGGTGCGTCACGCATGGCCGGTCTGGTAACTGCGCTAGCGTTGCCGCCTGATCGACGCAATCCTCGGCCATATGGCGGTAGGTCGTCCATTTTCCTCCGCAGACGGTGACCAAGCCGGAGCGATCGATGTGGATGACATGATCGCGCGACACTTGCGCTGTGCTAGCCACGCCCGTTGCACGTACCAGCGGCCGGATGCCGGCGAAAACGCTCAACACATCATCGCGCTTGGGCGCTTTCGTCAGGTATTCGCTGGCGGTTGCCAGAATAAATTCGATTTCCTGCTCCATGGCAACGGGCTCGAGCGCTGCGGCTGCAATGGGCGTGTCGGTGGTTCCGACGAGCGTGTGGCCGTGCCACGGAATCGCGAACAGCACGCGGCCATCGCTGGTATGCGGAACCATAACGGCGCTCTCGCCCTGCAGAAAGCTCGAATCGAAAACCAGGTGAATGCCCTGGCTGGGGACGATCATCGGCGTGGCAGCCGGCTCCGCCTTGAGGCGAAGACGATCGCTGAAAGCGCCGGTGGCATTGATTACGACCTTTGCGGTCGCGCGAAATTCATTACCGGTTTCGACATCGCGCGCCGAGACGCCGTTCACAAATCCCTGCGCATCCTTTGTTAGCCCCGTGACTTCGACATAGTTCAGCAGCGTAGCACCCTGCTCGAAGGCCGTGGCCACCATGTGGATGAGCAGGCGGGCATCGTCGAATTGTCCATCGTAATAAACGGCGCCGCCGCGCAGGCCTTCCGTCTTGAGAGTCGGCAAATGTGCGAGCGTCTCTTCGCGGGTAAGAATGCGCGAGGCGCCAAACCCGTATTTGCCCGCCAGGAGTTGATAGAGCTTCAGACCTAGACCGTAGAATGGCGCTTCCCACCAATCATAGTTCGGTACGACAAAGGCGAGGTCGTGCACGATGTGGGGCGCGTTTTGCAAAAGCAGGCCGCGCTCCTTGAGCGCTTCCATGACGAGGCCAATGTTGCCCTGCTCCAGATAACGCACGCCGCCATGCGCCAGCTTCGTGCTGCGGCTGGAGGTGCCTTTGCCGAAGTCGCTTTGCTCGACCAGCAAAACATCGTAGCCGCGCGCTGCCGCATCAATGGCAACGCCTACGCCGGTAGCGCCGCCGCCCACGACGATCATGTCCCAGGGCTTGGAATGCGCTTCGAGGCGGCGCCACATGTCGGTTCGATTCATGACTGCAAGTTTGCTGATTGGCAGAATAGCGCGTGCCGCGCGCGGACCGAAGTCACGAGCGAGGTTCATCGCGTTTCTTGACGGGCGAAACGTCCGTCGCTCCACTTACTTCGATTCCACCCAGTCGAACGAGCGCGTTACTGCTTTCTTCCAGTAGCGATATAGCCGCTCTCGCGAGATTCTTCATCCATTGTTGGCTCCCAGCGCTGATCGATTGCAGAGTTGACGACGAGTTCGTCGGTGTTCTGGAAGAAGCCGACTGCCACTCCAGCCGCATAGGCAGCGCCGAGAGCCGTGGTCTCAATCACCCGCGCGCGAACCACCGGTTTCGCCAAGATGTCGGATTGGAATTGCATCAGCAGATCGTTCACGACCATTCCGCCGTCGACGCGCAAGACATCAAGCGTCATGCCGGAGTCCCGTGCCACGGCGTCGACAACCTCGCGGACCTGGAAGGCCGTCGCCTCGAGCACGGCGCGGGCGATGTGGCCTTTGTTCACGAAGCGGGTCAGACCGGCAATCACGCCGCGTGCGTCGTCTTTCCAATAAGGAGCGTATAACCCGGAAAAGGCGGGAACAAAGTAGACGCCGCCGTTATCACTTACAGTTTGGGCAAGCGCTTCAATGTCGGAACTCTTTTCAATAAGGCCAAGATTATCGCGGAGCCATTGCACCAGGGCGCCGGTAATCGCGATGCTGCCTTCGAGCGCATAAGAGGCCGGCTTCGCGCCGAACTTATACGCCACCGTGCTCAGCAGACCGAAGTTCGAGCGCACCGGCTTTTCTGCCGTATTCATCAACATGAAACAGCCGGTGCCGTAGGTGTTTTTCGCTTCTCCTGGCTTGAAGCAGGCTTGGCCAACCAACGCAGCTTGCTGATCGCCAAGATCGCCAGCAATTGCGACTCCTGCAACCGGCGGCAGATTCGTCGTGCCGTACACTTCGCTGCTCGAAACGATCTTCGGCAGCATGGCAATCGGAATGCCGAAGTCTTGCAAGATTTCCGGATCTCACTGCAGCGTGTTGAGATTCATCAGCTGCGTGCGGCTGGCGTTGGTCACGTCGGTCACTTGGACTCCGCCATCCGCTCCGCCGGTGAGATGCCAGATCAGAAACGTATCGATATTGCCAAACAGCAGATCGCCGGCTTCCGCTTGCGCGCGCGCGCCCGCGACATTTTCGAGAATCCAGCGAATCTTAAGACCGCTGAAATAGGTGGCTAGCGGAAGCCCGGTCTGGGCGCGGTAACGGTCCTGTCCGCCATGGGCAGCGAACTCGGCTACCGCGGGAGCAACACGCGTGTCTTGCCATACAATCGCGTTGTAAACCGGCTTTCCCGTTTTCGTGTGCCACACCACAGTGGTCTCGCGCTGGTTGGTGATTCCGATCGCTGCCAGGTCTTTCGGCCGCAGCCCGCGAGTTTCCATGGCTTCCCGAACGACGCTTTGCGTGCAGCGCCAAATTTCTTCCGGATCGTGCTCGACCCATCCCGGCTTGCGGTAGATCTGCTTGTGCGCTCGTTGAGCTGAGCTCGCGATGCGCCCGGAACGATCAAATACGATGAAGCGCGAACTTGTCGTTCCCTGATCCAGGGCGGCAATGAAGCTTGCCATCGTTAGTTTTCCTTTCCGTTGTCCGGTGCATGTCGGTGCCAGTTTTTTTCGGTCACCGCGAAGTATGGATTCTAGCGCCCAAGCAGGCTTTCAGGCGGAGGCAATCTTGGATAATCCCTGACGTGCTCGGAGCCTTTGTGGCCCGGTGGGGCAAAGGGAGTCAGCCGATTCGCCAGTCCTATAAAGACCGTAAATGGCGGTGCTAAAGGAGTTAGCCGCCATAATCGCGGCGGTTACATTACTTCCAGTAACTTCAAACAATTCCCTTGTAACTACCAGATAGCACAATGGTGGCCTGTGACGCAAAACCAGTTCGTGGCATCTTACCTATAATAGAGAAGGAGGTTTGCTGCCCCGGCAAACCGGGACCGTGGGGGTTCCTATGAAGAGTCTGGGTAAAGTTATACGGTCTGTACAAGCCTTCAGCCGCGAGCTGTCCCGCAGGTCGACTGCGACTGAAGCCAAGCGCATACCCCGCATACCCGCAATTGGTATTGCCCTGGGCGGTGGTTTCGCTCGCGGCATCGCGCACATTGGGGTTCTCAAGGTTCTTGAAGAGGAAGGAATTCCGGTTCGCATGGTTGCGGGAACGAGTGTAGGCGCGATCATGGGCGCTGCATATTGCAGTGGACTCACGATCCCGGAACTGGAAGAACTTGCCCACAAAGTTCGTTTTACCACCTTCGCGCGCTGGACGCTCTCGCGCTTCGGCTTCGCCACCACCGACCGCATGACCTCGTTTCTGCAACGAACTTTGAAGGTGCACAGCTTTGAAGAAATGCGCATTCCGCTCGGCGTGACGGCCACGGACTTCAACACCGGTAGAGGAGCGGTTTTTACCTCCGGTTCGATTATCGATCCGGTGCGCGCCAGCTGTGCTTATCCGGGAATGTTTCTGCCGGTAGAGATTCAGGGGAGCTGGCTGGTGGATGGCATGCTCTCGTATCCTGTGCCGACGGTTCCTCTGCGCGAAATGGGCGCGGAACGCGTGCTGGGCGTGCATTTGAAGGGGCAATGGTCGAAGACCACCGCACCTCGGCATTACTTTGACGTGATCGGGCAGTCGTTCGCCATCGCGCAGGACATGATGAGTGCGGTATGGAAAGGCGCGGCCGACCTTGTGATCGAGCCCGATGTTGCCGGCTTCGACTATGACGATTTCAAACGCGCTGGTGAATTGATCCGCGTGGGCGAAATGGCCATGAGACGTGCACTGCCTGAAGTTCGCAAATGGCTGGAAACTCCGGCGGAAGTGATGACCCCGCTGAGGGCGCCTGCGCTAATCGCGGCACCCGCGGCCATGCCCGCGGACTGAACGAATCCGGCTGTCGGTTGATAGAGGCGAGCCCTCTATCGCGCCTGCCTATCCGACCTGCACCGTCAGCATCGAGATCGAGCCTCCGTCGACGCCTTCGATCGGAAAAGTGACGACTTCGCCCTGCTGCCGGCTGGCAATCACGTAAAGCATCGGGAGGTAATGATCGGGCGTTGGGATGGAGAGCCGCGCCTCGGGCCCCAGGTCTTCGTAATCGATCAGAGGCTTGTATTCGCCGGCGACTATCATCTCTTTCGCTTCTTTCTCGAAGAGAATCGCCCAATCATACGGCTCGGGCATGTGGCGTCCCCAGGCATAAGCATGAAGGTTGTGGACCAGGTTCCCGCTGCCCACAATCAGAATGCCTTCGCCGCGCAATGGCGCCAGCCTTCTGCCGATTTCAAAGTGGACTGACGCTGGTTGAGTTTCGTCGATGCTGAGCTGCACGATCGGGACATCGGCATCGGGATACACGTGCTTGAGCACGGACCAGGTTCCATGATCGAGTCCCCATGTGCTGTCGAGGCTCACCGGCAGAGGTTGCAGCATCTCCTGCACTCGACGAGCAAGTTCGGGATTGCCCGGAGCCGGGTACTGCACCTGATAAAGCTCGCGCGGAAAACCGCCGAAATCGTGAATCGTCCTCGGGGAGGTGCTGATGGTCACGCCAGTTCCGGGGACAAACCAATGCGCGGAAATCGAGAGAATTGCTTTTGGCCTTGGCAGTTGCTTCCCGATTTGACGCCATCCCGCGGTGTATCTGTTCTCCCACACGGCATTCATCGGGTTGCCGTGTCCGAAAAATATCGCGGGCAGTACTTCAGCCATATGGCGAACTCCTCTCGAATCGCGGCTGATTGCCTCCCATCTGTATTCTTTGACTTGGAAGCGAAAATCAGTTTACACCCGAGGTTTGACATCCCAGCCGTCTTTGCCGCCTTCGAATCAGCCCTCGCCGGTGATATCCTAAGCGGGATCGCTCCGCAGGGGCTTTAACCTCTTACATGTCTAATCCGCAAACGTCCAATCCAAACATGCCTGATCCCAACACGTCCACTCCGTCCGCCCCGGAATCCACCCCAGCCAGCGAGCCCGTTGAATCCTTCAAAGATATTTTTTCCGAGTACGAGCAGAGCCATTCCCGCAAGAAGGAAGCCGGCGCGCAGGGCCGCGAGGGCACGGTGATTGCCGTGACGGCCGACTCCATCGTTCTCGATATCGGATACAAGACGGAAGGTGTACTGCCGCTCACGGCGTTCCCGGCGGATAAGCCGCCGAAACCCGGCGACAAGGTCCAGGTCACCATTAAAGGGCGCGATCCCGAAGGCTATTACGAACTGACTCGCGGCAAGGTTGAGCATCCCACCGACTGGGCGTCACTCGAAAAGGCTTTCGCCGAGAAGTCGACCATCGTCGGCACCGTGACGGGCATGGTTAAGGGCGGCTTGAGCGTGGACATCGGAGTGCGCGCCTTTATGCCGGCTTCGCGCAGCGGGACTAAAGACGCCTCTGAACTGGAGAAACTGGTCGAGCAAGAAATCCGCTGCCGCATCATCAAACTCGATGTGGACGACGAAGATGTGGTCGTTGATCGCCGCGCCATTGCGGAAGACGAAGAACGCGCCGGCAAGGCGCGCCGCTTCTCCGAACTCAAGGAAGGCGATGCCGTGCACGGCGAAATCCGCAGCCTCACCGATTACGGCGCGTTCGTCGATATCGGTGGCTCGGACGCCCTGCTGCATGTGGGCGAAATTTCATGGCAACGCATCAACAAGCCTTCTGACGTCCTCTCCACGGGCCAGCAGATCGAGGCCGTGATCATCAAGATTGACGCCGACAAGCACCGCATTGCCATCAGCATGAAGCAGCTTCAACCTCATCCGTGGAACGCCGTTGCCGAAAAATACAAGGCAGGCGAACGGGTGCGCGGCACGGTTACCCGGCTCATGGACTTCGGCGCGTTCGTGGAAATCGAACCGGGTATCGAAGGTCTGATTCATATTTCCGAAATGTCATGGGCCAAAAGAATAAGAGCACCGGCGGATGTAGTGAAACCGGGCGAGACCGTGGAAGCCGTGATTCTCGGAGTGAACGCGGCAGAACGGCGCATCTCTCTTGGACTGAAGCAGGCGCTCGGCGATCCATGGGCGGGAGCAGAAGAGAGGTTTGCGCCGGGCACGGTGATCGAAGGGCCAGTAACCAACCTGACGAAGTTCGGCGCTTTCGTGCAGCTCACCGAAGGCGTTGAAGGCATGATTCACATTAGCGAAATCAGCGCGGAGAAACGCATCAATCATCCGCAAGATGTGTTGAAGTCCGGGCAAGTGGTCAAGGCGCAGGTGCTGGCAATCGACTCGGAAAAGCGCCTGATTCGTCTGAGCATGAAGCAGTTGGTTCCGACTGGCCTGGATGAATACCTTGCCGAACATAAAGAAGGCAACATCGTGACCGGGCGCATACTCGAGGTTTCGGGAGGAAGCGCACGGGTGGAGCTTGGCGAGGGAGTCCTGGCGACTTGCCGGATTCCGGAGGAGCGTCCAGCGAAGAAGGACACGAGCGCGGAATTGCCCGCTTCGTCGAAGCCCGATTTGTCCTCGTTAGGTTCCATGTTGCAGGCCCGCTGGAAGAGCGGCGCGTCCGCCGACGAGACCAAGCCCGATGCCTTGCGGGCAGGGCAGATCCGCAAGTTTCGAATCGCAAAGCTCGACGCCGCAGCCAAGAAAATTGAATTGGAATTGGAGTAATGGAGCAGCTGGGCAGATGATAAAATTCCCCCATGGCAAAGACCCTGATCGAGTCCGTAGTCAAACAGCTTCAGCAGGAACGTGTGCGACTGGAGAATGAACTCCATCGCGTAACCGCTGCCCTAACCACCTTCGGAAAAGTCTTTTGGCAGGGAAGCAAGCGTCGACCCATCGCGAAGCGTAAGAAACGAACAATTTCTGCTGCGGGACGCAAGCGAATAGCAGCCGCGCAAAGAGCACGATGGGCAAAGATCAGGGCACGCAAGAAGTAAGTCACACGAGATCCCACCGGTAGAAACTTGGCTTGCCACGTCTCCCCGCCGCGGTAAGCCTTTCCGGAAAAATTAGAGCAGAAGCAACTCTAATGTGTCAGTGCGCGCACCACTGCTCCCACAAACTCCGTAAAGTGCCGGACGTCTTCTTCGGTCGTGTCAAACGAGCACATCCACCGGACCACCGACTCCTCTTCACTCCACACGTAGAAGAAGTACCGTTCCTGTATTTTCGGAATCGCTTCGCGGGGAATTTGCGCGAACACACCGTTCGCCTCCACCGGGTAGACAATTCTGATTTGCGGAATCTTCCTCACTTCCGCTTCCAGCAGTCGCGCCATCCGGTTCGCATGCTCTGCATTCCGCCGCCAGAGATCGTTGGTCAGCAGCGCCTCCATCTGCACCGACATATAGCGCATCTTCGATGCCAACTGCATCGCCTGCTTGCGCACAAATAAAAAGTCCTGCGCCAGTTCGGGACAAAAGAACACCACCGCTTCTACGCCCATCAACCCGTTCTTCGTCCCGCCAAATGAAAGCACATCCACTCCCAAATCGCGCGTCGCCTGCCGCAAGGTCAACTGCTGCGCCGCCGCGGCGTTGGCAATCCGCGCCCCGTCCATGTGCAAGAACATCCCGCGCTCGTGGGCAAACCGCGCCAGCGCTTCAATTTCTGCGGGTGTGTAAACCGTCCCCATTTCCGTCGATTGAGTAATCGAAATAACCCGCGGCTGCACGTGATGCTGATCTCCAATTCCGTGATACGCATGCGCTACGGCTTCCACCGTCAACTTCCCTTCCGGCGCGGCCAACGGCACAAGTTTGCAGCCTGTGAATTTTTCCGGTGCGCCGCATTCATCCGTATAAATATGCGAGAGTTCCGGGCACAAGACGGCATGAAACGGGCGGGTCAGCGCTTGCAAGCTCAGCACATTCGCCGCCGTGCCATTAAAGACAAAAAAGACGGCCACGTCGGGTCCAAACTGTTCGCGGAACTTTCCGACCGCCGATTCCGTGTGCGGATCGTCCCCATACCCGACCGCATGGCCCTCGTTCGCGCGCCGAATCGCCTCCAGTACCTCGGGATGGACTACAGCATTGTTGTCGCTGGCAAAACTTCGGCTCGGTTTCATAACAAAACAATCTAGCAGAAGCGAAAACTCTTCGGAGCCTCCTACCCTTACCACGAATCTATATGTTGATCTACTATTGGAAAGAACGAACGAACTGAGGTTTCCCTACGAGCAAAGATATGTCTCGATGGTTCGGAAGAAGGTCATCTTTAATTCTGCCCGGCGCACTTTTCGCCGCGCTTTGTTTCACAACCGACTGCGGCAACAGCAAAGAAGCCAAAGCGGATGCCCCGCAAGCCATGCCGGTCAAAGTACAGACGGCAAAGGCCCGGAAAATTGACGACACCACCGATTACGTCGCCACTTTGAAATCCCGCGACTCCGCCGTGGTCATGCCGCAGGTCGAAGGCATCATTACGCAGATCTACGTCCACTCTGGCGAGCATGTAGCGGACGGCGCTCCCATGATGCAGATCGATCCCGCCAAACAGCAGGCCACGGTCAAAAGCCAGGAGGACGCTCGCAGTGCCCAGTTGGCCCAGGTCAAATGGGCGCAGCAGAATTACGATCGCGTCAGCGGCCTCGCCAATGCCGGCGTGGTCAGCAAGCAGGATCTTGACCAGGCGCGCGCGACCCTCGACGCCGCCCAGGCGCAACTGCACTCGCTCGACGCACAGGTCAGCGAGCAGCAAGTCCAGTTGCATTACTACCGGGTGGTCGCGCCGCGCGCCGGTATCGTCGGCGACGTTCCCGTCCGTGTGGGCGACCGCGTTCTCACCACCACCACACTCACCACTGTCGACCGTCCTGGCAGCCTCGAAGCCTACATTTACGTGCCGATCGAGAAAGCTTCGCAGCTGAAAATGAATCTTCCCGTGGAAATCGTGGACGGTTCCGGCAAATCCCTGGCCACGAGCCGGATCACGTTCATTTCGCCACAGGTGGACACGTCGACCCAAACCGTACTCGCCAAGGCGCAGATCGCAAACTCGAACGACAGCCTGCGCACCGCCCAGTTCATCCGCGCACGAGTGGTGTGGGGCAGCCAGGAAAAGCCGGTGGTTCCGGTGGTTGCCGTATCAAGAATCGGTGGCATCTATTTCGCTTTTGTCGCCGAGCCCGATCAGAAAGGTGGATACGTGGTTCACCAGAAGCCGCTCCAGATCGGGCAAATCGTCGACAACGATTACGTCGTTCTTGAGGGCGTAAAACCGGGAGACAAAGTAGTCGTCTCCGGCACCCAGTTTCTAGTCGATGGAGTACCTGTAGTCCCACAAGAAAGCAGCAGCTAAAAAGTCCAAAGCAACGTTCTCGAACCCAGCTCAGACAAATGGCAAACAGTACAGGCTAAAGACTGAGAACTGAGAACTGAAAACTGAGAACTTTCTTAATGGTCGACTTTTTTATTCATCGCCCGGTCTTCTCCACTGTCTGCGCCCTGCTCATTATTCTTGCGGGCGCAGCCTGTATCCCCACCCTGCCCATCGCGCAATTTCCGAGCCTTGCCCCTCCGCAAGTCTCCGTCACTGCCGTTTATACGGGTGCCAGTTCGCAGACCGTCGAGTCCGCCGTGACAACGCCGCTGGAGCAGCAGATCAACGGCGCCGAGGGCATGAAGTACATCACCTCCTCGAGCGGCAACGACGGCGTCAGCCAGATCACCGCGACCTTCGACATCACGCGCGATCCCGACCTCGCGACCGTTGATATCGAGAACCGCGTCAACACTGCGCAAGGACGCCTTCCGACGGCAGTCAAGCAAGTGGGAGTTACGGTCGCCAAGAGCTCGGAAAATTTTGTGTTCGGCGCCGCTGTTTTCTCGCCCGACGGCCGCTACTCCACGCTCTTCATGAGCAATTATCTCGACGTTTATGTCCGCGACACCCTGAAGCGCATCCCTGGTGTGGCTGACGTCCTCATCTTCGGCGAGCGCAAATACTCCATGCGCCTGTGGCTCGATCCCGTGCGGATGGCGAGCCGCGCTCTTACCGCCGACGACGTGGTCAACGCTCTTCAGGAACAGAACGTCGAAGTTGCCGCCGGACAAGTCGGTTCCCAGCCAGCAATTCCCGGCCAGCAATTCCAGATCAGCGTGCGCGCCGTTGGACGTCTTTCGGAGTCCAGTCAATTCGATGACATCATCCTGAAGAGCAACGCCGATGGCACGCTGGTCCGCCTGCGCGACGTTGGCCGCGCCGAACTCGGCGCCGAAGACTACAGCTCCACCCTCGATTACAACGGACACGACTCGGTTGGCATCGGCGTCACGCAACTCTCTACCGCTAACGCCCTCGACGTGCGCCGCCGCTGCCTCGCCGAACTCGATCGCCTCTCCAAGCGCTTTCCCCCCGGCATGAAGTATGAAGTTGCGTTCGACACCACCGACGCGGTCAGCGAGTCTATACGCGACGTGCTGTTCACGGTGGGCTCCGCGATTCTCCTGGTCGTCCTGGTGATCTTCGTTTTCCTCGGCGACTGGAGGACTACGATCATTCACTTCATCGCCACTCCCGTTTCGCTGATTGGAACATTTACTTTCGTAAAGCTTCTCGGCTTCTCCATCAACACGCTCACGCTTTTCGGCATCACTCTCGCGACCGGACTGGTTGTCGACGACGTGATTGTCGTGATTGAAAACATCGAGCGCCACCTGCAAGGGGGCGAGACCAGCGCCGCCAAAGCCGCCTCCGACGCCATGCGAGAAGTCACCGGCGCCGTTATCGCCACCTCGCTCGTACTCGTTGCCGTATTCGTGCCGGTCGCGTTCTTCCCCGGCACCACTGGCATCCTGTTCCGCCAGTTCGCGCTGACCATCGCCTTCGCCATTACCATCTCCGCTTTCAACGCTCTCACCCTGGCGCCTGCGCTCGCCGCGATCCTGCTCGGCCGCATCGAACACAAACAAAAGAGCTGGTTTTTCAGACAGGTTGATCGCGCTCTCGACGCCATCAACCGAAGTTATGTGCGCGCCCTCCGCACGTTCTTGCGCTTCGAGGTCCTCGCTTTGATCTTGTTCGCCGCTGGACTCGGCCTCGCTTATTTCGTCTTCCGCCAAGTGCCGCAAGGCTTCGTCCCCAATGAAGATCAGGGATACCTCATCGTCGCGATCCAGGCTCCCACTGGCGCGTCGCTCGAATACACACGCAACATCGGCGCACAGGTCACGGGTATTACTAAGAACTTCCCGGAAATCTTTGGCAGCTTTTCTGTCGCCGGTTTCAGCTTCGGAGGCAGCGCCCCCAACGCCGGCCTCGTCTTCCTCCCCCTCCAGCCCTATGGGAAGCGCACGGGCCACGACCACACCGCTTCGGCTGTCGTCGAACGACTGCGCCCGCAATTGTTCGGAATTTCCGGCGCCATTGTCGTCGCCTTCGAACCGCCCGCCGTTCAAGGTCTCGGCCAGTTCGGCGGATTTCAGTTCGAACTTCAGGATCAGGGAAGTCACACTCTGCAGGATCTCGACAAAGTCACTCACGACCTGGTTCGCGCCGGCTTTGAACGCAAAGACCTTGCCGGACTGTTCACCACCTACACCGCGAGCGATCCGCAGTTTGTGGTCACCATCGATCGCGAGAAAGCCAAGAGCCTGCACATTCCGCTCAGCCAGATCACCGACACCTTGAGCGTCTTGATGGGTTCGGCCTACATCAACGATTTCGATTTCAACAACCGCTCTTATCGTGTCTATGTGCAGGCCGACAAGCAGTTCCGTTCCCATCCGCAGGATATGAAGCAGTATTACGTGCGCTCGGATTCCGGCGCCATGGTGCCGCTGGAAAATCTGGTCAGCATCACCCAGACGGTCGCGCCCCAGGTCATCAGCCACTACAATCTTTTTCGCTCGACAGAAATCGACGGCTCCGCCGCTCCCGGCTTCAGTTCGGGACAGGCCATCGACGCCATGCAGCAACTCTCCGCGAAAACCTTGCCGCAGGGCTACACCTACGAATGGTCGGGAATTTCGCTCGAAGAGCTGGCCTCGGGATCAACTACGATTCTTCTCTTTGGTCTGGGAACGCTAGTCGTCTATCTGACGCTTTCGGCGCAGTATGAGAGTTTCGTACTGCCGTTCATTATTCTGCTCGCCGTGCCCATGGCGCTGCTCGGCGCGCTCGGCGCGCAATGGCTGCGCAGCCAGCAGAACGACGTTTACTGCCAAGTGGGACTAGTCATGCTCGTTGGTCTCGCCTCCAAGAACGCCATCCTGATCGTGGAATTCGCCGAGCAGTTGCGCGAACGCGGCATGACCATCCTCGACGCCGCCGTTGAAGCTGCCCGCATCCGCCTGCGCCCGATTCTCATGACGTCCCTCGCCTTCATCCTGGGCGTTGTTCCCCTGGTCACCGCCAGCGGCGCCGGAGAAAACGGACGCCACTCCGTAGGTACAACGGTTTTCGGAGGCATGATCATGAGCACGATTCTGAATTTGTTTTTCATTCCCGTGCTTTATCTCTTGATCGAAGGCTTCCGCGAGCGCCGCCGCAAGCCCAAGACAGCCTAAGCTCGTATGGGGATGGGCCCGTCTGCCGCAAATCCAGCTTCTGCAATCTACAATCAGCTATGTCCCCAACCGCCGACCGCGGTGAAATCGCACACGCGGCGCAGCTTCTGCGCGCCGGTCGGCTCGTCGCCTTCCCCACTGAGACCGTTTATGGCCTAGGAGCCAACGCTCTGGACGCTGAAGCGGTGGCCCGCATTTACGCTGTCAAAGGCAGACCCACCGCCAGTCCGCTCATCGTTCACGTAGCGTCGATAGAAATGGCGCAATTGCTGGTCGCGGATTGGCCAGAACTTGCTGACTGCCTCGCCCGCCGATTCTGGCCCGGCCCCTTGACCATGGTTCTCGAAAAGCGACGGGGGAAGGAACTCGAAAAGCAAAGTGCCATACCCGACATCGTCACTGCAGGCCTCCCGACGGTCGGACTGCGCATGCCCGCGCATCCCGTTGCGCTCGCCCTCATCCAAGCCGCCGGCATTCCCCTCGCTGCGCCCAGCGCCAACCGCTTCACCGAACTCTCCCCCACCAGCGCCGACCACGTTCGGCGCAGCCTGGGCAACGAAATCGACTACATCCTCGACGGTGGCCCTTGTAGAGTAGGTATCGAATCCACGGTTCTGTCTCTAGCCGGAGCGCAATCCAGATCCGAACCCGTGTTGCTTCGTCCGGGAGGGATCTCGCGGACCGCACTGGAAGCGGTGGTCGGACCATTGACTTCCGCGCAGGAAATTCGGGCGGGAGCCCACCCCGCTCCCGGAATGCACCCGCGTCACTACAGCCCGCGCACTCCGTTGCATTTAACAAGCAATGGAAAACTGCCCGATCAGGGCCGAGGAGTTTATTTGCAGCATCAGCATCCGCCCAGCCGCACCAATATCGCCATCCAGCAGATGCCGAAATCGGCATCCGATTACTCAGCCACGCTCTACGAGGTTTTGCACCACGCGGACGCCGGAAATTACGAGTGGATTGCTGTCGATCTCCCGCCCAGCACACCCGAGTGGGAGGCTATTCGAGATCGCCTGCAACGCGCCGCAACGAGTTTATTTCCAGCCGGCTAGAGCAACCCGTACGCCACGAGGCTGTTATTCGTTCCCACATAAACTTTGCCGTTCACCACGACCACATTCGCAAAATGGGGAACCGGCGGAGGTTTATCGCGACCATTGGGAGACTGGCCGCAGTCATACAGCCTCACCAGGGTCGTCGCGTCAAAAGCAGTCAGGCATTGCCCGGTGATCTGCCACAGAACGCCCGAGCTGTCTCCATTGGCGGAGATCACCGGCGAATGTCCGCCGTCCACCTTCTTCGATTGTGCGAACGGCGTGGTCGCCAGCACTCCATTCGTTAGCGCCAGCGCCGAGATCGGCGCTCCGGTGGCAGAGGTATAGATGGCATTGTTCCAGTAGACGAGCGCGCCCCCGTTGGGTGCGAAAGCGGTCAACTCTTGCGGAATCTGCGTGTCTCCTTGGGTGCAGGTAGAGCAGAAATGCCCCAGGTTGTCCTGATTCAGGATGTAAATCGTGCCTTCCTTCCCCACCGCGGCCACTAAATTCGGATACTCTCCCGACTGTTGTGGCAGAACCAGTACAGGTTCGCTCATGTCCAAGTCGTGCTGGTCCAGATACAGTTCGTTGAAAGGCGTAAACCAGTCGGCCAGTTGCAGGGTGCTGCCCGACTGCGACAGCTTGAATACCGACTGTCCGAAGTCGATGCCCACTGAGAAGGGTCCATCCGCAGTCGCGCCGTAGATGTTGCCAGCGCTGTCCGCTGAAAGTCCTCCACCCCTCATCCACACCGCCGCCGCCGAATCCCCAGGTTCATCGTCAAACACGCCAGCCTGTTGGAGCGTCGAAGTGTTGTAGGCGACAACCCAGCCCTCCTCTTTGCCGCCTCGGCACCCGTTGGACCCAAAAGCAATGTATAGGTAGCCATTCTCCAGCAGCAGCGCCGGACGGTTGACCTGCATCATGTCCGCAAAAACGTAGTTATCGCCGCCATATTCGTAATTCATCGTGATGACGACAGGGAAGCCCTTTTGTTCCAGGCCCGTCGCAACATTCAACCCGTGCAGGCGATGCACGAACTTCGAATTCTCCATGGTCTTTGCCACCACATAAAGCGTCCCCGCCACGGGATCGATCACCGGCGTCGAAACGATGCCCACTTGCGTCCATGCCGTGGTCCCACCGCATTTCTGTATAGAAATCGGAACCGGAGTCGCCCCACCGACCAGGAAAGTGGTATACCACAGCGGACTCGCGTCCTTCCCCGCAGCGCTGTCCGCGTCAAAGGCATAAACGCTGTCATTCATAGTCGCTACATAGACAACGTTGTGCACGCCCAGTTTTGGAATCGTGACCTGGGGCAGATAGAGCGCCTGGCCAATCACCTGCCCATCCACCGGCTGCGCGAAAAGTTTTCCGAACTGCTTGTAATTCACGTTTTCGGGAGTCAGAATCGTTTCGTTCGGATTCGCCCCGGAACGCGCGTTATCGTAGTGCCAAGTCGTTACCTTGGGCTGCGCCCAGCCGGCTGGCAGCCGGCCAAAAACAATCAGAACGCAAACCAGGATCGCGCAAGCGCGTACGATCGGAGACATAAAGTGACTCTCCAGAGAACGGATTTACATCAGCGTTTTTGGAACGCCTGCGGGCTCAGGCTGCGCTACGAGACGGAAGTAGCTGCAACGGAGGCGTACACTAGCTTGGCAAAGATAACCTCTAAGACCGGAACTGGTCAAACTAGATTGGGCATGCTGCCGTAAGAAATGCAAATTGTTGCACTACATCTGCATTCTCCTGCTGGCTGCTAAATCACGAGTGGAAACGCGCTGGGCTTCCTCAGCCCCGCACTACTCCCGGCACCCGCACCCGAATCGTGTGCGGAACCGCGCGCAGCTTGGCCAGCATCGGCTCATCGCAATCCCGATTGATGTCATAAATCGCATATCCCAGCGGCCCGCGAGTATCCAGCACTTGCCGCTCAATATTGATCGCACGATCGGCCAGAATGTCGTTGATGGCCCGCAGGATTCCGGGCACATTGTGATGGATGTGCATCAGCCGGTGCGAGCCCGGTTCATAGTCGAGATGACAATGCGGCAGG
>Ga0209415_10008186_pt1 | contig 18163 bp, 19 predicted proteins | sample PeaSoiSIISIP2007_FD_187696 | JGI IMG/M metagenome (GOLD analysis project Ga0209415, IMG submission 187696) | Peat soil microbial communities from Weissenstadt, Germany - SII-SIP-2007 (SPAdes) (version 2) | ecosystem: Environmental > Terrestrial > Soil > Wetlands > Peat | place: Germany... | reverse complement strand
CGGGAACTCGCGCCGCTGGTGACCGACCTGAGTATGCTTGTCGGAGAAGTTATCGCGGATCTGAAACTCTCTTGTGAAGGCCGGCAGGTAGAGTTCCGTCTTGGCGCCTTGCCCTATGCACACTGTGATCCCGGCCTGATGCGCCAGGTCTTCTTCAACCTGCTTTCCAACGCCGTCAAGTTCACGCGCCCCCGCCCGCATGCGGTAATCGAAATCGGCCAGACCGAATTACAAGGGCGCCGCGCTCTCTTCGTCCGGGACAATGGCGTGGGCTTCAGCATGAAATACGCCGACAAACTGTTCGGCGTCTTCCAGCGGCTCCATCGTCCCGAAGACTTTGAGGGCACTGGCGTGGGCCTGGTGACCGTACAGCGCATCATTCAGAAGCACCGGGGGCGTATCTGGGCCGAGGCGGAAGTGGATAAAGGCGCGACTTTCTTCTTCACACTGGAAGGCCTCGAAGAGCGCGAGGCAGAAGAGCCCACGCCGGTAACAGGAGGGCTCCATGCCCGGAACTGACGTCGAAATCCTGCTCGTGGAAGACAGCCCGGAGGACGCGGAGCTCACGCTGCATTCCCTGCGCAAAGACAATCTGGCCAACCGCATCTTCTGGGCCCATGACGGTGAAGAAGCGTTGGAATTCCTGTTCTGCCGTGGGGCTCATTCCGGCCGTTCCTTCCTGCAACCACCCAAGGTCGTCCTGCTCGATCTGAAGCTTCCGAAAGTGGATGGGCTGGAGGTGCTGCGCCAGTTGAAGGAAGACCCTCGCACGAGTGCCATCCCCGTGGTCATTCTCACTTCCTCGAGGGAGGAGTCGGACGTGGTGAGCGGCTACCGCAACAGGGCTAACAGTTACGTCCAGAAGCCCGTGGATTTCGACCAGTTCCGCGAGGCCGTCCGCCAGCTCGGCCTCTACTGGCTAGTCACCAACCAGCCGCCCCGCGAGGCTGCCTTTTTCCGGAGTTGAATGGATGCAGGAGAAAGCCATTCTCGTGACGCAGAAGGAGGACAAAGCTTCGCAGGTGTTCCGCCTCCTTTTTGTCGAGGACAACGCAGAGGACCTCGAACTGATTCAACGGGAACTGCGCAAGGGGGGTCTGGCGTTCGAGGGCGAGGTGGTGTGCCGCCGCGAGGAGTTTGCGCGGCGCATCGGCGAAGCCTGCTTCGACGCCGTGTTGTCCGATTTCCGCCTGCCCGGCTGGAGCGGCCTGGATGCCGTGCGCGAACTCCGGAGCCGCGGCCTGGAGACCCCCTTCCTGCTCATTACCGGCACGCTCGGCGAAGAGAAAGCCGTGGAGTGCATGAGGCTGGGCGCCACCGACTGCATCTTGAAGGACCGGCTGGCGCGTCTGCCGCTGGCCGTGCGGCAGGCCATTGAAAACGGCCAACTCCGCGAGCGGCAACGGCGCATCGCCGAGGAGCTCTGGGCCAGCGAGTCCAAGCTGGGCATGGTGTTCTCCCAGCTCCCCGCCATCATCTGGACCACGGACCGGGACCTGCGCATGACATCGCTCACCGGGGCCGGGCTCGCCGATCTGCCCGGAAGCCACCAGCAACGCCGCTGGCTGCCGCTCCACCCGGCCGTGGATGCCTCTCATCCCAGCGTCATCGCTCACGGCCGTGCGCTGGCCGGCGAATCCATGGGATTCGAGTCGGATTTCGAGGGGCGCACGTACTGGAACCGCGTCGAGCCGCTGCGCGATCTGGCCGGGACAGTGACCGGATGCCTGGGACTGGCCCTGGACATCACCGAGAAAAAGCAACTCGAAGCCGAATCGCTTTTCCGTGCCGGCGAGCTTCGCCAGGCCAATCAGACGTTGGGGGCGCTGATCGCCAATGCCCCCGTGGCGATCATTGCCCTGCATCAAGCCGGCCGCGTCTCCATCTGGAATCCCGCTGCGGAACGCATGTTCGGCTGGACGGCCGGCGAGGTCCTGGGTAAGGAGCTGCCCAATGTGCCGGCGCAAGGGGAGGAGGAACACCGTGTGTTCCTCGAACTCCTCCTGCAAGGCGGCAGCGTCGCCGGGGTTGAGACGCAGCGCAAGCGCAAGGACGGCACGCTGATTGACGTGAGCCTTTCGGCCGCTTCGGTGAAAACCGCAGGAACGCCACAGGACGCGTCCGGAGAGCTGATGCTGATCGCCGTGCTCACCGACATCACCGGGCGCAAGCGCGTGGAGGCGGAAATGCTCCGGCTCAACACGGCCATCGAGCAGTCGGCCGAAGCCGTGGTGATCTCCGACACAGAAGGGTTCATTCGCTACGTGAATCCGGCGTTCTGCTCGATGACGGGATACTCGAAGGAGGAGGCTGTCGGCAAGTCCACCAGCCTGCTGAAGTCGGGACGCCAGGACGACGCCTTCTACGCGAAGCTCTGGAAAACTATCCTCAACGGACACACCTGGCGCGGAGAGTTCCAGAACCGGCGCAAGGACGGCTCCATCATCTCGATGGAAGCCTCAATCACGCCGGTGCGCGGCCCGCGCGGTGGGATTACCTCATATATTTGCATGCAGCAGGACATCACCGACCGCAGGGCGCTGGAGCACCAGCTCCTGCAGGCGCAGAAGTTCGAAGCCATCGGCCAGCTTGCGGGGGGGATTGCCCACGACTTCAACAACGTGCTCGCCGCGATACTGGGCATGGCGGAGCTGGGGAAGGTGGAAGCGCCGGAAGGCACGCGCATCCGCGAACGGCTGGAGAAAATCTGCCACCACGCGGGCCGCGCCGTCGCTCTCACCCGCCAGTTGCTGGCCTTCTCCCGCCGCCAGCAGCTCGAACGGCGGGACATCAACCTGAACCATGCCGTGAGCGAGGTTACCAGCCTGCTGGCCGAATCCTTGGGAACTGATGTCGAGATGACCACGGAGGCCGCGCCGGACCTCGCCAGCATCCACGTGGACCCGTCCCAGATCGAACAGATCCTGATGAACCTGTGCGTCAATGCGCGCGACGCCATGCCCCACGGCGGGCGCCTGACGATTGCCACGGGAAACGTGCATTTCGAGGAAGACGATTGCCGCCGCCATCCCGGCATCGCGCCCGGGGATTACGTCCGCCTGTCGGTTGCCGACACGGGGACGGGGATGGACGCGGCCACTCAGGAGCGCATCTTCGAGCCGTTCTTCACCACCAAACCGCCCGGCCGCGGCACGGGATTGGGTCTGGCCACCGTGTACGGTGTGGTGAAGCAGCACGGGGGATGCATTGACGTGACCAGCGCGCCGGGCCAGGGCACCACGTTTCGGATTTACTTCCCCACCTCGGTTACCGCCGAGCGGAGTCCCGCTCCCGCTTCAGACGCGGAGCCGGTGCGCGGTGGCAAGGAAACCATCCTGCTGGCCGAAGACCACGAGGGACTGCGCGAGCTGATCCACGAGGCGCTGGAAGCGCTGGGCTACACTGTGCTCGCGGCGGGCGACGGCGAGGAGGCCCTCGAACTGTTCCGGCAGCACCCAGGCGCTGTGGACCTGCTCGTTCTGGACGTGGTGATGCCGCGCCTTCGCGGGCCGGATGCCTACAAGCGCATCCGCGCGCTGGATGCCGGCGTCCCGGTGCTTTTCTGCACGGGCTACAATCCCGACTCGGCACAGTTGGAAACCCTGACGGGCCACCCGGTCCTGCAGAAGCCCTATCCCGCGCGCGAGCTGGCGCGCATCGTGCGCCAGCTTCTCGACCACCGCCCCTGCCGCAAAACCTGACCCGCCGCCTGCCGAAAATCGCGCGTTGCCGTGGTATACTCCCTCGTCTTGGCGGCTGGCCGGAACCATGGATGAGCCGCTGCAGGTGAAACGAGTCTATGGAACAGAAACGAGAGCAGGCCTTTGTCGGCGTTTTCGTGATTATCGCCGCGAGCCTTCTGATTGTGACGATCTTCGCCATCGGCGGCGCATTTGGCCGCTCGGGGCTGAGCTTCCATGCCTATTTCAAGAACGCCGGGGGACTCGAGCCGGGCTCACTGGTGCGTTATGCGGGGATCCGCGTGGGCCGCGTGGAAAAGATCCATGTTGACGCCAACGACCCCGCGCGCGTCATTATGGATCTCGGCGTCGATCCGGGTGTCCCCGTCAAGACGGACAGCCTGGCCAAGGTCGCCACGCTTTCGGCCCTGGGCGAGAATTACCTCGAGATCATGCCCGGCAAGCCGGAAAGCCCGCTGGCCAAGAACGGCGCCGTGCTCCCTTCCAAGGAATTTTTCGGCATCACGGACCTGACTGACATGCTCAATAAGCTGGGCCCGGATGTCCAGAATCTCATCGGCAACGTGAATGACCGGGTGACCCAGCTCAAAGTCACCATCGACCGTACCAACGACGTGCTCAGCGACCAGAATCGTGCCCACTTTTCCGGCGCCGTGGGCAACCTGGACGGCATGCTGGCCGAAGACCGGCCGCGCATCAAGAGCACCCTGGGCCGCGTTGACGAGATGTCCGCCAAACTCGGACCCACCGTCGACCAGTTCAAGGAGACGGCCAAACAGGCGGACGGTACGCTGAAAAAGATCGACGACATTCTCGGCGATAACCGCGCCGACCTGCGCGCCTCCATCACGCAGTTGCGCAAGACGCTGGCCGATTCGAACAAACTGGTGGATCAGTTGAACCGTACGATGAACACCAACGGCGAGAACATCGACGAGATGCTCGAAAACATCCGGCTGGCTACGGAAAATCTGCGCGAGTTCACCGATACGATCAAGGCCCGGCCCTATTCCCTGATTCGCACGGTGCAGCCTCCCGAGCACAAGCCGGGGGAGGCATCCAAGCCGTGAGAGAGGTTCCTGGCATGAAGCTTCGATTTCGCGTGATCGCGCCGGTGGCGGCGGCCTGCGCCGTGCTGCTGGCGGCCTGCGGCGCTGCCCGTCCGATCAAGTATTATTCGCTGGATCCCCCCGCCATCACGCCCGCGGCGCAGCGGCTGGACGTTTCCCTTCTCATTGGCCACTTGGGCGCGCCGCTCGTCTATCGCGATACGCGCATCGTCTACCGCACAGGGGTCAACGAGGTGGGTCTGTACGATGAACACCGCTGGGTCGAGGCGCCGGCGATTATGGTGGAAGAAATGCTTCTCCACGGCCTGCGGAAAAGCGGGAGATATTCCAGCGTCCAGCTCATCGCCTCCAACGCGCATGGGGATTACGTCCTCCGGGGCCGGGTGGAACGATTCGAGGAGGTCGAGGGCAAGCCCCTGAGCGCGCGCGTATGGCTGCACCTGAGCCTCTACGATCCCAAGGATGGGCAGACCGTCTGGACCCAGAATTACGAGCAGGACGAAGAAGTTTCCGGCAGCGATCTTTCCAGTGTAGTCGCCGCGCTCGACCATAACCTCGGGCGCGGCGTCCAGGAACTCACCGCGGGGCTCGACCAGTACCTTTCCGCGCACCCCCGCCCGGCTTCCGCCGCAAACTGAGTAGCCGGCAATTCTCACCAGAGCTGTAGCGCAGGGCGTCGAGCCCTGCGGCTTTTGTTCCCTGGCTGGCATTTTTCGAAAGCGCCGAGTCGTCACAGTCCGTGGCGCTGTAGTTTCAAACATACCCACAAGGTTCGGGGGAAGAACCGCAGGGCCAGGCGCCCTGCCCTACACCTCCATGCTGATGGGCAGGGTGTGGTGGGAAATGCTGGCTAGCTGTCAGCACGCCAACGCGTTCCGGCTCGGGCGGAAGCCGTCCAGATTGCCCAGGACGGCGACCGAGATTTTCTCGGGGCGGAAGAGGTCGCGGCAGAGCTGCTGGATTTCCTCGCGGGTCACTGATTCAATCGAACGCGTCACTTCCTCGGTGGAGTAGAAACGGCCGAAATAGAGTTCCTGCCGCGCCAGGTTGGACATGCGGGCGCTCGAGGATTCCAGCGACAGCAGGAGCGAGCCGATCAGGTGGTCTTTGGCGCGCCGCAACTCCTCTTCCGTCACCGCTTCGGCCTTCAGGCTGCGGAATTCCTGCGTCACGCACGCGATCACCTTCTCTGCCTTCTCCCGCGCCGTCCCCGCGTAGACGCACAGCGAGCCCGCGTCGCGGTAAGGGTTCAGGTCGCTGAAAATCGAATACGCCAGTCCCTGCTGCTCGCGGATGTTCTGGAACAGGCGTGAAGACATTCCGCCGCCGAGAATGTAATTCAACACGGAGAGCGCGTAACGCCGGTCGCTCGCCGCCGGGCACGAGGGCACGCCCAGGCAAATCTGCACCTGCTCCAGGCCCTTCTTGGTGCGCATGGTGATGTGGGACCGCGCCACCGGCGGCGCTTCCGCGGAGCGCGGGCCGGGCCTCCGGCCGCCCCGGCTGGCCCCGAATTCACCAGCCACCAGTTCGCGGATCTCCCGGTGCTTCAGATTTCCCGCGGCGCTCACCAGCAGATTCGCGGGCACAAACAAATCCTGGTAGGAGGAACGCACCTTGCCGCTGTCGAATCGCCGCACGGTCTCGCGCGTGCCCAGGATGGGCCGGCCCAGGGCGTGATTGCGCCAGAAGTTCTGGGAAAAGATTTCGTTCACCAGGTATTCCGGGTTGTCCTGCTCCATTTTCAGTTCTTCCAGGATGACGCCTTTTTCCTTCGCCACCTCTTCCTCGGCGCAGCGCGACCGCAATACCATGTCCGCCATGATGGCGAAGGCCTGCGGCGCGTGCTCGTCCAGCACTTTCGAGTTCAGGCAGATCATTTCCTTCGCGGTGAAGGCGTCCAGAAAGCCTCCCAGACGCTCGATTTCCCGCGCGATGTCCTCGGCGGTGCGCCGCTCCGTCCCTTTGAAGAGCATGTGCTCGATGAAGTGGGCGATCCCGGAGAGTTCGGAGGGCTCGCTGCGCGAGCCGGAGCGCGCCCAGATACCCAGGGCCACGGAACGCACCTGCGGCATGGCCTCGGTGATCACCAGCAGGCCGTTCGGCAGCACTTCCCGTTCGATGTGGCGTGGTTCCGTCATGGGGTTGCCGCGACTCTTGCTGCGGCGGCGCGCATCTCCATTCTAGCCGGGTTTTCCGGAGAAAAAAGCCGGGACCATCGGCGGTGTTGCCGGCTCAGGAGGACTTCAGCGCGGCAGAGAGTTTTCCGTATTCGCTGGTGTAGTAGAGCGGGACATCCATGTACGTGCCTTTGTCGGCGGAATAGACCTCGCAACTGTCGTAGGGGTAGGAGTAGATGTGCAGGCTCACCGCTCGCTCGTTGTACTCCGGCAGGTTCAGCACCTGGTGCACCGGCTCGACGGGATTGACCGCGGCGGGGTGCAGGGCATCCATCACATACGTATCCGTGGGCACCATGTGGCAGACCTGCTTGGCGCGGTCGGTCACCTCCACGCGGAAGTTCTGCACCTTTAATTTGCCGATGGGCACGGACATCCAGCAGTTCTGCCCGCGGTGATTGTGGATGCGGCTCAACTGCCCGATCTGCCAGCAGATGGCGATCACTTCGAAGAGTTCGCATTTGAAGATCAGGTTCCGCGTGTAACAGCACGGGTCCCAGTGCAGAAACGGCTCGAGCGTGCCCGCCTCGACGCCCCGCGCCTGGCAGTATCCCAGCACGTTCTCCACCGTGAACTTCCCCTTCTCGATCCCGTTGAGCTGGCGGACCCATTCGCCGACGGGCAGTTGCTCCATGGCTTCCTCCGAAAGAGGGCGGATAGCCCTGAGTATAGCGGAAACCCGCGCCGGTGGCGCAGCCACTCCTGCCTGCCCTGAGGAACGAAGGGGCTGCGCTCTTCTAGTCGAAACTCTGCCGCAAGATTCGTCAATTCCGCGCGTGCTACCATTCGAGCGGGGCGCAGGCCCACACAGATGCCCGTGGAATTCCTGGGAAAATCACAGCCGGAATTGCGCGAATGGATGGCCTCGCTCGGCGAGCCCGCCTACCGCGGCGCGCAGGTGTATCACGCCCTGTATGCCGAGCGCCGGTTCGATTTTGCGGCCATGACCAACCTGCCCGCGGCGCTCCGCGAACGCCTGGCGCGAGAGGCAACAATCACGCTGCCGCCTGTGGCCCGGAAATACCATTCCGCCGACGGCTCGGTGCGCTATTTGCTGCCGCTCGGAGCGGATTCGCGCGACGCCGGCGTTGGACGCGCGGCCACCGTCGAAGCGGTGTTCATGCCGTCGGAGGCCCGCCAGACGATTTGCATCTCGACGCAAGCGGGCTGCGCCGTGGACTGTAAATTCTGCCTGACGGCCACGCTCGGTCTGGTGCGGAATCTGACGGCGGGGGAAATCGTGGGGCAGGTGCTTGTGGCGCTCGCGGAAAACCGCGAGCGACTCGCACCGCGCACCAACGTCGTGCTGATGGGCCAGGGTGAGCCGCTGCTCAACTACGATGCGACCATGGCGGCGGTGCGGATCCTGCTGGACGCCAACGCCGTCGCGCTCTCGCCGCGCCACGTCACGCTTTCCACCAGCGGCATCGTGCCGGGCATCGAACGGCTGGCGCAGGAAAAAATACGGCCGAAGTTGGCCGTCTCGCTGAATGCTTCGAACGACGAGCAGCGCGATGCGATCATGCCCATTAACCGCAAATATCCGATTGCCGTGCTCCTCGAAGCCTGCCGGCGGTACCCGCTGCGCCCGTGGGAACGGCTCACGTTTGAGTACGTGCTGCTGGGCGGCATGAACGACGCGCCGGAAGACGCGCGCCGCGTGGTCCGCCTGCTCTCCAGCCTGCGCGCCAAGGTCAACCTGATCCCGTGGAATCCGGGAGAACTGCCCTATCGCCCTCCCGCGGCCGCGGCCGTCGAGGAATTCCGCCGCATCATGGCGGAAAAAGATGTGCCGGTGTTCGTGCGCTATTCGCGCGGGCAGGACATTTTCGCGGCCTGCGGGCAGCTCGCGGTCATCGAATCGTCAATCGAATCGCGCGCCTGAGCGCAGCGCGGGCGGGCTCGCTTCGCTCTGGGACGCGGTGAATACTTACGGGAGCGGCTCGGCGCGGTAGAGCTGTGCCGCGTGCTTTGCCGTGGCGGCAATGGCCATCAGCACCATTCCCGCCATGGCGATCACGCCGCCGACGTCGAACAAGCGGTAAAACTCATCGAGCATGTGGACCAGGGGCACGCGCGGATAATAGAAGTAGAGCGCCAAGTTCCCCACCGAAAGCAGGATGCGCAGCTCCGTCGGCCCGATCCCGCCGAACGACATGTGAAACGTGCCGATCGTATACGTCGCCAGGTACACCTCGATGGAGAGGATGTAGTAAGCGATCAACAGGCCCGCGGCGACCAGCAGGCTCATGTAGCCGGAGAGCGCCAGGCCGCCGAGAAGGAAAAGCGCGCCGAACGTGTCCACCACGTGGTCCACATAGAAGCCGTAGCGCGGGCGCGGCTGATTGCGAAATCGCGCCAGCGTCCCGTCCAGGCTGTCGCCGAACCAATTGACGGCCAGGCAGAGGATCACGAGCAACAGGCCTGCACGATGCTCGCGCGACAGCCAGTACGACAGCCCCGCGCCGAGCATCGACAGCAGCCCCAGAACCGTGAGGCCGTCGGAGCTGACCCACCCAGGCAGCCGTGCCGCGAGCCACAGCAGGCACGTTTTCTCCACGCGCGCCAGCACGCTCTGCTGCGCGCGCTCCGCGGATTGAAATCCTGTTTCCGCCATCGAAATCACCTCGTGCGCGATGGATGCCGGTTGGGAACCACAGAGAAAGTACGCTGCGTCCGCTGCCTCGCGCAATGGGCCTATTCGCGAATCCCGATCACCGCCATCATCCGCCCGGTGCGGCCGCGTTCGCGGCGGTGGCTGAACAGAAGATCCGTGCGGCACGCGGTGCACAGCGCGCTGCAAACGACCTGCGCGGCCGGAACGCCCGCTGATTCCAGCTGCCGGCGATTTGCCGCGCGCAGGTCCAGATGCACGCGCGGCGCGGGCGCATCGTGGCCCGGCGGAGTCATGGAGAGCCACGGAAACGGCGCGGGGTCGTCGCCGCCGGCCAGGCGCTCGAAAGGGCCATCGAACCATTCCCGCGCATCCGCGAATTGCGCCGCAAACGCCTGGGCCACCTCCGGGCCGACCTCGTAGCAGCAGCCCCCGATGGCCGGTCCGAGCGCCGCCACCACGTCTTCCGCGCGCGTGTTGAACTCCATTTTCATGCGCCCCAGCGTTTTTTCCGCGATGCGCGCCAGCGTGCCTCGCCAGCCTGCGTGCACCGCGGCCACCGCGCGAGTTCGCCGGTCGGCCAGCAGGATGGGCACGCAGTCCGCGGTCTTCACGGCCAGCAGCAGCCCCGGCGCGCGGGTGATGAGCGCGTCGCCGCGCGGAGGCTGCGCGGGCACCGCGTCCACTCGATGGATCAGGTCGGTGTGGCGCTGGCGCTGCGTCACGAGCCAGCCGCGCCCCGCCCCCAGGGCGCGGAGAAATGCCGCGCGGTTCGCCTCGACGGCCTCCGTCGTATCCCATTCCGTCGCGCCGAGATTCAGCACGCGCCCGTCGCCCAGCAGGCTCGTGCCTCCCGTCCGCGTGCTGAATCCGTGGACCAGCCAGGGAAGACGCTCGAGGGTGGTTGCGCGCAACAGAGTCAGACGGCCCGAGCGGGAGGCGTGCCAGCCGGACCCCGCTCCGCCGGCGCCCGCGCGATCCGCGGCCCGCCGCCGCCGTACGCCCTTGAATGGTTTGCGCAGTTTTTTCATGCCGTGCAGAAAACAGTATAAACCGGGTGGCGCCGAGACTCCGTGAGATAGGTGTTGCTGCCGTACGCCGGCGAGAGATCTTCGAGCGGGCCGGAACGCGCCTCACTCGATCCGGATCATCGCCGGCTTCTTGAACAGGCAGCTCGCCGAGCCGATGATAAGAATATCCATCGGCCCGCAATACGGCCCGCCATGGCCGGTGACCAAGCCGAGCCCGCGGGCGCCCGAGGGAACTTCAAACACGCGTGAAGTAGTGACGGATTCCCCCGGCTGCAACAGCACATCCAGCGGGACAGCGGACGGGTCCGGATCGGGAGAATAGAGGTGACCCCGATCATCGATAAGGTAGATCCACGCTCCGCTCGCTCGCTGGGCCACGCGGCCCGCCCGGCTGGAAATCCGAAGCCCCACCTGATAGGAAATCCGAGCCGCCGCGGGCGTCCGGCTCACTTTTTCCGCCGTCAAGCACCAATCGTCAAGACACCACGGCTCTCCAACGGGGATCACGCGTTGCGGCTTCAAGAACGACACCGCAATTCCAGCCAAGAGATATCCGGCGGCGCAGGTGCCGTAAACCCGCAGAATCCGGAGCGCCGTGGGGCGCTGCCCTCGAATCGCGGCAACCGCGGCGACGGCCAGGGTGATAACGGACGAAAGAAACGCAAGAAGGAAGAGCAGATCGAAAAGGCTCATGGCGCGCTTGCTCTGCCTCAACCGCTCGCAAGCATCCGGCGAGCCGCCATCCCCGCGTAGGCGCCGGCCATGGGAAACGCCAGAATCACGAGGCCGCCGGCGAGCGATCCCGCGGTCCACGCGTGCAGTATGCCGTGGAGTGGAATCCAGATGCCGATGCCCAGCGCCCACAGCCAGGGGCGCTGCGGCCCGATCAAGCCGAAGAGGCCCGCGCTGAGGAGCAGGAACCCTGCGGTGATCCCGGCGTCGTCCCACTTCGGCCGGGAATCCACGTAGGCGATCGCGATTCCGAGAGCGACAGCTGCCGCAAACAGCAGCGGGTTCCATACGCGAAATCTTTCCGCTGCGAATTGCGCGGCGACCATTCCGGGCGCTCCGAAGCGCTCCAGCGCCTCCTGTTCGGCGGCTTCGGGCGTCAGGCCGCGATGCCGTCCCGCCTCGACGGCGTCCACCAGGTGGCCTCTCGACTCTTCGACGAATCTGGATGCAAACAGGCCGCGCTTTCGCAACTCCCGTGCGAGATCCGCGAGATACGCTTCCACCGCGGCGTTCATGCGGCCCCCTCGACCACGCCGTGGACGGCGCGGGCGAACTCGCGCCACTCTTCCCGCCGCTCGGCCAGCCTGCGCAACCCTTTCGCCGAGAGCTGGTAGACGCGCCGGCGGCGGCCGTTCCGCTCCGACCACCGGCTCGTCAGTAGTCCCGCACGTTCCAGCCGGTGCAGCGCCGGGTAGAGTGTCCCCTCGGGCAAGTCGAACGCGCCGCGGCTGCGGGCGCGCAGCGTTTCCGCCACGGCATAGCCGTGTGCGGGCCGCGCCTCGAGCGCGGTCAGGAGAAGCAGATCGAGATGGCCCTTCAGCGCTTCGCCCTTCATACATCGCTATGCTATACCTAGCAGTACGATGCGTCAAGCCGGTTTCCGGCGCGCATCCCTCCGCTCATCTACAGCCGCCCCAGGAAATCAATCATCGCTTCGTTCACCTCGCGGGCTCGCTCCTGCTGCGTCCAGTGCCCGCATCCCGGCAGAATAAGCGTTCCCCGAAGCTGCGGCACAAAACTCGGCAGGCGGGCGATGACTTGGTCCATGCCGCGGAAAGCCAGCACCAGGTCGCGGTCCCCGGCGATGTAGAGTGCCGGGACGGTCACCGGCGCCCCGGCGAACGGCGCCAGGAGTTCCCAATTGCGGTCGATGTTGCGATACCAGTTCAGGCCGCCGCGAAATCCCGTGCGCGTGAATTCGCTCACGTAGTAATCCACGTCCGCCTCGGCGAGCCACGCGGGCAGCGACGCTGGATTCAGGATGCGCGCCAGAAAACCGCCCCGCCGCGGCACCATGCCGACATCGCCGACGGGCGTTCCGCTGCTCTCGAGGCGAGGCGCATCCCCCGAGGCGGAATAGAGCAGGCCGCGAATGCTCAGCCGGACATCGCGCTCGAGCTCCGTCTCGGCCACGCCCGGAGATTGGAAGTAAAGCTGGTAGAACAACGCGTCGTCGCTCTGCGGCATGACGCTGGTGGGGCGCGACGCGCGTCGCGGAACGTACGGCACGCTCAAGCCGATTACGCCTCGAAAGCGATCGGGACGCAGAAGCGCTGCGTGCCACGCCACCGGAGCGCCCCAGTCGTGTCCGGCAATCACAGCCTTCTCCGTGCCGAGCGCGTCCAACAGGCCCACGATGTCGCCAACCAAGTGGAAGAGCGTGTACTGATCGATTTCCTGCGGGCGGTCGGTCCCGCCATAGCCGCGCATGTCCGGCGCCACCGCGTGGAATCCAGCCTCCGCAAGCGCGTGCACTTGATGGCGCCACGAATACCAGGATTCGGGAAATCCGTGACACAGGACTACAAGCGGACCCGCCCCGCATTCCGCAACGTGCATGCGGATTCCGTTCGTTTCGATAACTCGGTGCTTTACTTCCTTCACTGCGCTCTCCAGTTTCGCGGGAGGTTTGCGCCGCCGAACTTGTTCCCTCCGGGGAAGCTCCGCAAATGTGAGTTTTTCAGCTTCCTGCTAATGCCTGAGCACGCCCGCAAGCACTCCGCTGAAGGAGTCCTGCCACGCATGGGCGATCATTCCCGGGCGAACCGTTCCGCGCCATTGGGCCAGAATCCCGAACATCACTCCGTACAGGCCGATCAGAATCGCCCTCCGTGAGCCCTGGTACGCGTGGGCCACGCCGAATGCCGCCGCGGAGAGGAGAATTCCCGCGGGAACGCTCTTCGTGAATGCCATGAACTGCCGCTGCAGATAACCTCGGAAAATCGTCTCCTCGCAAATGCCCGCTGTGACAGAGAGCGCCATCCAGAGCGCGATCTCGGCGCCCCCCTGCGGGAATAGGAATTGCAAATTGCGGCCCATCGTGTCGGCGTGCAGCAGCCGGTTCAAAATGACCAGGGGAATGAGCGACAGGATCCAGTACGCCGCGGCGACTCCGATATCCCGCCGCACTTGGCGCGCGGATTGCCAGCGATCTCCCAGCACGATGCTGAGAGGTGCGCCCCTGCTCCTCACTCCCGCCACGATGAATGCGAACAGGAGCCAATCAAAGAGAAGAGCGAACAGGTAGAGGCGGACGCGGTGCGGAATCACCTCCGCCGTCATCTGGTCCACCATCATCCTTCCCAGGAATGGCCACACGACGACGAATATGGCGAGCACGAGAATCGTGTGGATCGGGCCAGCGGCCTTCGGGTATCGCTCTGACGCGGACTGAGCCGGGGCAGAAGGCTCCATGATTGCTCCTTCCCGCTAGGATGCCACATCGGCGCGGTGTACCAGCCACAGAATAAGGCACGGTGGCGACGGCTCACCTCCGGACCTGGCTGCGGGAGAGGACACGCAGGAATGCCTGTCCCACCGGGCGGCTGTGCTACTGTTGGCCCATGATCGTCGGGCTGGGCGTTGATATCGCGGAGATCAGCCGCATCGAAGCGGCTATCCGCCGTTACGGCGAGCATTTTCTCCACCGTCTGTTCACGCCCGCAGAAATCGAATACTGCAATAGTCACCGCAACCGCTTCGAGCGCTACGCCGGACGGTTCGCTGCCAAAGAGGCCGCCATGAAGGCGCTCGGTACCGGCTGGCGCCGCGGCGTGCGCTGGGTGGACATCGAAGTTGTCCGCGAGCCGGCCGGAAAGCCCACGCTGCGTCTCGCCGGGCAGGCCGGCCTCTTCGCGGCGCAGCTCGGCGTGCGCAACATTGTCCTTTCGATCACGCACTCGGGGGACACGGCGCTGGCGGAAGTGATCTTCGAAAGCTGAATAGACGCGAGCGGATGGCTCACCCGCCCGCGCCGCAGGTGATGGAAACCGTTCCGCCGATTTCGGGGGGATGCATGAGAGATATATCGCGTCTGCCGTCTACTCCGGCGATGAAGGTGCAACTCGCCAGACTCTTCGGCTCCTCCTCGTCAGAAGCCCGGCTGGAATCCGGGTCTGCCGCGCGATGGCGCCGGGTTCTGCGCAAGGTTTTGCAGGAGCTGGAATTTTATCTCAGTGCTAACGTCGAAACGGATGCGGTCCACCTGTTGATGCTGCACTCCGGGCTCGCTGCCGCCAATCAGAGCCTGAATCGGCCCAAATTTTGGCCCGGCTATATCGAAGGGATTACTCGTTTTGCTTTGATGTTGATGGGAGACTATCCCGACCACAGGAAACGCCGCCCGGGCCCGCGGCGAGACGCCTACTATCAGCTATCTCGTTTAAGGGAAGTCCGCTTCACTCAGACTCCGGCCCAGAGGTTGCATACGCTGTTGGCAGCCCCGCTGGTCGGCATCCAGCTAAAAACACCCCCCGGTCGTGCCCTTGCCGAGTTCCACAGGCAGTTCGGCTCCAGAGCCGGCCCCCGCCATTTCTTCACCTGGTATCGCCAACACCATCCCGCGGATTACGCTGCCGTCTTTTAGTTAAATCCCTGAAGCCCGCCGTGCCGGCGGATGCGCGCCATGCCGTAAAGTGGCGCAGCCACTCCTGTCGAAGATCCTGAGGGACGAAGGGGCTGCGCTCCCCGTGCACGCCCTGCCTCCCTCCTACGCAACGAGATCCGCCACCTCGCCGCGCATTTGCGGCCCGTTCGCTGTAAGCCGCACCTCCAGCCAGCAATTGCTGGGCCAGCAGCCGGAAACGCGAACGTGCAAGTAATTGCCGCTGAGCGCGCCGGTCCAGGCGCCCCCGTCGGCATCGATTCCCGTCCGCTCCAGCGTAAGCACCCGATGCCGTGAGCCGTCCTGCACAGCGCGAAATGCCGCGGCCTTCTCTTCAGAGACTTTGCGCAGTTCGCGGGCTCGCCCGCGAATCGCCGCGGGCCCCACTTCTTCCGCGAGCGCCGCAGCCCTGGTCCCCGGCCGGCTGGAATACGAGAACACGTGGAGATAGCTGAACGGCAGGCGTTCCACGAACTCGAGCGTGCGCCGGTGATCTTCTTCCGTTTCCCCGGGAAAGCCGCAGATCACGTCCGCGCCGATGGCCGCCCCGGGCAGCCGCTCCGTCACGCGCAGAATCCGCTCGGCATAGTGCGCCGCGCGATACCAGCGATGCATGGCCGCCAGCATGCGGTCCGAGCCGGATTGCAGCGGCACGTGGAAATGCGGTGCAATGCGTCCGGAGCGCGCCACCAGATCCACGAGGTCGAGCGTCACGTCCATCGGCTCGATGGAGCTGAGCCGCAGCCGTTCGATCGGCGTATCCTCCACCAACTTCGCGAGCAGATCCCCCAGCGGAACGCGCGGCATGAGGTCGCGTCCATATGCGCCCAGGTTGATGCCGCTCAGCACCACCTCGCGCGCGCCCGCCTCGGCCAGCGCGCACATTTCTTCTATCACTCGCCCGGGCGGGAGGCTCCGGCTGCGCCCGCGCACAAACGGGATCACGCAATAGGTGCAGCGATTGTTGCACCCGTCCTGGATCTTCAGCAAGGGACGCGTGCGCCCCGCGCCGGCCGCGGCACCCGCAGCTCCCACAGCAGAAGTCACGAGCACTTCATCAGCCTCGAAGATGTCGCCGGTCAGTATTTTGGGGGTGCGCGCGAGCGCCATCGGCGCCGCACCCGCCAGCGCTCCCAGCGGCACGAAATCCTCATTTCGTACCGCCGGCATCTTCCCGGCGTTTTCTTGCGCCTCCCCCACCAGCGCCCCAATCTGGCGCTGGTACGAATTTCCCACTACCCAGGCCACACCCGGCAGCGCGGCCAATTCTTCCGGTGCGCGTTGCGCGTAGCATCCCGTAGCCAGGATGCGCGCGCCCGGATTTTCCCGGTGGACGCGGCGGATCGCTTCCCGCGCCTGCGCGTCGGCCGCCGCAGTCACGGTGCATGTGTTCAGCACCACCACGTCCGCATCCGAGGCCGCGCGCACGCGCACCAGTCCGCCGGCGGCGAGTTGGCCTTCGATCGCCGCCGCGTCCGCCTGCGTGGCCCGGCATCCGAAATTTTCCAGCCAGTAAGTGGACATCATGTGGGCCGTGGCACAGCCACTCTTGGCTCTGCTCTGTCCTGTCCCGCCCGCCGCCGTAGTATAGCAACCCTCCGCGCCGTCATCAGAAGTGGATCGGCAGCGGGTAGTGGATCAGTTTGCCTAGTAGCACAGAAAATCCCGTCTGTGCGCGCGCTCAACTGCCTCAAAACAACCTAGCAAGGAAATAGTGAGCCATCCCACGACTCCATCTGGGCAAACTGACGCACTACCCAGAAGCGGAGTCCCGCCGCGGCTCTTTTCCCCCACCGATGGTTTACACTATCTTCATGAATCTGATGACGGTCCGCAGGATTGCTTTCTCGGCCCTGGGCCTGCTGCTCTGCGCCGCGGCCGGAGAATCCTATCTTCATTCCACATTCGGTCCCCAGGCCGCCTTCAACGGCATTCTAGGCGTTTTACTGCTCATCCTTGGAGCGACCTCCAAAGTAGCTTGAAGGTGATGCCGGCCTCCGCGGCGCGGAGCGATACCAAACCAGCAATGCAAATCGCTCCGGGCCAGTTCTCCGCCGCTACGGCGGGTTTGCGGAAACTGCAATTTGGGTGGAAGATGCACCCGAAATCGGCTCCGGAACTCGCCTCAACTCCACAGGAGGAACGTATGATCACATCTTTCATTCGCCGTCGCTGGTGGGTTGTCGCCGTCCTGATCGCCCTGGTCGTGCCGCTCGGGGCGGCCAAAGCCCCGGATCTCAACCCCGCCGCCCTGGCCTATAAACTACCGGACCAAATCCACTGGAACGACGATCCCATGGGATTGAAATCGGCGGTCCTGCTCGGAGATCCCTCGAAGCCGGGTCTCTACATCATGCTGGTCAAATGGACTCCGGGCCACATGAGCCATCCGCACTTTCATCCCAACGACCGGTTTATCACCGTGCTGTCGGGAACCTGGTGGGTGGGCACCGGCAGCAAGTTCGATCCGGCGAGCACCGTACCGCTGCCGGCAGGCACCTTTGTGACGCACTTCGGCAAGCAGATCCACTACGACGGCGCGAAGGACGTGGAAGCCGTGCTGCAAATCGTCGGCGAGGGTCCGGCGACAGCTACTCCCGCAGAAGTAAAGTGAGGTGGGGGTGGTTGCCACTGCGCCAGCCGAATCTCGGGTTATAGAGTGCCAAATTGCGGCAGCAACGACTTTGAGACTCGCTCCGAAAGGGCGATCTTCAATACCGGATTCTCTGGTTCAACGAGGGAGGCCGACACGGCGCACAAGGTCCTCGAAGCGCGGGTCCGAGCGGAGAGGATCGAAGCCTGGCCGCAGCAGGACACCCGGGTTAAATCGCTCTTCGTAGCCTTTCTTAAGCTGCGTAATGGCTTGATCCGTATCCCCCAGAGCTGCATAGATCACGGCAATTTCCGAGGCAAGCGAATGGCCGGGGCTTGAACGCTTCTTGAGATCGCTCA
>Ga0209415_10008185_pt1 | contig 18164 bp, 18 predicted proteins | sample PeaSoiSIISIP2007_FD_187696 | JGI IMG/M metagenome (GOLD analysis project Ga0209415, IMG submission 187696) | Peat soil microbial communities from Weissenstadt, Germany - SII-SIP-2007 (SPAdes) (version 2) | ecosystem: Environmental > Terrestrial > Soil > Wetlands > Peat | place: Germany... | reverse complement strand
CTGGTGGAGCCGAGCGGAATCGAACCGCTGACCTCCTCATTGCGAACGAGGCGCTCTACCAACTGAGCTACGGCCCCACTTCGCCTGGGCGAAGGGCGCGGCACATAAAGGCGGGCGCCCTTGGCTGTCAAGGACGGCCCGGCGGGGCTGGTGTCTCAGCCTCCCTAATCCCGCCGTTGACAAGCATGGCGCGGACTCCAGGTCGGCGGTATGGTCCGCCTCATGAGCCACATGGCGCCATCTGAGTTACGGGCGATTGCCCTGGCGACCACGATGATAGCTGGCATGGCTGGGGCGTTTATCGCGATCTTCGCCGGCATCTGGAGCGCCAAGCATCCTCAGGCCCGTGGTTTCGATTTCATCGCGAGCGCCCGGCGCATTCGAGCAATGCCCGTTCCAGCGAGGGACGATGCCTAGAGGCCCCCGCGGAGAGAAGCGCCCAGGCGACGTGATCGGCGCGGCCATCATGGTCGCGAACGTCGCGACGGGCGAGGTCGAGGACAACGCCACGCCAGCCGAGCGCGGACCGCGCGGCGCCTAAAAGAAGCGTTTAGCGGATTTGGGAAACTGAGACCCTACCCGGCGGGAGGCCCTTGCCGGCGACGCGCCTTGCCGGGTGGGGCGGCGCAGGATAGCTAGCGCCTCTCGCTGGCCGGCCCGGACCGATGGTTGCGCTGATCCAATTCCTGTTCCTCGTCTTGCACTACCTGATCCAGGCGGTGATCTGGTCGATCTTCGCCTATGTGATCATCACCTGGTTGGTGAGCTTCGACGTCATCAACATGAGAAACCGCATGGCCAACCAGGTCGTGCGCTTCCTCGAACGAATTAACCGCCCGCTGCTGAGGCCGGTCAGCCGCATCATCCCCACGCTGGGCGGGCTCGACCTTTCCCCCATGATCGTGATCATCGTGCTCATGGCGGCAGACCGGGTGCTGTTGCCGGCGCTCGGCGACTGGCTGATCTCGCTGGTCGTCTGAGGCCGGAGTGCTCGCTCGCGCGTTGAAGGCGCATGGCCGAGCCCAATCCGAGACCCGCGCCGGACGCGCCGCGTCCGCGCCCCAGCCCGCCAGGGCGTCGATCGGGCCGCGCCGGCCGGCCGGCGCCACGCGGCCCCGCCGCGCCGGTCACCCCGCCCGATGCGGCGCGCGCGCCGCGCCGCAGCTGGCGCGATATCCCCGCGCCGGTGCGCTGGCTGGGCGCGGCGGCGTCGCTGCTGCTGCTCGCGCTCACCGTCTTCGTCGCGGTGTTCCAGTGGAACTGGCTGCGCGGCCCGATCGACGACTACGCCTCGGCCCGGCTGCAGCGGCGCGTGGTGATCCACGGCGCGCTGACAGGCCATGCCTGGTCGTGGACGCCGAGCCTGACCGCCCGCGACGTCAGCGTCGCGCAGCCGGCCTGGGCCGGCGCGGGCCAGATGGCGAAGCTGCCCAGCCTGACGCTGGCGATCGACCTGAAGTCGCTGCTGCGTGGCCAGTTCGTGCTCAGCCTGGTCGACGCCGAGCGTCCGAGCCTCGCCCTGGTGCGCGACGAGAGCGGGCGCGACAACTGGACGTTCGGCGGCTCGCAGGCGTCTTCGCCGCTGAAGCTGCCGCCGATCCGCCACTTCACCATCGCTAACGGCCTGATGACGCTCGCGGACGCACGGCGACGGCTGAGTTTCAGCGGCCGTGTTTCATCGAACGAACAGATCGTCGGGTTTGGCCGCGGCGACTTCATCCTGGCCGGGCGGGGAACGCTGAACGGCGCGCCGTTCACCGCCCAGATCCTGGGCGGGCCGCTGATCAACGTCGATCCGGACAAGCCCTATCCCTTCCGGACCGACATCCGCGCCGGCGACACCCACATCGTGGCGCAGGGGACCATTCCGCGCCCGTTCGACCTGGCCGTGTTCCAGGCGAGCGGGCGGGTGACCGGCGACGACGTGGCCGACCTCTACGACCTGACCGGCGTCGCGACCCCCAACTCGCCGCCCTACGATGTGACCGTGCATCTGAGCCGCCACGGCGACACGACCGACCTGACCGGCATCCGTGGCCGGTTGGGCTCGACCGACATCGCCGGTCACCTGACCGTCGCCGAGCAGGACGGCCGGTCCGACGTCATCGGCGATCTCGCCTCGCAACGGCTGAAGCTGGCCGACCTGACGCCGGTGATCGGCGGCGCGCCGCGCGCCGCGCTCCGCGGAACGATCGTCTCGGCCAAGCAGATCGCCACGGCGGCGAAGCTCTCCGCCGAGGGCCGGGTGCTGCCGGACGCCCATCTGGACGTCGCCCGCATCCGCCATACCGACGCCGACATCCGCTATCGCGCCGAGAGCGTCGACGCCGGCCCTCTGCCCATCCGCGAGATGGCGCTGCACGCCACGCTGGACCATGGGCTGCTGACGGTCGATCCGCTCTCGCTGGGGCTGCCGCAAGGCGCGCTCTCGGGCCGCGTCCGGCTCGACGCCCGCGGCGCGACGCCGCTGACGTCGATCGACCTCGCCCTGGCCCACGCCAAGGTCGAGGAACTGCTGCCGAAGCGCGGCGCCGGCCCGTCGGCAATGGAGGGCGCGCTGGAGGCGCGGGCGCGGCTCTCGGGCGCCGGCGATTCGGTCCGCGCCGCGGCCGCCAGCGCCAACGGCGTGGTGGCGGTGGCGATCACGCACGGCCAGATGCGCCGGCTGTTCGCCGAGCTGCTCGGCCTCGACGTCGGCCGCAGCCTGTTCCTCTACCTCTCGAAGGACCAGAAGCCGACGCCGGTTCGCTGCGCGGTGGCCGAGTTCCGGGCCCAGGACGGCGTGTTGACCGCGCAGCGGCTGATCGTCGACACCGCTGACGTGCAGGCCCAGGGCGGCGGCGTGATCGACCTGCGCAACGAGACCCTGAACCTCGCCATCAGCGGCAAGCCGAAGCATTTCCGCCTGCTGCGCATCGCCGCGCCGATCACGCTGAAGGGCCGGCTGAACGATCCGAGGTTCGGCATCGACTTCAGCAAGGCCGGCCCGCAGCTGGGCGCCGCGGCGCTCCTCGGCGCGACGCTCTCGCCGTTCGCGGCCATCCTGCCGTTCATCGCCACCGGGACCGCCAAGGACGCCGACTGCGGCGCGCTGCTGGCCGAAGCCCAGACCCACGGCGCGCCGATCGCGGCGCCCAGGCATTGAACCGCCACACTCAAGCGCGCTTTATCAGTTTCTAAGTCCTGCCCGTTCACCCTCCGGTTCGCGTGACCTCCCCATCCGGCCAAGCCTCGCTCGTCCAGCCTCCCGCGCGTCGCAAGCGCCCGGGGCTGCGCATCGCCGTCATCGTCGCCTGCACGCTGCTCGCGCTGGTCGTCGTGGCGGGCGTGGTCGGCGCGGTGATCGTCAACGGCTACATCGCCGATGCGCCGCCGATGCCATCGCGCGAGGCGCTGTGGACCGTCCGCCGCTCGCCGGGGATGACCTTCCTCGACCGCAACGGCAAGCTGATCGCCACCCGCGGCGCCAAATACGGCCAGCCGGTGAAGCTGGCCCAGCTGCCGGCCTATGTACCCAAGGCGTTCCTGGCGGCCGAGGACCGGCGGTTCTACCAGCACGGCCCGATCGACCTGCACGCCATCGCCCGCGCGGTCGAGACCAACTTCCGCAAGCAGCGCTCGGTCGAAGGCGCTTCGACCCTGACCCAGCAGCTGGCGCGCACCCTGTTCCTCAAGCGCGAGCAGTCGCTGAAGCGCAAGGTGCAGGAGGCCTATCTCGCCTGGGAGCTCGAACAGGGCATGTCCAAGGACGAGATCCTCGAACTTTATCTGAACCGCACCTACTTCGGCGACGGCGCCTACGGGCTGGACGCGGCCTCGCAGACCTATTTCGGCAAGCCGGCGAGCCAGCTCACGCTCACCGAGGCGGCCGTGTTGGCGGGCCTGCCCAATGCGCCGAGCCGGCTGGCGCTGACGAACGACATGCAGGGCGCGGTCGCCCGCGGCCACCACATCCTCGAGACCATGCGCGGCGAGGGCTGGATCAGCGACGCCGACCTCACTACCGCGCTGGCGACCACGCCGGTGCTGTACACGGCGCCTCATGTTGGCGAGGGCGACGAGGGCTACGTCCTCGACCAGGCCGCCGCCGAGGCCGCGCAACTCGCCAATGGGGCCGCGCCCGATCTGGTGGTGAAGACCACCATCGATCCGGCGCTGCAGACGCTGGGCACGGCGAGCCTGCGCGACGTGATCGCCAAGCAGGGCGCGCATCGGTCGGTTAGCCAGGGCGCGCTGGTGACGCTGGCGCCGGACGGCGCGATCCTGGCCATGGTCGGCGGCCTCGACCACGACAAGAGCCCGTTCAACCGCGTCGTCCAGGCGCACCGCCAGCCCGGCTCGTCGTTCAAGGCCTTCGTCTACGGCGCGGCGGTCGAGCGCGGCGCCAAGCCCACCGACATCCGCCAGGACGCGCCGATCAGCTACGCCGGCTGGAACCCCGAGAACTACGGCCACGGCTACGCCGGCGCGGTGACGCTGGCCTCGGCCCTGGCCCGCTCGCTCAACACCGTCGCCGTGCGCCTGACGCTGGAAGTGGGACCGGACTCGGTGGCCGACTTCGCCCGCCGGCTCGGCCTCACCGACATCCCGCCTCATCCCGGCCCGTCGATCGCGCTCGGGGCCTATGAGGTGACACCACTGGAGATGGCCACCGGCTACCAGGTGTTCCAGAACGGCGGCGGGCGCACCGAGCCCTATCTGGTGAGCGAGATCCACTCGACCCGCGGCGACCTGATTTATGCCCACGCCACGTCAGCCCCGACGCCGGTGCTCGATCCGCTCTATGCGACGCGCATGGTCGAGATGCTGAAGGGCGTGATCACCGGCGGCACCGGGACCAGCGCGGGTATCGGCCGCCCCGCCGCCGGCAAGACCGGCACCAGCCAGGACTGGCGCGACGCCTGGTTCGTCGGCTTTACGCCTGACCTGCTGACCGCGGTCTGGGTCGGCAACGACAACGGCGCGCCGATGGTCAAGGTCACCGGCGGCGAGCTGCCGGCGGCGATCTGGCATCGCTTCATGAGCGTCGCGGAGAAGGACCTGCCCAGCCGCGACTTCCCCTGGCTGGTGGCCGAGCCACCGGGAGAACCGTCGCTGCAGACCGTCTCCGAGGAAGACACCAACGGCGCCTACGAGGACGAGCCGCCGGACAGCGGGCCCGGCGACGACATGGGGCCCGGCGACCGGCGCGCTGGCGGCGACGCAGCCGACGAGCCGCCGCCGCGTGAGGACGACCGCGCCGAGATCGATAGCGGCGACGGACGCGGGCCGGTGGTCATCCACGGCGGCCGCTACTCCGACGGGTCCCAGCGCGGCTACTACGACGGCGCCGACGACCCGCCACCGCCCGCGCGCGCCGAGCCGGACCGCGGCTGGCGCCAGCAACCCCCGGACTACGAACGCGACGACGAGGCGCCGCCGCCCCGCCGGCCGACCCCTGATTCATCGGCTGACGACGACCCGCGCTACCGCTATTAGTGGGTCCCGCGTTTGAGGGTTTCGCCATGGCCTGGAACGAGAGCGACCCGGTTTCCACGCCGCCCGGCCCGGTTGTCGGGGTGGTCGCGTTCCTGATCGCGCTGGCGGCCGTCGGCGGCGTCGGCCTCGGCTTCAAGGCCAGCTGGCGCGACTCGACGCGCCCGGCCCAGGGCTCGGTCGACACCCAGGCCGCCGGCCAGGCGATCATCGCTCAGCCGATCGTCGAGCTGCCGCAGCCGCAGGCGGCGCCGGCCCCGACGGTCACCGCGACGGCGACCAACTCGGCCAAGGAAGCCGACGATTCGTCCGACATCGCCGCAAAGACCGCTGCGGCCCAGGCGGTGCAGTCGAAGCCGGCGCAGGCGGCCAGCAACATCGACGACATCCTGACTTCGCCCAGCGAGAAGCCCCAGGCCCCCGCCAAACCCTCCACCGACGAAGCCCCGCCAACCGCCCCGAAGAGCGACGTGCCGTTCTAGGTTGCACGGCTCCTTCCCCCCTATCGGTCATGGCCGGGCGTCAGTCCCCGGCCATCCAAGAACACGGTCATAAACGTGGCCGCGCTTGGCGCGGCCACCCACCAGCCAGCGTGCTTGGATCGCCAGGACAAAGCCCGGCGATGACCGAGGTTGGATTGGCGGGTGGCTAGGCCCCTAGGTCTTCAGGTCGAGCAGGGTCTTTTCTTCGTCGTCGGCGGTCTTCAGCACCTTGACCGAGAAGGCGAAGGCGCGGCCGGCGGCGAGGGAGTTGCTGATCTCGGCGATCGGATCGATCTCGGGGGCCTGGGCGAAGCCGAGGGCGTTCGCGGCCGACGCGGTCGGATCGTAGATCACCATGGTTCCGGGCTTCAGCGTCACCGCCTGGGCGAGCACGCCGCCGGTCGGTACGGCGCTGTTGTCGACCTGGATCGGCTGATAGCCCTTGGCGCCCAGCGCCGACGTGTCGTTAGCGTTGACGAGGTTCGACGCCGAAGCGTTGAGCTTCAGCGTCGCGGCGGCAATGCCGCTCTGGGCTATGGCGGCGACGGGCGTCACGGCCAACTCAGTACGCCTGCCAGCCTTAAGGCCTTGAAAACAGGCGTGGTTTCCGGATTTTAAGCTTGGATCTTAAGCCTCTGAGATGGCGATGCTGTGCGGTCTCACCGCCCCGCCCCGCGGCGCGATCGCCCGCGGCAGCTTGAAGGTGACCGTCTCCTGGCGGGTGGCGATCTCTTCGATCTCGATGTCGTAGCGCTCGTTCAGCGCCGCCAGCACGCCCTGCACCAGCAGCTCCGGCGCCGACGCGCCAGCGGTGAGACCGAGCGTCTCGACGCCGTCGAACCAGCGCCAGTCGATGTGCGCCGCCTCGTCGATCAGCTTGGCGTCCTTCGCGCCCGCCTTCATCCCCACCTCGACCAGCCGCACCGAGTTGGAGGAGTTGCGCGCGCCGACCACCAGCAGCAGGTCGCAGCGCGCCGCCAACACTTTGACCGCATCCTGGCGGTTGGTGGTGGCGTAGCAGATGTCTTCCTTGTGCGGCGCGGCGATCTCCGGGAAGCGCCGGCGCAGCGCCTCGACCATCTCGGCGGTGTCGTCGAGGGAGAGGGTGGTCTGGGTGACGAAGGCCAGGTTCCCCGGATCGCGGGGCACGAAGGCCTCGGCCTCCTCGACGGTCTGGATCAGCGTCACCGCGCCGGGCGGCAGCTGGCCCAGGGTGCCGACCACCTCGGGGTGGCCGCTGTGGCCGATCAGCACGATCTCGCGGCCGGCGTTGAAGTGCCGCTCGGCCTCGACGTGGACCTTGGACACCAGCGGGCAGGTGGCGTCGAGATAGATCATCTGCCGCTTCACCGCCTCGGCCGGCACCGATTTCGGCACCCCGTGGGCCGAGAACACCACCGGCCGGTCGTCGGGGCACTCCTCGAGCTCCTCGACGAACACCGCGCCGACTGCGCGCAGCCGGTCGACCACGTGGCGGTTGTGCACGATCTCGTGACGCACATAGACCGGCGCGCCGTACTTCTCGATCGCCCGTTCGACGATCTGGATTGCGCGGTCGACCCCGGCGCAGAAGCCGCGGGGACTGGCGAGCAGGACTTTGATGGTTCGACGCATGATTTGGCCTAGTTAGGCGTTTCCGCCGCGGCCCGCTAGCGCCGCCGCCGCGTTGCGGCGCCGCGCATATGCCTTTATCAGTCGGCACACGCGGCCCGCCGCACTTCCAGTAGAGCCTCTCCCGCCATGCGTCGCTTCAGCCAACTCGCCTTCGTCGCCTGCATCGGCCTCACCTGGCTGGCCGCGCCGCCAGCCCACGCTCAGTACGGCGGCGGCGGCGGCGGCGGTGGCGGTGGTGGCGGCGGCGGTGGTGGCGGTGGTGGCGGCCAGCAGGAGGATGACGACGCCAAGACCCGCAAGCGCAACGAGGAGTGGGGCACTGGCGACAAGAACCTGTCCCTGCCGCAGCTGCGCAACGCCGGGCCTTGTCCGTACGTGAAGGTGCTCTACGACGCCGCACGCTACGTCGAGCTGACCGACAACCAGCCGGCCGCCTCGGCCGTCGGCTACACCGGCGAGATCGAGAACCTGGCCTCGAACTGCGAGTACAAGTCCGACCAGCCGATCAAGGTGCAGGCGCGGCTGCTGTTCGCGCTCGGCCGTGGTCCGCGCGCCGAAGGCTCGCGCCACACCTATCGCTACTGGGTCGCCGTCACCGATCGCGACCGCGGCGTGCTCGACAAGGAGTACTTCGACCTGCCGGTGGACTTTCCGGCCGGGACCGACCGGGTCGAGAAGAGCGAAGACGTGTTCGGCATCACCATCCCGCGCGCCGACATCAAGGTCAGCGGGGCCAACTTCGAGGTGCTGGTCGGCTTCGACGTCACAGCGCAGATGGCTGACTTCAACCGCAACGGCGAGCGCTTCCGCGTCAACGCCGGCGAGACCACGGCGCAGGCGAGCGGCCCCAGCGTGAGATGACCGACCTGCGGACCGACCTTGGCGAGGCGGTCGGGGCCGCCTTCGCCGGGGCGGGCCTGGCGGCGAGCTACGGGCGCGTGACGCCCTCGGACCGGCCCGACTTGGCCGACTTCCAGTGTAACGGCGCCCTGGCCGCGGCGAAGGCCGCCGGCCGCAAGCCGCGCGACATCGCTGAGGACGTGGGGGCGCGGCTGGCGGGCGAGGCGCGGCTGCAGACGGTGAGCCTGGCCGGGCCCGGCTTCATCAACCTGACTGTCAGCAACGCCGCGCTTTCGGCTCGGGCCAACGAGATCGCCGCTGACCCACGGCTCGGCGCCGGCGCCGTGACCGCCAGGCGCAGGGTGCTGGTCGACTACGGCGGCCCCAACGTCGCCAAGGAGATGCACGTCGGGCACCTGCGCGCCTCGATCATCGGCGAGGCGATCAAGCGGCTCTATCGCTTCCGCGGCGACGAGGTGGTCGGCGACGCCCACTTCGGCGACTGGGGCTTCCAGATGGGGCTGCTGATCAGCGCCGTGCTGGACGCCGACCCGATGCTGGCCGACCTGGTGGAGCGCTATGAGTCGGCGCCGGGCGAGACGACCCGGGCGCCGCTGCTGGCGCGCGTCGCCCAGACCGTGTCGCTGGAGGACCTCGACCGCATCTATCCGCAAGCCTCGGCGCGATCGAAGAGCGATGACGCCTACCGCGACCGGGCGCGCCGGGCGACGGCGGAGCTGCAGGCCGGCCGCGCCGGCTACCGCCTGCTGTGGCGGCACTTCGCCGACATCACCCGCACCGCGCTGGAACGCGACTTCCATGCGCTCGGCGTCGATTTCGACGTCTGGAAGGGCGAGAGCGACGTCAACGACCTTCTGGGTGACATGGTGAGGGACCTGCGCGACCGCGGCCTCGTCGTGCACGACCAAGGCGCCGAGATAATCCGTGTGGCGCGGAACAGCGACAAGCGCGACCTGCCGCCCCTCATTGTGGTCTCGTCCGAGGGCTCGGCGATGTATGGCGCCACCGACCTCGCCACCATCCTCGACCGCCAGCGCTACTTCGATCCGCAGCACGTGCTCTACGTGGTCGACCAGCGCCAGGCAGACCACTTCGAGGTGGTGTTCCGCGCCGCCTACCTTGCCGGCTACGCCGCCGAGGACGCGCTGGAGCACATCGGCTTCGGCACCATGAACGGACCAGACGGCAAGCCGTTCAAGACCCGCGCCGGCGGCGTCTTGAAGCTGCGCGACCTGATCGAGATGACCAGCGCCAAGGCGCGCGAGCGGCTGCACGAGGCGGGCCTCGGCGGCGAGCTGACGCCCGAGGCGTTCGAGGACACGGCGCTGAAGGTCGCGGTGGCGGCGCTGAAGTTCGCCGATCTCGCCAACTTCCGCGGCACCTCCTACGTGTTCGACCTCGACCGCTTCTCCAGCTTCGAGGGCAAGACCGGGCCTTACCTGCTGTACCAGGCGGTGCGGGTGAAATCGCTGCTGCGCCGGGCGACCGACGAAGGCATCGAAGCGGGCCGGGTCGAGGTCGCCGAGCCGGCGGAACGCGAGCTGACGCTGGCGCTCGACGCGTTCGACCATGCGCTGGCGGAGGCCTACGACAAGAAGGCCCCGCACTTCCTCGCCGAGCACGCCTACCGCCTCGCCGGCGCTTTCTCGAAGTTCTACGCCGCCTGCCCGATCCTGACGGCGCCGCCGCCGGTGCGCGCCTCGCGCCTGGCCCTGGCCGCCGCCAGCCTCGCCCAGCTGGAACTGGCGCTGAACCTGCTGGGGATCGCCACGCCCGAGCGCATGTGAACGCCCGGCCGATATTCGGGCATCCACTAGACGGATCCGGTCACGTCGGCGGCGCCGCCGAGGCGCCAGGGGGACCTCGATGTCGCGAAACGGGTCAGCATGGCCATAGCGAAGTACTGGGCGCCGTTCGCGTTCCTGGCGCTGGTCCCGATCGGATCGACGCTGGGCGGCGCCTGGACCTTCCTGCTGGTCGGCGCGCTGCCGCTCGTGCTCACCGTCGGCGACTGGCTGCTGGGCGAAGAGCGGCCGGTTCCACCCGGCGGCTGGACCGCCCACCGCCTGCTGCCCTGGCTCTACATCCCGCTGCAGCTGGCCGAGATCGTCTGGGCCGGCCTGTTCGTCGCCCGGCCATCGACGACGTTGCTGGAGGCCGTCGGGCTGACGCTCTCCACCGGGGTCGCGACGGGCGTGTTCGGCTTCATCGCTGCGCACGAGATGGCGCACAGCCGCCATGCCGCCGAGCGGCTCTACGCCCTCGCCATGCTCGCCGGCATGCTCGACCTGCCGTTCGCCATATCGCACGTGCACGGCCACCACCGGCGCGCCGCGACCTACGAAGACCCCGCCAGCGCGCGCCGCGGCGAGAGCCTTTACGCCTTCCTGCTGCGCTCCGTGGCGGGCCAGGCGCGCGAGGCGTGGGACTTCGAGGCCGCCCGGCTGGCGCGGCTCGGCCGGCGCGCGGTCGGGTTCGGCAACCGCACGGTGCTGTTCGCGCTGGCCGAAGCGACGCTGGTGGCGGCCGCCGGCGTCTGTGGCCCGCGGGTGCTGGCGTTCTTCCTCGGCCAGGCGCTGCTCGCGATCGCCTTGCTGGAGGCCTTCAACTACATCGCCCATTACGGCCTGACACGCCGGAGGCTGCCGAACGGCCGGTTGGAGCCGCTGCGGCCGATCCATTCCTGGAGCACGCGGCGGCGGCTCAACAACCGCGCGCTGTTCAACATGGGCCGGCACGCCGACCACCACCGCTTCTCGACCCGGGCTTACCACGAGCTGGAGTCGCTGGGTGGCGGGGCGATGCTGCCGTGCGGCTACGCCGGCGTGCTGCTGCTGGCGCTGATCCCGCCGTTGTGGCGCAAGGTGATGGATCCGCGCGTGGACGCGGCGCTGGATGATCCCCAGGCAATCGGCCGCATGGAGCGCGCGGCGGCTTGACTCCCTGGGCGGGCTTCCCCAGGTTCGCGCCAACTCTCGCGGGAGAGACCGGGATTCGTCCCGGCGCCGAAGGCGCAACCGCCCCGGAAACGCTCAGGCAAAAGGACCGCGCGAGCTGATGAACGCTGGAAAGCGCCGCCGGACCTGAGGGTCCGAGCGGTTCGCCGAAGGAGCAAGGGCGGGCGAGAGCCGGTCCGGAATCTCTCAGGCCAAGGGACAGCGGGGGCGATGTTGGCGGGCCTGATGGCGGGGCCGTCTGCAATCGTCTGCCGGAGTTCCCGTGTCGCTCAAGGTCACACCCCTCACCGAAGCCCACCGCGCCGCCGGCGCGCGCATGGTCGAGTTCGGCGGCTACGACATGCCGGTGCAGTACGCCGACGGGGTGCTGAAGGAGCACCTGTGGACCCGCAGGCATTGCGGGCTGTTCGACGTCTCGCACATGGGTCCGTCGTTCCTGCGGCTGAAGGCGCCCAGCGGCGAGGCCAAGGCGGACCACGCGGCCGTCTGCGCCCTGCTCGAGCCGCTGGTCTGCGGCGACCTGCGCGGCCTGAAGCGCGGCCAGCTGCGTTACACCCTGCTGCTCAACGACCACGGCGGCATTGTCGACGACCTGATGGTCGGGCGACCGATCGGCGACGACGAACAGGGCGCGCTGCAGATCGTCGTCAACGCCGGGACCAAGGAGGGCGACTTCGCCCGCATTGCGGCCGCCGCCGGCGACGCCGGCGAACTGGTCCGGGCCGACGACCGCGGCCTGATCGCGGTGCAGGGTCCGGAAGCCGAGGCCGTGACCGCCGCGATCATCCCCGAGGCGGCCGACCTCAGCTTCATGACTCTGACGCGGGCCCTTTTTGCTGGCGGCGAGGCAGTCATCTCGCGCTCCGGCTACACCGGCGAGGACGGCTACGAGATCCTGGTCGCGGCCGGCCAGGCGCGTCAGCTGTGGGACCGGCTGCTGCAGGACGAACGCGCCCGGCCGATCGGTCTCGGGGCCCGCGACTCGCTGCGGCTCGAAGCCGGGTTGCCGCTCTACGGTCACGACCTCGACGAGACCGTCTCGCCGGTGGAGGCCGGCCTCGAGTTCGCGCTCTCGAAGCGCCGCCGCGAGGCCGAGGACTTCCCCGGCGCCGCCAGGGCGCTGGGCGAGCTGGCCGGCCGGATCGAGCGCCGCCGCGTCGGCTTGCGCGTGCTCGAAGGCGCGCCGGCGCGAGAAGGCGCCGAGATCGTCGATGCGGCCGGCGCCGTCGTCGGCATGGTCACCAGCGGCGGCTTCTCGCCCAGCCTCAGCGCCCCGATCGCCATGGGCTACGTGCCGCCGGCGCTGGCCGAGCCTGGCGCCGAACTCGGCGTGATTGTGCGCGGCAAGCGCCAGGGCGCCGTCGTCACTTCCCTGCCGTTCGTTCCCCACCGCTACCACCGCAAGCCCGGAGCCTGACCGAATGCGCTTCACCAAGGATCACGAGTGGGTCGAGGCCGTCGGCGACGTCGCCACCCTCGGCATCACCGCCTACGCCGCCGAGCAGCTGGGGGACGTGGTGTTCGTCGAGCTGCCGAGCCTCGGCAAGACCGTGAAGGCGGGCGATCCGTTCGCGGTGGTCGAGAGCGTCAAGACCGCCTCCGACGTCTACGCCCCGGTCTCCGGCGAGGTGGTGGCGGTGAATTCCGACCTGCCGGACACGCCCGAGACCGTGAACGCCGAGCCCGAGAAGGACGGCTGGTTCGCCAAGGTCAAACTCGCCAACCCCGCCGAACTCGACGCCCTGATGGACCGCGCCGCCTACGAACAATTCCTGAGCACGCTGTGATGTCGCCGAGCGCGCAGTTCCCCTCCCCCTTGCGGGGAGGGGTCAGGGGTGGGGGTGCGGACTGGGTCTTCGCCGCGAAGGCCGCACGCCAATCTCGCCCCACCGAGCTGACACCCCCATCCCCAACCCTTCCCCGCAAGGGGGAAGGGAGATTTGGCTGAACCCATGCGCTACTTGCCGCTGACTCCATCCGACCGCGCCGAGATGCTGGCCGTCATCGGCGCGCCGTCGATCGATGCGCTGTTCGTCGACGTTCCGCCGGCCGCGCGCCTCGCCGGGCCGGTCGACCTGCCGCCGCACCAGGGCGAATTGGAAGTCGAGCGCGCGATGGGCCGGCTGGCGGCGCGCAACCGGCCGGCGGGGGCAGGGCCATTCTTCTGCGGCGCCGGCGCCTATCGCCACCACGTGCCGGCCAGCGTCGACCACCTGATCCAGCGCTCGGAGTTCCTCACCAGCTACACGCCCTACCAGCCCGAGATCGCCCAGGGCACGCTGCAGGCGCTGTTCGAGTTCCAGACCCAGGTGGCGTCCCTGACCGGCCTGCCGGTCGCCAACGCCTCGCTCTACGATGGCTCGACCGCCTGCGCCGAGGCGGTGATGATGGCCGCGCGGGCCACCCGCCGCTCCAAGGCCGTGCTCTCCGGCGGCCTGCATCCGCACTACGCCGAGGCCTGCTGGACGCTGGCGCACACCGCCGGCGTCGCCACCCAGCGCCTCGCGGCCGCGGTCGACGCCGAGGCGGCGGTGATCGAGGCGATCGACGCTGACACCGCCTGCGTGGTGGTGCAGACCCCCAACGTGTTCGGCACGGTGACCGACGTCTCCGCCATCGCCGAGGCCGCCCACGCCGCCGGCGCCCTGCTGGTGGTGGTGACCACCGAAGCGATTTCCTACGGCCTGCTGAAGTCGCCCGGCGAGATGGGCGCCGACATCGCCGTCGCCGAGGGCCAGTCGATCGGCAACCCGCTGACCTTCGGCGGCCCCTATGTCGGCCTGTTCGCCTGCCGCGAGGCGTTGACGCGGCAGATACCGGGCCGGCTCTGCGGCGAGACCGTCGACGCCGAGGGCAAGCGTGGCTTCGTGCTGACGCTCTCGACCCGCGAGCAGCACATCCGTCGCGAGAAGGCGACCTCGAATATCTGCACCAACTCGGGGCTCTGCGCCTTGGCCTTCACCATCCACATGACGCTGCTCGGCGAAGCTGGATTGCGGCGGCTGGCGATGGTCAACCACGCCCGCGCCCGGCTGCTGCAGGGCGCGCTGGCGGCCGTCCCCGGCGTCGAGGTGCTGACGCCGCGGTTCTTCAACGAATTGGCGGTGCGCCTGCCCAAACCGGCGGCGGCGGTGGTCAACGCGCTGGCCGCCGACGGCATCATCGCCGGCGTACCGGTCTCCCGGCTCGATCCGGGCGGCGGCATGGACGATGTGCTGCTGGTCTGCGCCACCGAGACCACCGCCCACGTCGACATCGCCGACTTCGCCGAAGCCCTGACCCGGGAGCTCGCCCAATGACTGTGCTCGCCGCCGGGCGGCCCACCCGCCCCGAGATCGAGATCCCCAACCAGGCCGCGCCGGAAGGCCGGGGTCATGGCCTGGCGCAGGACGAGCCGCTGATCTTCGAGCTCGACGGCTGGGACAAGACCGGCGTCGACCTGCCGGAGGCCGAGCTCGACGCCTCGGATCTCGGCGACCTGGTCCGAACCTCCATGATCGGCCTGCCAGGCCTCTCCGAACCCGAGACGCTGCGCCACTACGTGCGCCTCAGCCAGAAGAACCACGCCATCGACCTGGCAATGTATCCGCTGGGCTCGTGCACGATGAAGCACAACCCGCGCCTCAACGAGAAGATGGCGCGCCTGCCGGGCTTTGCCGACATCCATCCGCTGCAGCCGCAGTCGACCGTGCAGGGCGCGCTCGCGCTGATGGACGAGCTGGCGCACTGGCTGAAGACCCTGACCGGCATGCCGGCGGTGGCGCTCTCACCCAAGGCCGGGGCGCACGGCGAGCTGTGCGGCCTGCTGGCCATTCGCGCGGCCCTCGAGGCGCGGGGCGACGCGCGGCGCACCGTGCTGGCGCCCGTCTCGGCCCACGGCACCAACCCCGCCACGGCCGCGATGGCCGGCTACCAGGTGGTCGAGATCGCCCAGACCGACGATGGTCGCGTCGACATCGCCGACCTCGCGTCCAAGCTCGGTCCCAACGTCGCCGCGGTGATGGTGACCAACCCCAACACCTGCGGCCTGTTCGAGCGCGACGTCATGGAGATCAGCCGGCTCACGCACGCGGCCGGCGCGTTCTTCTACTGCGACGGGGCCAACTTCAACGCCATCGTCGGGCGCGTCCGCCCCGGCGACCTTGGCGTCGACGCCATGCACATCAACCTGCACAAGACCTTCTCCACGCCCCACGGCGGCGGCGGGCCAGGCGCAGGTCCGGTGGTGCTGAGCGCGGCGCTGGCGCCGTTCGCGCCGGCGCCGTGGGTGGTGAGCGAGGAGGAAGGCTGGCGCCTGATCGAGCGCAACGAGGGCGAGGCGGCGCAGGCGTTCGGCCGGCTCTGCGCCTTCCACGGCCAGATGGGCATGTACGTCCGCGCCCTGACCTACATGATGAGCCACGGCTCGGACGGCCTGCGCCAGGTGGCCGAGGACGCGGTGCTGGCGGCCAACTACGTCAAGGCGCGGCTCTCGGGCGCGCTGACCGCGGCGTTCCCGGACGGGCCGTGCATGCACGAGGCGCTGTTCGACGATACCTGGCTGGAAGACACCGGCATCTCGACCCTCGACGTCGCCAAGGCGCTGATCGACGAGGGCTTCCACCCGATGACCATGTACTTCCCGCTGGTCGTCCACGGCGCGATGCTGATCGAGCCGACCGAGACCGAGCCCAAGAGCGAGATCGACCGCTTCTGCGACGCCGTGCTGCGTCTCGCCGCCGCCGCCAAGGCCGGCGACGTCGCCCGCTTCAAGGGCGCCCCGTTCACGGCGCCTCTGCGCCGGCTCGATGAGACCGCGGCGGCTAGGAAGCCCCGGCTGAAGTGGACGGCGTAGGCGTCCGGCAACACCGCTGAGGCCGGGGCGCCACAGCTGCGGCGTTTCATCGCCTGCTGACCGATTCCGGCGGCGGGCGCCCTACTTCGGAAACCAATCTGAGCCATATCTGGCTTCGGACGCCGCACCTCCCCGCGCTGTCCGCCCATCGTTGGTAGCCATGTCCGTCGCGAGCCTGCTCTCGTCCAATCGCGTGCGCGCCGTCGCCGCCCTGCCTCTGTGGCGACGGGTCGGTCGCTGGACGGCGATCGGGACCGGCTATGGGCTGATGGCGATCGGCGGCGTCGGCACGGTGCTGCCCGGCCACCTTGGCGCCCCGATCCTGGCGCTCGGGCTAGTGATCACCCTGCGCGGCTCGTTCCGGGCGCGGCGCCAATTCATCGGCCTGCAGCGACGCCACCCGAAGATCCTGTTCCCGGTCCGCCGGCTGCTGCGCCGCGAGCCCGAAGTCGTCCCGATGGCCTGGCAAGCGGTGCTGCGCTTCGAGCGCATGCTGTTGCCCAGGCGCGTGCGCTTCGCGGTGAAACTGCGCCGCCGTGGGCGGCGATAGCCCTCCCCTCCCGCGCAAGCGGGAAGAAGAAGATTGTCCACGAACCTTGCTGACTCTCCGCCACCCGAGCGCTTCAGATGAAGGCCCATGAATCTCAGTCCAGCGGCTCGAGCTCCACCGCCTCGGCCACGTACGGCGCGTGGCGATAGTCGCGGATGACGGCGATCTCGCCGCCGCGCCGCTCCAGCAGCACCACATAGTCGCGCGGCAACTGCGGGTCCGAGATCGCCAGCACCGGGCGGCCTTCGGCGAGGCAGAGGCGGACGTGGAACTCGGGGTTCTCGCTGTAGCGGGTGAAAACGAGCGGCTGTCGCGCGCCGTGTTCGACGAGCTGCGCGCCAAGCGCCCGCCCGGCATCGCCTATACGCTGTGCCGCACCGGCGACGAGTTCGTGCACGTGTTCATCAACTTCAACGCCGACGAGTCCGAGTCGGTGACCGAGCTGGCGAGCTTCAAGGCCTTCAGCGCGGCGGGACCGGACCGCTGGGTCGCGCCGCCCGATGTGGTGCGGCTCGGCGTCAACGTGGTCGAGGCCTACAGCGCCGAGCGGATACCCGCGACGGCTTGAGCCTACCGGAACTTCGTGGCCAGGGCGGCGACCGCCGGGTCGACCATCGGGTCGGTCTTGGCGGCGGCGAGGCGGGCGCTCAGCACCGCCTCGGCCGCCTCGGCGGCGAGGTCGGCGGCGGCGGCTTTCACCTCGGCCGCGGCCTGGGCCTCGGCCAGGGCGATGCGGCGCTCGGCCATCTGGCCGCGGCGCACGATCTGCTCTTCCAGCTTGACCTTGGCCTCGTCCGCCATGCGCGCGGCCTCTTCCGTGGCCATGGCGACGATCGAGGCGGCCTGGTGCTCGGAAGCCTCGCGCTGGGTCTTGATCTCCGCCAGCAGCCGCTCGGCCTCCTCGCGCAGCTTGGTCGCCTCGTCGAGCTGGGCCTGAATCTTGGTCGCCCGCGCATCCAGCGCCGCCAGCGCCATGCCCGGGACCTTCAGGTAGATCAGCCCAATGACGAGGACGGCGAGGCCGACCGCCTCCCAGAAGTGCGCGTCCTGAAACAGTTCCATCGGACCTTCCCCGTCAGCTCACGCTGGCCAGCGCGCGCTCGACCTCGTCCGCGCCGGCCGCTTGGCCGGTCAGCCGCGTGACGATGGCGTCGGCCGCCTCGGCGGCGATGCCGCGCACGTGGGTCATCGCCTCGGCGCGCGCGGCGTTGATACGGTCCTCGGCCTCGGCCAGCACCTGGCCGAGCCGGGCTTCCTCTTCGGCTTGACGCCGGGCGGTCTCGGCCCCGGCTGCGGCCTTGGCGTCAGCCGCAAGCCGCTGGGCGCGAGCCCGGGCCTGCGCCAACTCGTCGGCGGCCGCCTTCGATTGCGCCTCGGCTTCGTCGCGCAGA
>Ga0209415_10008184_pt1 | contig 18164 bp, 16 predicted proteins | sample PeaSoiSIISIP2007_FD_187696 | JGI IMG/M metagenome (GOLD analysis project Ga0209415, IMG submission 187696) | Peat soil microbial communities from Weissenstadt, Germany - SII-SIP-2007 (SPAdes) (version 2) | ecosystem: Environmental > Terrestrial > Soil > Wetlands > Peat | place: Germany... | reverse complement strand
GCGCGCGGGCTGCGGTCGATTCTGCGCCACGATCCGGACAAGATCATGGTGGGCGAGATCCGCGACCAGGAGACGGCGCAGATCGCCATCAACTCGGCGCTCACGGGCCACCTGGTCTTCACTACGGTGCACGCCAACAACGTGCTCGACGTGCTCGGGCGGTTCCTGAACATGGGCGTCGAGGCGTACAACTTCGTTTCGGCGTTGAACTGCATTCTGGCGCAGCGGCTGGTGCGCGTAACTTGCGAGCACTGCAAGAAGCCGGTGCACTATCCGGACGCGGTGCTGGTGGAGAGCGGGCTGAATCTGGACGAGTGGCGGGACTTTCCGTTCATGGAAGGAGCGGGCTGCTTCGAATGCGGCGGCACGGGCTTCCGCGGCCGGTCGGCGATCCACGAGCTGCTGGACCTGACGGACCGGATCCGCGAGATGATTTTGAACAAGCGGCCGACCTCAGAGATCAAGCGCGCGGCCAAGGAGGACGGCATGACCTTTCTGCGGGAGTCGGCCGTGGCCAAGATGCGCTCCGGCATTACGACGCTGCGCGAGATTAATAAGGTGACGTTCATTGAAGGCTAGTGGCACAGGCATTCCTGCCTGTGTTGTTTTGGGAAACACGACGTGCTTTTAGACCATCTCAAGTCGATACTGGTCGATCCGCCGCCGGGGATGGCGTTCGAAATCTCGGAGGCGGGGATCGCCGCGGCGCGCATCGGCGCCAAGGCGGAGCTGGAGTTTCAGCCGCTGAAGAGCGGGACAATATCGGTGTCGCCACTCAAGGAAAATGTGCAGGATCCGGACGAGCTTACGGCGGCGGTCCGGGCGCTGGCCGGCACCCAGACGGGACGGAAGCGCAAGGATGTGGCCCTGATTCTGCCGGACTTCTGCGTGCGCATGGCGGTTTTGGATTTCGACAATTTCCCTTCGGATGCCAAGGAGCAGTCTGCGCTGGTGCGTTTTCGATTGAAGCGCGCTGTTCCGTTCGACGTGGACGCAGCGGCGCTCGCCTATTGGCCGCAGGCGGCCGGCCACAAGCGGGTGGAAGTGGTGGTGGTGGTGGCGCCGCTCGAAATCGTCTCGCGGTACGAAGCGCCGTTTCGTGTGGCGGGGATGGTTCCGGGACTGGTGACCACGTCGGCGCTGGCCGCGTTGGAACTGGCGCCCGATGCGGGGCTGAACGTCCTGGCGAAGATCACGGGAAACGTTTTGACGCTGGTGGTCAGGCAGAAGGGCACGGTGAAACTGATTCGCTGCCTGGAAATGCCATCGGCCGACCTGGAGGATATCGCGGCGGTGCTGCTGCCCACTTTCGTCTACGTGGAAGACAACCTGGGCGGGCGCGCCGAGCGGCTCATCCTGTGCGGCCTGGGCGCCCGGACCAGCGAAGCGCAGCAAAGGTTCCAGGAGGAGCTGGGCGTAGAGGTGGAGCCGCTGCGCTCGCCCTTGGGAGCGTGCGGGGAGAGCAACGCGGGGCTGTTGGGGTACCTGCGGTCAATCGCTAAGAATAACTGATGGGCGCCAAGAATAATTGAGATGAAGATTCCGATCAATCTCGCAAGCCAGCCGTTCCGGCGCGGACGCGCCATGCTGGTGGCCTCCCTTGCGGTGAGCCTGCTGCTGGTGGGAACGCTGGGCGTGCTGATTTCGCTGGCCAATGCGGACAGCAAGCAGCTTCTCGACGTCCGCAAAGAGGTGAGCCAGCTCGATGCGCAAATCCGCAAGGTGGCCGCCGCCCAGGCGCAGCAGGATGCGCTGCTGCGACAGCCGGCCAACGCCGACGTGCTGGAGCGCAGCGTGTTCATCAATTCGCTGCTGCTGCGCAAGGGCATCAGTTGGACGCGCATTCTGGCGGACATGGAAAAAGTGCTGCCGTACAACGTGCGGATCCTGCAGATTCATCCCACGCTGAACGCCGCGAACCAGGTGCTGCTGGATATGACGGTGGGCTCCGAGCACCAGGATGAGGTGATCCAGTTTCTGGAAGCCCTGGAACAGTCGCCGCTGTTCGGCTCGGTGCTGGAGCATACGTCCCAGCCACCCACCCAGTCCGAGCCCCTGTATCGCAACCACGTGAGTGTGATCTATGCCCAGAAACTTTAATTTCGAGTGGAAGGGCGTGACGGCGAAGGACCCGCGCGTGGTGATGCGTGCCATCATCGGGCTGCTGCTGGCGGCGAACCTGGTGGCGGCGGTGATCGCGTTCAAACCGTTCGGCGGATCGGCGGAGGATTTGCGGCGGCAGACGGAGATGCAGCGCTCCCAACTGGCACGGGCCCAGGCCAACCTCGCCAACACCAGGAAGATGGTGGAAAAGGTGCAGGCGGCGCGCACGCAGGGCGACCAGTTCATGACGAAATACGTGCAGGACCGGCGCACCATGGCTTCCACCATTCTGGAAGAGATAAACCAACTGGCAACCCAGGCCGGGATCAAGGCGGGCCAGGAAGCTTTCAGCCCGGAGCTGGTGGAGGGCAGCGACACCATCAGTATGCTGTCGATTTCGGTCGGCTTCGAAGGTACGTACGCCAGCCTGGCGAAGCTGGTGAACTTGCTGGACCGCTCGCCGCGATTTCTGATCGTCGAGAATATGGTGGCGTCCGCACCCCAGTCGCAGACCGGGCAGGCGGCCGGACAGGCCGACAAGGCGCTCAACGTGACTTTGCGCATCGATACCTTCGTCCGCGACGAGTCGGGGGCCGGGTTATGAAGCTGACCAGGGACCAGAAGAGCAGGATCGCGCTCGGGGTGCTCGGGTCGGCGGCCCTGTACATGGTGTACAGCAACTTCTTCAGCGGGCCCCCGGGACCGCCATCGGACAGCTCGGCGCGCACGGGCACGCCGGCGGCATCGGTTATTCCGGCGTCCACGGAGCAGTCGGCGGCGAAGCGTGCCGTGCCCAACCGCGGGCGCGGCGACGAGTTCCATCCGGTGTGGCGTTTGAAGCGGGCGGAGGATCGCATCGACCCAAGGGAGATCGATCCGACGCTGAAGACGGATCTGCTGGCGAAGGTGACGGCCGTGGAGCCGTCCGGCGGGAACCGCAACCTGTTTGCGTTCGGGCAGCCGCCGCCGAAGGTGGCGGAGCTGATAGGGGCGGAGCCGAAGCTGAAGATGGGACCGCCGGAAGCGCCCCCGCCGCCCCCTCCGCCCGGTCCCAAGGTCGAACCGCCGCCTCCGCCGATCACCCTCAAGTTTTACGGCCTTTCGACGGTGCGCAATAATGGGAAGAAGAGCGCCTATTTTCTGGACGGCGACGATATTCTGATCGCGTCGGAAGGGGAGACGTTGAAGCGGCGATATAAGCTGGTGCGAATTTCGGCGGGCTCGGTGCTGCTGGAAGACACCGAATCGAAGCGGCAGCAGAGCGTGCCGCTGACACAGGAGGCGCCGGCAAGCTAATGAAACGGCGAAGGCAAGAATCCGGAACTGCGTTGCTGATGGTGTTCCTGATGGCGGCGATCATCGCCATCTCGCTGTACATGGAGATTCCGCGGGTGGCTTTCGAATCGCAGCGGCAGAAGGAGCAGTTGCTGATGGAACGCGGCGCTCAGTATAAGCGGGCCATTCAGATGTTCCTGGCGGCCAACAAACGGTGGCCGGCGACCATCGAGGAGCTGGAGAACTTCAACAACCGGCGCTTTCTGCGCAAGCGGTTTGTGGACCCGATGACCGGAAAGAAGGAGTGGCGCTTCATCCACATCGCCAACGGCGTTCTGACCGATTCGCTGGTGCAGAAGCCGAAGAGCCCGCAGGCCGCTGCGTCGAGCCAAAGCCAGTTGGTGGCCGAGATACCCATCTCCGTGGCGGACACGACCAACGGGGGGCAGCCGGGTGTGAACCCGGCGATGCGCCGGCGCACCAGCGACGGCATGACACCGGGGGTGGGCGGCAACGGCAGCGGCCAGCCGGCCGATCCCAACAATCCGAACAATCCGAACAATCCGCAGAACCCTGGGCAGCCCTATCCGGGAATGCCGGGACAGCCGGGACAGCCGGGACAAATCTATCCGGGGATGGCGGTGCAACCGGGGCAATATCCTCCGGGGGTGGTCCCTCCGCCCGGCGTGCCGGTCATGCCAGGGCAGCCGGGGGCCTATGGACAGAACACGCAGTATCCCGGGCAACCGCAGTATCCTGGGCAACCGCAGTATCCAGGACAAGCGCAGTACCCCGGGCAGCCGCAGTATCCCGGGCAGCCCACTCCGTATCCCGGGCAAGCGCAATACCCCGGCCAGCCTGCCCAATATCCGGGGCAAGCGCCCCAGTATCCAGGGCAGTCGCAGTTTCCTGGAGGTTTGCCGGGAATGCCGGTCAACTCGCAGGGCGGTGGCGGTTATCCTTACCCGACCACGCAGGGAGGCAACGGTAACCCGCCCGGTTTCCCCCCGGGTGCGCTGACCCCACAACAACAACTGGGAGCGAATCCGGCCAGCCAGATGATCCAGCAGATCCTGACTTCTCCGCGGCCCGGTGGAATGCCCACGGGCATCACGGGGACACCCGTCGGAGCAGGGATTGCCGGGGTGGCCACCAATGCCGACGCCGAAGGCATCATGGTCTACAACGACCACACAAACTATAAGGAATGGGAATTCATCTTCGACCCGTCGAAGGTGAAGCCCGTACCGAATCCGCTGACCGGGGCCCTCGGGACATCGGCGGCGCAAATGGGGTCGATGCCGGTGCAGACGCCAAGCCAGCCAGGCCAGCCAGGGACCCCGGCCCCCCCGGTCGATCCATTCGCTGTGGGTCAAACGACAACCACCAGCAGGCCGCCCACCGGCCAGTGACGCGCCAGGGGTGGCCCCGCCTCTATAGCGACACGGCGCCGCAGAGGGCCACGTCGAGCCCCATCTCGCGGAACGCGGCGGCCTTGGCCGCCAGCGCCAGGTTGGCGGACGCCGCATCCGGAGCATAGGCCACCTGCACGTGATTGGATTTGTGGCGGGCCATCAACTGGTCGCGTGTGACGCCCTCCAGCACGGCGTGCATGACGGGCCATTGGGGTGTGGTGATCCGCCAGCGGCGTTCGGTTTCCTCCTGCGGAAGCTCCACCACGCGGGCGAGTCCGATGTCCGCGTGGAGCGCCCCTCCGGCCACGAAAATACGGCTCCATACCACGTGCCCCGGCTTGCTCACGCCCTTCACGCCGCCGCCGCCCAGGCGGAAGTACATGGGCGGCTGCCGCTCGCTGACGGCTCCCGAGTATCCGCCGATGAAGTGCGCGGGAGGTGCGGCGCCCGAAATCTCGAACACCCACACGAACTCCTCGTGCCCGTTCACCCGGTACGGCTCGCCGTAGCGCACGTCGTGCAGGGTGGTCTCCGGGTCGTATCCCAACTCGGTCCAGACGCGGTTGGTGACCAAAGCATCCAGGCCGGCGCACTCGTCGACCTCGTTGAAGTGCGGCAGGGCGCGTCCGTCGTACAGCACCCGGCCGTTGCCGCGCGCCGTCACCGGGGGGCGGTCCACGTTGTTCAGCAGCCCTTCCGCCAGGTCCGACGCAGGGGCCAGGTCCTTGAGTCCCTGCTGGTACTGGATGCCAATGGTGTCGCAGCCGAAGTCATCTGCGATGCGCAGCGCCGCGATGTACATCTTGCACTGTTCGAGGATCTGGCCGTCGGTAAGGTCGGTTTCCGGATTCGGTCCCGTGTGGAACCGCATGCCTCTGCGATCCAGCCAGTGCCGCACCGCCAGCGCCTCCCGATCCCCGACCTGCTGCATCTCGGCGTAGAGCGCCGACTGGCTCAGCCGTTCCTTGAACACGCCGGTGGGATGCAGCAGTTCGTCGGGGATGATGGCGTTGTACATCCCCATGCAGCCCTCGTCGAACACGCCCAGGATGGCCTTGTCGCGCCGCAATTGCCGCGCCAGGCGCGTCCCGATCTCCTCCGCCTGTTCCGGCAGACGGAATTCGCTCAGCGGATGCACGTGGCTGAGATCGTGCCGGATGGTCTCGCCGGCCAGCCAGCGGCGCAGGCCGCCGAGGAAGAACTCGTCGGTGAAGTCCTCGCTCCACAGCGAGCTGAATGTCACCCCGGCCTTGGCGAGAGATGCGTTCAGATTCAGCAGTCCCACCAACCCGGGCCATTCTCCGCTCCAGTTGGCGATGGTAAGGATGGGTCCGCGATGGGTGTAGAGCCCGTGGAGCACGTGGTGGCTGTACTGCCAGACGGCTTCCACCACGACCAGGGGAGCCTCCGGCGGGATCTGGCGGAACACCTCCATGCCGTATTTCTGGCTATCGATGAATCCGTGGCCCTTCTCCGGGTGGCAGGCATGGCCCCGTTTCACCTCACGCCCTTGGCGGCGGATAGCGCCCATGACGGCCTCTTCGGCGCGTGCCTGCGCCGGCCAGCATCGCTGGTTGGCGGCAAGGCGCAAATCCCCGCTGGCGATGACGATTACACTGTCCTGCATAAGCACATTTTGACACCGCTTACAGGCCGGCGTCTACCAAAAAAGCCAGTTTTAGCGATAAAAGCGGGTCCGCCGAGTGGCAGGTGGTCCGCACAACGCTTGCTTACGCGCGCGGCTCCGTAATCACCGTGACGCGCGCAAACCCCTCCGCCAGGCTCGGAGGCACAAGCTTCAGAGCCATTTTCGAAAGGGCATCGCCGGGCACCACCCGGTGCCGGCTCGCGTTGCGGCTGCGGCACACGTCCAAAGCCACGTCGAAGAACACCGCTTCGACCGCGCACCCGTAGGATTTGCCGATTCCCAAGTACGGCGCGCGCTCCTGCGGCGTGAGGTTGGTGGCATCGATATAGGTCACCGGCCGCCCAATCTCCAGGCGCTGCCGCAGCAGATAGCGCAACGTCTGGAACACCCGGTCATGGATGGTCTGGTCGGTCTCGTCGTCCGCCAACTGCAGGCGAATCGTGTCCGAAGACAATCCGACCGCGCCCATCCGCTCCAGGTAGGTTGACTTGCCGGAACCAGGCAATCCCACCAGCACCACGATCCGCATTGGTGGAAGTGCCGGCGGTCAGACTACCGCCGGCACCATGTGGACTGTTTAGGCGCTGGATCCGTCCCCGGGAGGGATGGGGGGAGGCGTGCCCGGCACCGGCGCCGCTGCTGGTGGCGGTGCAACCGGCTTCTTGACCGGCTTCTTCGCCGGCTTCTTGGGGGCTGGCTTCTTTGCGGCCTTCTTCGCCACGGGCTTTGCAGCCTTCTTCGCGGCTTTCTTCACGGGTTTCTTCGCTGCTTTTTTTGCGGGCTTCTTCTTAGTCGCCATGTTTAATGTCCTCGAATTCGTTTGCCCCTAGGAGGAGTCACATAATCTTACAACGAATTTTTCGAATTACCAACGAGAATGTACAAACATGTTCTCGAATTGCGCGGAAGAGTCAATAAAAACGGTTGGCAGGCGAAAAACGCCGTCCACAACTCAGGCGGGCGCGTGCGTTTTGCCAGGCAGGTGAAGCCTCCAGATACCGCGCCCGTAAGTCGCGACGGTCAGGATGCGGTCGTCGTGGTGGTAGACCAGGCTGTTGACCACCACATTCGGCAGGCTGGCCGACAGGTCCACCCAGTGCCGGAGATCCTCGGTCATCCACACACCGCAGTCGTTGGCCACGAAGAGACGGTAGGGCGGGTGTGACTCAAACACCGCAGACTTGTACGGCACATCCGGCATGTCCAGCCCATCGATGGGACGCCAGGTCGAGCCGCCGTCCTCGGAGTAGAACACGTGGTCGATCCCCGCCGTGGCCTCCTCGGCCGACATGCCGGCGGCGTAGTGGCGGGTGTGCGGGATGAAGCGCGATACCACCCCCGTCCCCGCCACGGTCGCCACCACCTTCTCGGCGAACTTCGGATGGGTTCGAATCTGGGACACCAGTCGCATCGGGATCTCGGGACCGGACACGTTGCCCGACCAGCTCTGTCCACCATCCCGGCTCCGAAAAATCGAGCCCTTGGTCGTGCCCACGAAAAGCATCTCCGGGTTGGCCGGGGCGATCTCGATGGCCGTGATCACCGTCCCATCCAGGAATGGGGAGCCCGGATACCAGTTCCCGCCGTAATTGGAGGTCCGCCACAACCGTTTGGATCCGATCCAGATCGTTTTCACCCGCGCGGTGGAGGTCGGGTCGATGGCCATCACGGCAACATCCGTCTGGCTCAACTCGTCCGCCGTCACGATGCTGGCTGGAAGCGGCGCTTCCTTCCACGACGCGCTATCCCAGCGGGGGCTTGGGCTGTGGCGGGAGACACGGAGGTTTTGCGCCGTCCCGAAGACGTGTTTCTCGTCGGCCGGATCGAAAACCATCCCTCCGCCATCTCCGGTCAACACCTGCTGAAAGTCGCCCTTCGGGCTGCCGATGCCCGCCATCAGGGTCCCGTTGTCCTGTGCGCCGCCGCCAAAGATGCTGCTGTTGGTGGGGGCGACGTCCAGGCTGTAAAACATCGTGGTGTTCATCCCGCGGCTGCGGTCGGTCCAGGACTTGCCGCCATCCTCGCTCACGGCCACTCCACCGTCGCTTCCGGTGTATATCCGGTCGCCGGCCGGCATCGCCAGGGCGTGATGATCGGAATGCGCGTAGCTCGGATTCATGTGATCGGCATTCCATTGGGTGGCTCGCACCCATTTCTTCCCGCTGTCGCGGGTGATGTACAGATCGACCCCGCCCCAGACGACGAAGTCGGGGTCTTGGGGATGGACCGCGATGGTGCAGTCGTAGCTCGGCAGGTGTTCATCGGCGAATTGTTCATCGCCGATCTTCTCCCAGCGTTCGCCCTTGTTCCGGCTGCGGAATATGCCGGCAACCTTCTTGGCACCCCAGTCGCCCGCCAGGGCGTAGAGCGTATCGGGTTGCGATGGCGCGATGGCCAGGGCGATCCGGCCAAGGCGATCGGATGGCGGCAGCCCCATTTCCAGGTGCTCCCAACCTTCGTCGTTCAATCGCCAGATTCCGTTCTGGGTGCCGGTCGTCTCCAGCGCGGCAAACACCAGACCGTCGGGATGAAACACGATTGAGTGACACCAGTAATTGCGCGACGAGAAGAACCGCTCCACGTCCCAGGTCTTGCCTCCGTCGGACGAGGCATAAAGTCCCGATGGTATCGTCTCTTCGTGTGTGACCCCACCCAGGTAGAGGACCTGGCCGTCGCCGGAGTACGGGTGGACCCCGATGGTCCCGATGCGCCGCGGCAGCCCGCATTCCTTGGCCGGCGCCAGCATGTTCCAGGTGTCGCCTCCGTCCTGCGAGATGTATATGCCGCTGCCCGCGTAGGAATCGGCCGAGAGGTTGGCCTCGCCGGTGGCGCAATAGATGACGAGAGGATTCTTGGAGTGAATGGCTAGGGCGCCGATATGGGGATTGGCCGATTTGGGCCAAGTGGTCTCCCAGCTTTTGCCGCCATCCCGGCTGCGCCAGACGCCTCCCGCCGCGGCGCCGGCATAGAGCACTTGGTGGTCGGTGGGGTGGACGGCCAGCGAAGTGACCCGTCCTCCCACGTTGAACGGTCCGGCCGCTTCCCATTGCACGGGTTCGGTTGCGGGCGGCGCGGAGGCGCGCGTGTGCCAGACTTTTTCGAGAGCCGAAGGGTCGGCATCGCGCAGCGGCCAGCAGGTCCGTTCGTTGAACCAGACGGCCCGGTCCTTGTGGGTGGAGTAGGGAGTGGATCGTTTTTTCAGCATGAGCATTTCAAGGTGACTTGTGGGGCGGACCCCCTGGTCCGCCGCCGACGCCCTCGTCGGCGTCTTGGGATCACTGAGACAGCGGGTCCAGGGGGACCCGCGCGGACCAGGGGGTCCGCCCCACAAGCTTCACCATTTCATTCCGAATCTTTCGAAGAACCAGTCATCGCTGCGGACTCGCCGCTTCATCATATCGGGGCGATGCGCGGAGATGTTTCCATCGACCAGCAGAACCAGCGCCTCGCCGAATGCCTCGTAGTGGCGCAGCGCGCTCACCACCTTGCCCAGACGATTCGGGCTGAGGTGCGCGAATGCCAGGCGCAAGCGGTTGTGAAGATACGGCCCCCAGCCGATGGGATAAGGGGACTTGGGGCGAAACAGGTGGCGAACCACCACCTCGGGGGCAATCACGAGGTCGTACCCGAACAGCCAGAAACGCACGCATCCTTCGTTATCCACTCCGCCGCGCAGCAGCATGCCCTCGTCCCATCCGCCGGTAGCCTCGAACACTTCGCGCCGCATGGCCAGGCAGCAACCGGGCAATATCGGCACCGGAAAGGGGTCAATGGAGCGCCGCGTCAGCCACTTCGCGTCCAGGTCCGGGCCGGTGAGCCGCAGCCCATAGCCTCGGTAAGTGGTCGGTTTGAGGTGGGTCACGGCGGGCGCCGCGCCGCCCACCTTGGGGTCTTCCAGGATCTCCAGCAGCGGACGCCACCACAGGCTCGCCAGGCGGATGTGGGCGTCGGCGAACACCACGACTGCGCCGCGCGACACGCGCGCTCCCCAATTGCGCGCCCGCGCCACCCCCAGGTTTTGCGCCCGCTTGAGCTTCACGCGCCCACGCCGCCGCGCAAGGTGGGCGGCGGATCCGTCGGTGGATCCATCGTCCACCACCACGATTTCCCCGCCGGCGGGCAACGTGTCTTCCAGGTTTTCCACCGTGCGGCGGAGCTCGGCGCCTTCGTTGCGGCTGATCACGACTACGCTCAGGGGCGTGGCGGCTTTCAACGCGGCATCTCCTCGAGCCAGATATTGCCGGTCAATTCGCCGAACGCCAGCATCAGCCGTCCGGGCGCCACCGAGAGTCCGATCATGCCGGTGGGGCCGGGCGTCCGCTTCAACGACCGGCGCGCGGAATGGAAATGCGCCACGGCGAACGCGTCTCCCACGGGACGCTTGGTGGCGGCGTCCAACTTCCGCGCCCAGACACAGCGGAAGCCATCCCGGTCCGACAGGAAGTACAGCAGGCCGCTCCCGGGAGACCAAACCGGGTCCCGCTCCTCAAACTGACCGTCGGTCACGGCGATCCATGCCGTCTGGGGCACGGGCAGCCCGCCATCGATGCGCGCGATCCAGACTTGCGTAGTGCCCAGACGGGTCTGGACCGCGTGAAACGCCATCCATTTCTCGTCGGGGGAGAAACGCCCGCCCGAAAGCACGGTGTCGCTGGGCCGGGGAGCCAAAAGCACGCTTTTTCGCTGAGCGACGTCGTACAAGGTCAGGTCTTCCGCCTGCATCGGCTCGTAGGAGATCTTCTTCCCGTCGAAGGACACACCCATGGGGGAGCCGCAATGCTCGCAGAGTTTCTCGACCTTCCCTCCGTTGCGCGGCACCGAAAAGATGTCGCCCCGATGGTCCCCGTACACCACCGTGTTTCCGTCTCCGGAAACCAGGCCGTTCGACGGGCCGTTGGAGACCAGAGTGATTTCCTTTCCTGTGGACATGTCCCGCGTGTGCAGTCCCCAACGGCCCAATCGGCGGCTGGCAAAGGCCAGCGTCGAGCCGTTTCTGGAGAGCGACGGCGCGGCGGCATACGATTCCGATGCGGTGACCAACGTGAATATCCCGTTGTTCCGCAGCACGCCGCGGTCGGCGTCGAGAGCGGCTTCCCAGAGCCCCACCTTCCATTCGAGGTTGGCGAAGGCCATGCGGTCTCGCCCGGTTCCAGGAGAAACGGAGGCCTGCAGGTGGTAGCCCGGCCCGGAGGTGACGGAGTTGGCCGGGCCGCGGGCTTCGCCGCCAGCCTTCATGTCGATCTCCCACAGGTTGCCCACGTCGCCCGCCCCGGCGTCGTCGGCGGGCCCGGCGGCGAACAGCACTCGGCTGCGTCCTTCGCCGCGCCACGCGAGGGGGACGAGGCGCGTCTCCCACGCGGGTTTCTGCAACCCCTGTTTCTCCAACAGGGCCAATGTGCCGGTTCTTTTCGAGGGTACCTTCTCCAGAGGCAGCAGCCACCAGTCCATGCTGTCCTCCAGCGAGCGATCGGCATCCCGCCTTCCCAGCACGAGCACGCCATCCGACTTGGGCGACCAGACGGGATAGAGGGCAGCGGCCATGTCCGAGCCGACCTGGCGGGGCTGTCCCCCACCGGCTTCGACCACGAAGACGCGCGCCGACCCGGGCAAATACCCGCCCAACTCGCGGCCCTCCCAGTAGGCGATCCACTTGCCGTCCGGCGAGAATCGGGGATTGCGTCCGCCGGGCGCCAGCAGCACCTCTTCGCCTCCCAGCGCGGGGACCACGTAGACGCCAGCCGGCGACCGTTCGGAGCGGAAGGCAATGCGCGTTCCGTCCGGCGAGATGTCCGGATCGCTATCGTCGGCCGGGTCGTGCGTCAACTGGAGGGGCTCGCGCCCGCCCACCTGCTGCACCCAAATATCGAGGTTGGTCGAATTGCCGCGGTCCGATGCGAAGGCCAGCAAGTTCCCCGCACGGGAGAGCGCCGGGAACGCGCTCAGTCCCGGGTCCATGGTTACCCGGCGGAGAACCGGCACGCCCGCGGATTGGGATGGCGCCCGCGCGATCATCCAGAACGCACCGGCCGCGATCGCGACCCCGGCCAGCGCAGCCATGGCGATTTCGAGCCGCCGCTTCCGCCGCGGGAGTGCCGTTTGCGCCGCAACTGGAGGACTCTGCAGATCCTGCAGCGCCTGCTCGATCAGCAGCTTGACATCGGCCATGCTGTGCCAGCGGTCCACCCGTCTCTTGCGCAGGCAGGTTTCGATGATGCGCTGGAGCGCGTGCGGCAGCCCGGGCTTCAATTCCTGCGCCGGTCGGGGGTCTTTGCCCACCACGGCTGCCAGCGTGAGCAGATCCCCTTCTTCGTGAAATGCCCGCTGCCCGGTCACCATCTCGTAGAGCAGGCATCCGAACGAGAAAATGTCCGTCCCCGGGTCCACGTTGAGGCCCTGTGCCTGTTCCGGGGACATGTACGCGATGGTTCCGAAGACCCTCCCGGGCCTGGTCAGAGTCGCGGTAGGATTCTCGCCGTCCTCCGGGTCGAGCGCCATCCTCTTGGCGAGCCCGAAATCCAGCACCTTGACCAGGCCGCGCTCGGTCACCATCACGTTGCCGGGTTTCAGGTCGCGGTGTACGATCCCGGCTTCGTGCGCCGTGGCCAGAGCCTCGGCGATTTGCACGGCGAGGCGCAGCGCTTCGCGCAGATCGATGCCCTGCCGGCCGATCATGTGGCCCAGCGTGCGGCCGGCAATCCGCTCCATGGCGATGAATTCGGTGGCGCCCTCGTGCCCGATCTCGTATACCGTCACGATGTTGGGATGGTTGAGGGCGGAGGCGGCCTGCGCCTCGCGCGCCAGGGTGGCCGGACCGCCCGGGTGTTTGCCGGGTGTGAGAATCTTGATGGCGACGGTGCGGTTCAGGCGCGAGTCCTGGGCTTCATACACACTGCCCATGCCGCCCGAGCCGAGCTTGGCGAGGATCCGGTAATGACCCAGGTGGCTTCCCGGCTCCAAGGGTGCGGGCTGATCGGCCGACAACATGCTCTCTACCAGTTGGCGAAGAGCCGGGTCGGGGCAGTGACCGTCCAGGTACTCTTTGCGGTCATCCCCGTCCAGCATCGACGCGGCAAGGTAGATTTGGTGCGCCAGCCGCGATTGCGGACTGCTACTCATTTTGGTTGTTTTTGTGATTGTAGCGTACCTTGGACGGCCATGATGAAGCTGGCGAGGGCTATGATGAAGCGTGCCGCGCCACTGGGACGAGCGCTACTCCAATCCCGCAAGCCTCGATTTCACGCCCGCCCCGCTGCTGGTGGAAGTAGCGGAGCTGGTGCCGCCGGGACGAGCGCTCGACCTTGCCTGCGGGCACGGACGCAACGCCCTGTACCTGGCCAGCCTGGGCTGGCACGTCACGGCGGTGGATTCGTCGCCCGCCGCGATCGCGATTCTCCGCGAGCGATCGGCCGGGCTCACGGTAGATGCGCGAATCGCCGATCTCGAACGCGGCGAGTTTCCCATTGCCGCCGGCAGCTTCGACCTCATCTGCGACTTCTTCTATCTGCAGCGCGACCTGTTTGGGCGGATTCGCGAGGGCGTAAAGCCGGGCGGAGTTTTCGCCGGCGCCATCCACCTGCTGGACGGTGCGCCCGGGGCACGTCCGCGGAATCCGGCGTTCCAGTTGCGCCCGGAAGAACTGCGCAATGAATTTGCCGGTTGGAAGATCCTGTACTATTCGGAGGGCGCGGAAGCCGGGCGCACACGGCGCGCGGCGCGAATTATTGCGAGGAAGGCGTAGCGCCTGTGTGGTATGATCCGAGGGAATCGTCCAACGCTGGCGACCGGACCGGGAAAGCCATGATTTCGTCAATCCGAATTGAAGGCTATCGAGGCTTCGAGGATTTCGAAATGAGCAATCTCGGACGGATCAACCTCTTAGTCGGACCGAACAACAGCGGCAAGACGTCGGTGCTGGAAGCGATCTACCTGCTCGCGTCTGCGGGCGATCCCGCGTCGCTGTCGCAAATGTTGTGGCGCCGTGGAGAACGTTTCCCCGCCGGAGTTACGCGTCCGGTATTTCCGTCTTCCATCGAAGTCGACGTGTCGCACCTCTTCACCGGACACGAGTTGCACCCCGGCTCCTCAATCCGAATCTCGGCCAGAAGTGAGGCCTCGGTCCGCACGCTGGAAGTAGCGATAGCGAAGGTGCCCCCACGGGACCGGGACGATGAGGCCGTTCTAACGTCGCGGCTTGATCTGGAAGTTAGTGGGAAGCCCGATCCCGCCACCCCCAAGATTCCTCTCACGCGGGCCGGCGGGCTCCTCGCGGATGCGCTAGACCCGTCCGCACGCCCGCTGGGCGGCGTATCGCCGGCCTATTTCATCACCACGGAATCATTGTCCGTCGGCAAGCTGGTCGCCATGTGGAACAACATTGCCCTGACCCCAACCGAAGGGCTGGTATTGAAGGCACTGCAGTTCCTTGATCGCGATATTGAGCGAATCGCGGCGCAGGCGACCACCGGCCCCGACTATTTTCAGGCGCGCGGCGGATTCATCGTCAAGCGGAAGGGATCGGATCAGCCTGTACCGATCGGCAGCATGGGGGACGGAATGTGGCGCATGCTTGCCATGGCTATTGCCATCACCCAATGCAAGGGCGGCGTGCTTCTCGTCGACGAAATCGACACCGGTTTACATTACACCGCCATGTCGCAGATGTGGGGCCTGATCTATAGTGCGGCGAAAGACTTGGACGTACAGGTATTTGCTACGACGCACAGTTACGACTGCATCTACAGCTTGGCGCAGATTTGTTCCAGCGTCGCCATGCAGAAGTCAGTGACCGTCCAGAGGATTGAATCCGGCAAGAGGCGATCCATACCCTACGACGAAGACGAAATAGCGGTCGCCGCCGCGAGGGATATTGAAGTTCGCTGAACACGCGTGTGCTCACCCAAAAACGGGACTACACCAAAATCTTGATCGTGGAGGGTGGCGACGACAAGCACTCGGTCATCAGCCTGATGAAGAAACACACGGATTGGCCTGAGAAGGGACAGTACCCGGTCTGGGTCGAGGTGGGGAGCAGCGTCGAACAAATCCTCGAGCCCGGGTATCTCACTACAGAGATCAAAGCGAGCAAGGTGAGGATCGTCGGCGTGATGCTCGATGCGGACACTCAAGCGCACGGCCGGTATCAAAGGGTCCAGCAACTGTGCGCCACTATATTCCCGAACCTGCCGACACACATGCCGGAGGGCGGCCTGGTTGTAGATAACGAAGACAAGCGTTTTGGTTTATGGCTCATGCCGGATAACACCAGCGAAGGTGCCCTCGAGACTTTCCTTCGCCATCTGGTACCAGACCACAAAGAGGCCCTTTGGAAACAAGCCTGCGACTCCGTGACGGCTGCTATTTCCGCAGGTGCAGAATGCAGGGGAAACCATGTTCCGAAAGCGAACTTGTACACTTGGCTGGCTTGGCAGGACCCTCCCGGCCAATCGCCCGGACTGGCGCTCATCAGACAGATCCTTGATCCGCATTCGAAGCATGCCGAGGCGTTCGTAAGCTGGTTCAAGCAGCTCTATCAGGTCTGAGACAGGCGACATTAGCTGAAAGCGCCCGCCAGCGCCGACTTGCCCAGTACGTAGACCGCCCACGGCAGAATCACCGAAAACAGCGCTCCGCCGAAGGAAAGCTTCTTCCCGGCGGCGGCCTTGAGGCCGGTGGCGATCAGGAAAATGGTCCAAAAGGAGAACAGGTCGATCGAGGTGCCCAGCGAGTACAGAAACTTCGAGGTGGTTGTCGGGTCCATGAATGCCGCGGGATTGAACGCCAGGGGATTCTGCGGATTGAACTGGTCCGGGTTCTTGAGGAATATCACCACCAGCGTCAGGATGGCGCTGACCACGGCCGTCAGGCCTGCATAGCACATGACGGCGAACACCTGCTTGAATTTGACCGGCGCCGACATGATGCCCGCCACGATGCCCAGCAGAATCGCCGACACGATCAGGTAGGATACGGGTAAGACGATCACGGGGATGGCGCTGATGAACGGCGCCAACTTCATCTGGATGGCGAGCGCCTGGTCGCGTTGCTCGGCGGTCATTTGCGCCGTCCGCGGACTGTTCTCCATCTGCTGGCGAAAAATCCGCTCCCATCCCACATGCTGCCCGATCACGATCGTCACCGACAACGCGGCTACGATGATGAGAACCAGCGGAACCAGCCATCCCGGCCGCTGCGCGATATCCTCGAACGTTTTCTTGGGCTCGAAGAAGACGCCGGTCAGCCGCGAGATCTCGCTCATGCGCTCCGGCTGGGGCTCCATTGCCGACACTGATTCGGGAGTCATATCAGACCGATTGTACTCCAGTGCACCAACGCCTGCTCGGCCCATGCAGTGTCACGGGTCTATGATGAAGAGTTCATGCCTTTCCGCGCCGCGCTCGCTTTCCTGTTGCTTTCCCTGTGCGCCTGCAAGCCGCCCGAGGGGAGCCACCCCAAGGCCATCATCGGCGCGCTGTTGATCGATGGAGCGGGAGGGCCGCCGCTCAGCGATTCCGTGGTGGTGGTGAGCGACGACCGGATTCGCGCCGCGGGGCCGCGTTCCACCGTGCCGATCCCTTCGGAAGCCGACAAGATCGATGGCTCCTCGAAGTTCGTGATGCCGCTGGTGGTGGACATCTGCGACAGCGCCGCTCCGCCGGGTCTGCTTCACGCGGCGAATCCCGAGGAGGCGCGCGCACAGGTGGCGGAGCTGGCTGCGCGTAAGGCCGGCGCCATCCACCTCGGCGAGACCGGCCGGGCCACGGTGGAGGCCGCGCTGGAGGCGGCCCGCGCCGCAGGCATTCCGGTGACCGGCCACATTTCCACGCAGGCCGGCGCGCGCTTGCTGGTGGACAACGGCGCCGCGAGCCTCGTCGGCATGATTCGCGATACGGAAGAGCTGGACGCGGCTTTCGTGGCGCGCTTGCGGGACCTGCGGATCGTGGTGGCGCCGGCGCTGGCGAACGCCGGCCCGGGTCTGGAAGCCGCCCGGCGAAATACGCGCCGCCTGTTCCAGGCCGGCGTGCTGCTGGCCGTGGCCTCCGAGGGCGGCGACCCCATTCACGAGGCCGAACTGCTGGTGGAGGCCGGTGTGCCGCCGCTGGACACCATCGTCGCCGCCACGCACAATGGCGCGATGGCCCTGCATCAACTCGAACAACGGGGCACCATCGAAGCCGAAAAGCGCGCCGACCTGCTGGTGCTTTCGGCCAACCCGGGGGAGGATATCCGAAACTTGCGGCGGGTGGCATTGCGCATGGTGGCGGGGGAGTGGCTGCGTTAAGAGAGCTTTCAGCCGTCAGCGATCAGCTCTCAGCTCAACCGAGTACCGCCGCAGTGGCTGATAGCTGACCGCTAGCCCCAATGCTGTTCACTTGAGGGCGGCGTCCGGATGCTTCCCATCCGGCCGTTTTTGGGGACCGGTCGGATTCGTGGCGCCGCTTACTTTGGCTGTAGGGCGGACGGTCTGCGCGTGGCGCGGTTGGGGCTTGCCGCTTCTGCAAGCTTTCAGCGGCGGGCGGTTGGCAGGCGAAATCCGGAGCGGATTCCCGCTTTCGGGCCTTCAGGACGCAAACCGGGGCGCCTGCCCCACCAAGCAGTGCGGTATGGCGTCGAGTCATTTGCGTGGCTGCCTTGGCCGGAAGTAGCAACGATCCTGAATGCTGCCTTTCGAACTGCAATGGGCGCAGAGTTCGATGGGCGGGTGATCGGGATTGGCGGGGTTGAAG
>Ga0209415_10008183_pt1 | contig 18164 bp, 16 predicted proteins | sample PeaSoiSIISIP2007_FD_187696 | JGI IMG/M metagenome (GOLD analysis project Ga0209415, IMG submission 187696) | Peat soil microbial communities from Weissenstadt, Germany - SII-SIP-2007 (SPAdes) (version 2) | ecosystem: Environmental > Terrestrial > Soil > Wetlands > Peat | place: Germany... | reverse complement strand
AGGCCCATTTGCGAAAGTTGCGCGACTTGATCCTGCATCAGCGCGATCAATGGCGAGACGACGACTACGGTTTGCGCGTCCAGCGTCGCGGCGGGCAACTGGTAACAGAGCGATTTGCCGCCGCCGGTGGGCATCACGACGCAGGCGTCGCGTCCACCGAGCAGACTGAGGACGATCTTCTCCTGCAACGGTCGAAATTCGTGATAGCCCCAGTAACGGCGCAGCAAGGTGTGAAGGTCGGGTGGGGCGGGAGTAGGCGAGGCGCTCACGCGACGAGTATATGGCCCGCGCGAGTGAGCGTCCATGCGAGGCGAGGGCACACCGCAGAGAGATTCCTCCCTCCTGCGGCGGGCAGGCACTGCGTTTGGAATGACCGCGTTTGGACGGCGAGGAAACCTCCATGGGGGTGCATGCGGCCACCTTGACATATCGAGAGACAAACGCGCAGGATGCCGTTAAGACGAAGTGAGGTGACTGCGATGCTATCTGGAATCCCCTTCACAACTTGGATTTTTGCCGCTGTGTTCCTGATTGTGATCTACGTGTTGATGTCTTTCCGGCGCGTCGGGCCGACGGAAGTCGGCCTGGTGTTGAAACGCATCTCGTTCAAGAAACTCTCCGAAGACAATGCGATCGCGTTTCGCGGAGAGGCGGGCTATCAGGCCGATATGCTGATGCCCGGGCTGCGTTGGAAGGCCTGGCTGATCTATCAGGTGGAGAAATTTCCGTGGGTGCAAGTGCAGGCGGGAGAAGTGGGCGTGGTGATTGCGCAAGTAGGTTCGCCGCTGCCGATCGGTGCGAAATCGGCGGTGTACAAGAAGGCGTTCGGAAATTTTTCGGATTTGCGCTCGTTCGTGACGGGCGGAGGACAAAAGGGCGTGCAGCGGCCGGTGCTCTCGCCAGGAACCCTGGCGCCGATTCATCCGGTCGGGTTTCTGGTGGTGACGAAGAGCCAGGTGTATGGGCTGCCGATCTCGCCGGAGTTGCGGGCGCAGGGCGGAAGGTCGGGGCGTCTTACCTCCGCGGCCTTCGGATTGCGCCCGGAACAGCTCGATCTCGTGCGAATCGAGCCGCAACAGTACGGAAAAGATCGCGCGCTGATGGACGTGGTGGGAATCGTGACCACGTACGAAGGCGATCCGCTGCCTTCGGGCGACATCGCGGGCCGGCTCGGGGGCTTCGCCGACATCGCCACGATGGAACAGGCGAACGCCAAAGAAGGCGAAGTGATCGAAGTGCTGCTCGGGAACAAAAACAACCTGCACAACAATTATCAGGATTTCCAGGGATTTCTCGACAATGGCGGGCGGATCGGCTTGCAGCACGACCCGCTGCTGTATGGCGCGTACGCGCTCAATCCGTTTCTGGTGAGCGTCGAGCTGGTGGGCATGCTCGTCGTGCAGCAGGGGCAGGTGGCGGTGATCAAGGCGTACGTAGGATTGCCCACGCAAGACACTTCGGGCTCGGACTTCAAATTCGGCTCGCTGGTGCATCCGGGACATCGCGGAATCTGGGAAGAGCCGCTGCGGACGGGGAAATATCCGCTGAATCCGCGCTGCTACCAGGCGGAGATCGTGCCGACCTCGATCCTGACGCTGAATTGGGCGGATGCGGTGTCCGATGCGCACAATCTGGACGCGGAGTTGAAGCAGATCGTGGCGAAGAGCAACGAAGGATTCGTCTTCAACATTGATTTGCAAGTGCAGATTCACGTGCCGGACGTCAACGCGCCGCGGGTAATCTCGATGGTCGGCACGATGAAGAACTTGGTGAACGAAGTGTTGCAGGCGGCGGTGGGCAACCACTTCCGCAACAAATTGCAGAGCATGCCGGCCATCCGTTTCATCGAGACTCGCCAGCAGGTGCAGGAGGAGGGGTTCGAGCACATCAAGGAGCAACTGGAACAGTACCGCGTGGAGACGCGCGGCGTGTACATCCAGGACGTGATTCTACCGGAGGCGCTTGTCACGGTGTTGACGCAGCGCGAGGTCGCGAACCAGGAGATTGAGACGTACAAGAAGCAGCGCTCGGCGCAGGAAGAGCGCATCGCGATGGAAAATTCCAAGGGCACGGCGGACATGCAGTCCGACCTGGCGAAATCGAAGGTCGGCGTGGACATCAAGACCAACAACGCCAATGCGCGCACGGAAGAAGCGCGCGGCGAAGCGGAATACATTCGCCAGACCGGCACGGCCCGCGGCGCGGAAGTGGAAGCGGTAGGTCTCGCGCGGGCGAAAGGTTATCAAGCACAAGTGGAGGCGCTGGGATCGAACGCCACGGCGTTGGTGAACGTGATCACCTCGCTATCGCAGGGCGCGACGAAATTCGTGCCGGACATTCTGGTGTCCAGCGGCTCGGGCAGCGGCGCGATGGATGGCCTCGCGGCCACGGCGATGCGTTTCCTCGCGGGAAATGGCGGCGGGGCGAAAGGCGGGAAAGCGCCTGAAGGAAAGAGCGGCGCTCCGGCGATCACTGAGAGCACGCCTGCGAAGTGAGGGTCGGCGTAGCGCCTGATGTGCGTTAGCCGGGCTATTCCACCGGTTGCACCGGCTCGGGCATGAAGAGGCCGGAATCCTTCGGCAGGCCGGCGCGCTCGAACTGCACGGTGACGTGCGAGATGTGAAATTCGGAGACGAGGCGCTCCTGGATGGCGGCGAGGATTTTTTCGCTGGCGTCCATGTGCATGTCCGGGATGCAGACGTGGCACGAGAGCGCGTGCAGGCCGGTGCCGATCGTCCAGATGTGAATGTCGTGGACTTCGCGGACGCCTTCCACGCCTAAAATGGCGTGCGCGACGTTTTCCACCGTGAGCCCGCGCGGCAAGCCTTCCAGCAGGATATTCCCGGACTCCTTCAAGATTCCCCAGGTAGACCAGAGCACGAGCACTCCGATCGCCGCGCCGATTGCGGGATCGAGCCAGCGCGCGCCTGTCGCGCGGATCGCGATCGCGCCAATGAGAATGCCGACGTTCGACAGCGCGTCACCCAGATTGTGAACGAGCACGCTGCGAAGATTGAGGTCGTGGCGTCCGCGAATGAGCGACAGCGTGATGCCGCCATTCACCACGAGCGCGCCGAGCGAAACCCAGATCATCCAGCTTTCGCTGACTGTGACCGGATGACGCAAGCGATCGAAGGATTCGTAGAACAGCCCCAGCGCAACGAGGACCAGCAAGATACCGTTGATGAACGCGGCGAGCGTGCCCGCGCGGCGATAGCCGTAGGTGCGCTGCGCATCCGCGGGACGCGCGGACCACATCACCGCCAGCCAGGAAATGAGCAGCGCGGGAACGTCCGAGAGTTTGTGAACGGCGTCGCCGAGCAGGGCGATCGAGTGGCCGAGATAGCCGCCGGCAATTTCCGCCACGACGAGCGCGAGAGTGCCCGCCATCGCGCCAATAAACACGCCTCGCCCCATCTCGGCGCCGTGATCGTGGTGGCCGTGGGCATGATCATGTTCGCCGGCGTGGACGTGCATGCCGGATATTCTACTGCGATACGGCCATAATCGTCCTGCCGGACAGCGGATATGCGGGCTGCGCACGCACCGCCGCAATGTCAATTGACTTGGCTTCGGGCGCTGCTTACGATGAAAAAACGCGCCGAAACCGCGAGTTTCCGCAAGGTTCGGCGCGGGGTGCGTAGAAGCCGGAAGAGCTCAGGGACGCAGGTCGATGTCCGAAGCCATTGCCAAATTGAGTTTCTGGGGCGTCCGGGGTTCCACTCCCACCGTGGACCGCGCGACGTGGCGTTATGGCGGGAACACGCCTTGCCTCGAACTCGAGACGCCGTCCGGCGCGAAATTCATCCTCGATTGCGGCACCGGCTTGCGCACCTTGGGCAAGCAGTGGGCCGCAAACAACGGCGGCCGCGAAATCAACGCGCATATTTTCCTGACGCATTACCACTGGGATCACATCCAGGGCATCCCATTCTTTTCGCCGCTTTACGCCGCGCAGAATCGTTTTCACTTTTACAGTTTTCGCTCGCCATCGCTCGGCCCGGACAGTTTGAAGCGCGTCTTCGAGGCCCAGATGGCGATTCCCTATTTCCCCGTGGATTTAAGCGCGATGTCGGCGTCGCGCGAGTTCACGGAAGTGGACGGCGGCGAGCAGTTCGAGGTGGGCGGCGCGCGCGTCACCACTCGCTGGTTGAATCATCCACAGGGCTGCCTGGGATTCCGCTTCGAGACGCCGGTGGGCACGGTCGTCTACGCCACGGATAACGAGCCGGGCGATCCGAAGTTGGATAAGAGTTTGCGCGAACTCGCGGAAGGCGCCGACATTTTTGTGAACGACGCACAATTCACTCCGCAGCAGCTCGCGACGAATCGCAAAGGCTGGGGACATTCCAGCTGGCTCGAAGGCGTGCGCATCGCGCAGGAAGTCGGCGTGCGCAATCTCGTGCTTTTCCATCACGATCCGGATTCCTCCGATCGCGCCGTGGACGCAATCCTCCACGAGGCGCGCGGGCAATTCGAGAGCGTTTGGGCGGCGACGGAAGGAATGGTGCTCACGCTCGGCGAGCAGAAATTCGGCGTCGTGATTCCGACCGTGCGCGAAGGGCTGCGCCGCGAAGCCAGTTTCCGCGCGCGCGTCACCGGGTTCACGGGAGACGGACTGGCGTTCGAGGAGCAGACGATTATCCGCAATTTGAGTTTGCACGGCGCGATGATCTATTTGGACCACAGTCCGAAGCTGCAATCCGAGCTGCACGTCATGATCGAGAGCGCGACGGAGCCCGGGAAAGAAAATGTTCCCATGCGCCTGCGCGCCTACGTCGTGCGCATCGAGCCGGGGCCGGAGAAAGATCAAGCGGCGGTCGGGATCGTCTTTACGGAGTAACGCGGGCAATTCCGCCCGCGGAATCACATGGCAGGCGATGTTTGAACGCGCGCGCAGGAGCGCAGCGCGAAATTGCGCCCCGAGGGGTTGCGCGAAGCGCGAGAACGCGTGAAACTTCTGCGACCCAGCTTGCGCACTGGCCAACGACGCCGTGGAGGCAATGTGGAATTGAAAGATACGCCCTTCGAATTTCGCCACCGGTTCTGGATTTTCATCGGAATCTTCTGGCTGGCGTTCGCTTGCTACGCCGTGGACCATGTGAACACCATACAGTTCCTGGTGGAAAAGCTCGCGCATAACGGTTCGCGGATTTCGGAAGATGAGTTGGCGCGCATTCTGTTTCTCGTTTCCGCCGCGCTGGTGTTTTTGGGAGCGTCGATTAGAGCCTGGGGCACGTCGTACCTGAAGACCGAAGTGATGGGCGACAAGCGCGTCCGCTCCGAGCGGCTATTGGCCGACGGGCCATTCCGCTACGTGCGCAATCCACTGTATCTCGGAAACCTCATTGCGGGCGCGGGGATCGGGTTGCTCGCGAGCCGGACGGGGTTCCTCGTCTTGTTCTTCGGCCTGCTGATCTTTGGCTTCCGGCTAATTTCCCACGAGGAAAAAGAATTGAGCGCGACGCAAGGGGAACCGTACCGCGCGTATTGCAAAGCGGTGCCGCGATTTATTCCCTCGTTGTGGCCGCGCGTGCCTTCCGCGGGGAATCACCCGCACTGGCTCGACGGTTTTCTGGGAGAGTTTTGGTGGTTCTCCTTTGGCGTCGCGGGCGTGGTGCTGGCCTTCACGTTCCAGCTGGCGCATCCCATGCGAGTCTATTGGATTGTTGTCATCGGAGTTGGGAGTTTGGGATGGCTCTTGCGGCGCACGCTGCTCCCGCCGGCCAAGCCTGAGCCTACGGCGAAATCATCCGGCTGAATAAGCGCGAGCCACCAGCACGAGCGCGACGATGTAGAAGGCGAACATCAGAGCAAGGTAAACCTTGGCCCCGCGTCCAGCCCCCGCAAATTCCTTAAAGAAGAAAACGCCCCAGAATGCGGCCACCATCGGCGAGGCTTGCCCAATGGCGTAGGAGATCGCCACCCCGGTGAAATGTGCCGCGACGAAATTGAGCACCGTGCCCGTCCCCCAAATGCAGCCGCTCAAGAAACCCAGCAGGTGATTGCGCGGTGACGCGGAGAAAAAACCACCCCAGCCCACCGGCGTGCCAACCAATGGCTTGCGCATGAGATAAATATTGAAAATGAAGCAACTCAAGAATGCGCCGACGGTGAAGAGAACTGCCGCGCCATAGGGGCCGAGCGGGCGGGCGGAAGTCATGGCCCGCGTAATGAACGGCGCGAACGTGCCCATCAACAGTCCGGACACCACGCAAACGATCAGGCCTTTGCGCGAAGTTCCACCGCGCGCGCTGCGGAGACTCGCGTAGGCTTTGCCGTCGAAAACCACCGCGATGACGGCGCAAGCGACTCCTGCCGCGAGCAGCAGCGCGCTACCTCTTGCCTGAATGGCGTAGCTCAGCACTACTCCTTCCACGAGCGCGATTCCAATGGAAACCGGAAACGCGACGGACATTCCGGCGAGCTCGATGCCGGCCACCAGGAGAAGATTCGCGAGGTTGCAGATCGCGCCCGCCACCAGCGCGAAAACAAAATTGGCCACGGTCGTGGAATGAATATTCTCGATAGCGCCCGATGGCCCGTGATGCCCGCCCCCCAGCGTGAAAGCGAAGACGTGCGCGATGAACACAATTCCGATCGCAAAATCCCAGTAGAACAGCTCGAAGCGATAGCCGCGCGTGCTTTTGTAAGGATTCGCCCACGAGCCCCAGCAGATCGTGCTGAGGATCATCAGCGAGAGCGCCGCTGCGAAGGTTTGCGGCGAATACATGGCGAGTCCGCCTTTCTGGTGAAACTTGCGACGTGCGTCAGCCGGTGGTGCCGGTGGACCGCGAGTTCACCAGCGCCTCGACTTCGGAAAGACGCGCCATTGCCCGCGCGCCAATGCGCGTGCAGCACAGCGCCGCGCAAGCGTTGGCGAAAGCCCCGACTCCCTTGAGATCGGCGCCTCGCAGCAACGCGAAGGAAAGTCCGCCCATGAAGGCGTCACCCGCGCCAGTGGTGTCCGTGACATTCACTCGGTAGGAGGGAACGTGTACGTTCCCGCCCTCGCCGGCGATCACGCAACCTTCGCCGCCCATGGTAATCGCCACCAGATGCGGGCCCATCTTGAGAAGGCGTGCGGCGATGCGGTCGTAATCGGTCTGGCCGGTAAGTTCGCGCGCCGCGGACTTGCACGGCTTGAGAACGTCGCTGACGCGCAGCGCTTCCATCATCTGCGCTTCGGTGGAGAGTCCCGCTGCGATGAAATCGCCGGGGGCGACGTCGAGATCGAAAATCACGCACACGCCTGCCGCGCGCGCCAGGCGCATCGCTTCGAGGACCGGCGCCATAGGCAATTGCGACGCTTCCGTGTGGAAGTGGCGCGCGCGGCGGATGTGCTCCCCAAAACGAGTACGAATTTGCTCCGGCGTGACGCGCGCCGTGATGTTCGGGAACATGTAGATGCACCGTTCGCCCTGCGCATCTACGGGAATCCAAGTGAATGAAGAGCGCTCGCCGGGGACGGCTTCGATGCCGCTGAGGTCCATGCCGTCCTCGGCGAATGCTTCGCGGATGATGCGGGCGTTGTCATCCTCGCCCAGCAGGCCGATCCACGCGGCGGATGCGCCGAGCCGCGCGACCTGCGTCAGATTATTCGCGGTGACTCCGCCGGCGTGAATCTCGAAGCCCGTGGCGTTGATCTTTTCATCGGCGCCGATCAGTTTCGGCACCAGCGCGAAAAAATCCACCGTGCAACTTCCGAGCCCCACAACCTCGGAGTGGCCGGAAATACCGGATTGGTTGGACATAGCGACGGCGCCTCCCCGGAGGGGGCCGATTGTAACGGAAACCGGAAGCCGCGACAGGCCATTTTGTCTTCGGCAACCTGCCCGGGCCGGCAGCGCGGAGCCGGGACCGTCTGCGATAGAATCTAATTCTGCACAGAGAATGACGCTGGATATCCAAGTCGAAGAGCAGGCCAAACCGCACTGGAGCAAGGCAACATTCCGTTCCTTGCGCCACAGGAATTTTCAGCTTTTCCTCAGTGGCCAAATGATCTCCCTGATAGGCACCTGGATGCAGACTGTGGCGCAATCCTGGCTGGTGTATCGCTTGACCGGTTCCTCCCTTCTGCTCGGGACCGTCGGATTTGCGAGCCAAATCCCCATTTTTGTGTTCGCTCCGCTCGGGGGGCTGGTGGCGGATCGCTGGAACCGGCAAAAAGTGGTCATCGGCACGCAGACCGCCTCGATGATTCTGGCGTTTATTCTGGCGGCGCTCACGCTGACCCATCGCGTCACGGTGGGTGAAATCGTGCTGCTGGCGGCGATGCTGGGTGTGGTGAACGCCGTCGACATCCCGGTGCGGCAGGCGTTCTTGATTGAGATGGTGACGCGGGATGACCTGATGAATGCGATCGCGCTGAACTCCTCGATGTTCAATGGCGCGCGGATTGTCGGCCCGGCGATCGCCGGCATCCTCGTGGCTGCGATTGGAGAAGGGTGGTGCTTCTTCGCCAACGCCGTGAGCTACATCGCCGTAATCATCGGTCTTTTTCTGATGCGGATCAAAAACCCGAACGAATTGGAGAAGAACCATTCGGCCCTCGAAAACCTTGTCGAGGGCTTTCGCTTCGCGCATGGGAACGCGCCCATTTTCGCCTTGCTGCTTCTGGTTGGACTGGCCAGCTTCGTTGGCATGCCCTTCTCGGTGCTTATGCCCATATTTGCGGATCACATCCTGCATGGCGGCCCTCAGGCGCTCGGCTGGCTGATGGGGGCAACCGGCATCGGGGCGTTGTTTGGCGCGCTCACCTTGGCGGCGCGGACGGGAGTGCGCGGCCTGGCAAGATGGGTGGCGGTCTCGGCGGGAGCATTCGGAGCGAGTCTCGTGATTTTCGGGTATTCGAGATGGTACTGGGTGTCGCTGCTCGTCCTGGTTCCGACCGGTTACGCCATGATGCTCCAGTTGGCTTGCACCAACACACTGGTACAGGCGATGTCCCCGGACAGGCTACGTGGGCGGTTGATGGCCCTCTACACGATGATGATGGCCGGGATGGCGCCATTCGGCGCCCTATTCGCCGGGGCCTTCGCCAACCGCTGGGGGGCTCCCTTTACGGTGGCCCTGGGAGGGGCAGGCTGCATGGTTGGGGCGTGCGTGTTCTGGGCCTATTGGCCTCATTTGCGGGAAGCCGCCCGGAACCTTATTGTGGCCTCAGGAATGGCCACTAGCGACACCTTCAAGCAAGCTCCGACGGTGGGAGACTGAGCCCGCGCACTCGGACCCCAACGGTCGGAAACCACCCAATTCTGCCTCGGATTCCAATTCCAGACCACTCACCCAGTCGTAGCCCGCTCGTTCCTTAAACCCTCCTAGAACTTAAGTTTAGCTCACGTCTTTCATCACTCGTTCCAGCTGAAGAATAGCCGGTACAGGTTTCATGTACCCCGGTACAGGTGTTCCAACTGACCTCTTTTTGGCCCTCCCACCAGTGTCCAGCTGTCCCCCCCACCCTCTAGCCTGAGTGCAGCAGGGGCGGTTGGCACTAGCCGAATGGGCGGCGGGGGAAAACGGAAGAGGGTGAACGACATGCGAGGACAGCAAAACACAACGAAATCGAGCCGGAGCTGGATCGCTCTGGCCGCCACTTTGGCGCTAGCTAGCTTTGTTTCCGGATGCGCCCTGTTGGGCGGCAATTCAAAGACTGCGAATGATACGGGTGCCGCAAGCCAGCTGGCGAGCAACCTGGCCTCCATCGTGTTTGGCAATGTGCCGATGGGAACGACCGCGCACCAGACCGTGACGCTGACGAACCAGGGAACTTCGACAATCACGATTTCAGCGGGTTCGACTTCCAGTTCGTTATTCACGCTCAGCGGGCTCACCACGCCGGCGACTTTGGCGAAAGGCACGCAACTGACCATTACTGTGGCTTTTACGCCTACGAGCATGGGGTCGGCCTCGGGTTCCATCAGCTTGACCAGCAATGCGTCGAACTCTTCGTTGAGCATCCCAGTGACGGCAGACGTTGTCGCGGCGGCGGCGCAAATTGCCTTAAATCCGGTATCCGCCGCCTTCGGGAACGTTAACGTCGGAAGCAGCAGCACGCAGACAATCACGATTTCCAACTCGGGCGGCTCCGCCTTGTCGATATCACTGGCGACCTTCAGCGGATCGCCCGACTTCACGACGAGCGGACTGGCTGCGCCCTCGAGCGTGAACGCGAACAGCTCGATGTCCTTCAGCGTGAAGTTTGCGCCGACAACCGCCGAAGCAGCCACCGGAACCATTACGTTCACGAGCAATGCTTCCGGTTCGCCAACGACTCTTGCCCTCAGTGGAACTGGCGTCACGGTATCGCAGGCTCAGTTGAAATTGAACCCGACGGACGCGGCCTTCGGCAACGTGAACGTGGGGAGCAGCGCAACGATACCGGTGACGGTGTCGAACCCGGGGACAGCCACGCTGACGATATCGCAAGTTGGTATTACCGGCGCAGGTTTCAGCGACAGCGGATTGACCACACCGGTCAATGTCGCCGCCGGCGCTTCGACCACCCTCAATGTGAAATTTGCACCGACGACCGCCGGCAGCGCTTCCGGCAGCATTACGTTGACCAGCAATGCCAGCACTTCGCCGAACACTCTGCCTCTGTCGGGTGCGGGAATGGCGCCGGAGATTTCACTTAGTCCTTCGCCGGTCGCCTTCGGCACGGTGACCGACGGCACAACCAGCTCGAAGACGGTTACCATCTCGAATCCCGGCACGGCCACGCTGACGATCTCGAATGCGACCATCAGCGGCACCGGTTTCAGCATGAGCGGCCTGACCACCCCGTTGAGTATCGCCGCGGGCGCAAACAGAACCTTCAGCGTGAGCTTTGCGGCCACCGGCACGACCGCCGTCAGCGGCACGGTGACCTTGACCAGCAATGCGGCGGGCTCGCCGACTGCCCTCGGTCTTACAGCCACGGGAGCCACCGCTCCCACGCCGCAGATCAGCCTGACCCCGTCCAGCGTGGCTTTCGGCAGCGTGGTGGACGGCACGACGAATTCCCAGACGATCACGGTGAAGAATACCGGCAATGCGACGTTGACGATTACTTCGGCGACGCCGAGCGGGGCCGGCTACAGCGTGTCCGGCTTGACGCTGCCGCTGAATCTTGCGGCCGGCGCTTCCTCCACATTCAATGTGAACTTTGCCCCAACGGGAACGACCGCCGTCACCGGGAGCGTTTCGATCGTCAGCAACGTGGCGAATTCGCCCACCGCGATTCCTCTAACGGGCACAGGCGTTGCGGCGACATTCGTTCTGGGCGTGAGCTCGAACACTGTCAGCTTCGGAAGCGTCACCGACGGCACGACCGGCACGCAGGCCGTGACGCTGAGCAACTCCGGCAATTCCAACCTGACGATCTCTAGCGTCAGCGTTGTCGGCACGGGCTTTAGCGAGAGCGGAGTAACAGCGCAAGAGACGTTAACCCCGGGACAGAAAGTCACGCTCACCTTGACGTTCGCCCCGACGGGCACAACCACCGCCAGCGGGACTGTGACGATCGCCAGCAACGCAACCTCTTCGCCCTCCACCATCTCCGTGTCCGGGACCGGCGTGGCCGCAGTGGCGCACTTCGCCACGCTCGGCTGGACGGCCAGCACCTCCACCGTGTCCGGGTACAACCTCTACCGCTCCACAACTTCGGGTACGGGATACGCCAAGGTCAACACGACGTTGATAACGGGCTTGAGCTACACGGATAACAGCGTGGAGGGAAGTACGACTTACTACTACGTGGCCACGTCCGTGAATAGCAGCGGAGTCGAGAGCACGTACTCGAATATGGCTACCGCGAACATTCCCTAATTCACCCTCGCCCATCATCACCCTCAACCGCGGCGGAACTCTCACCCACGAGAGTTCCGCCGCGGCATTTCACGGCGATGCTTTTCGCGGCTGGCCGCTTCTACGGGCTTGGTACGGTCGCGGAAGCTTCCGGTGAAAATGCGCTCTGTACGCCGTTTTCGGCCACCGCAGCGACGACGTAGTAGTAAGTCGTCCCGCCGGAAACCGTGAAGTCCGTAAACGTGGTCAACGGGGTCGGCACTGCCGTTAAGAGCTGGTAGGGCCCGCCCGAAGTTGTGCTGCGAAACACGTTGTAGCCAGTGCCAGCTCCTCCCGAAGCCGCCCACATCAAAGAGACGAAGTGCGGCGGCGCAACGAGTCCGGAACCCGAGAGTGGAACCACAATACTTGAGTTGACGGCATCGCTGATGATCGTGGCCGATCCCGACGCCGGCCCTTCGGCCTGTGGTGTGAATTGCACGATGATGGAGACGCTGGCGCCAACGGGCAGCGCGGCGGGCAAGGTTGAAACCGTCGCCGCGAACCCGCTGCCTGCCACCAAGACTTGAGAAAGATTCACAACACCGGGCCCCACATTTTGCGCCACCAGCACCGCCTGAACCGGCGTTCCGACCGACGAATCGCCCAGACTCACCGCCGGAGAATTAAGCGTCAGCTGGCCCAGCAATGGTTGCTGACTGGTGGTTTGCTGCGTGGAGTGATTCGTGGAGGAAACGGAATTACAGCCTGAATTGCTCCCAAGAGTCGCACAGGCGAGAAGGGAAATGAGCACCGTGATCTTGCGTGTGCGAGCTAGGTCTTCACGGGCCCCGGAACGCGCGCGCCGTGCAGGCCCCGTGAACCACATGCACTTCCACTTCGCCCGGGAGAGGGATCCGAGCAGCCTCAAATTGTTTACCCGCCTGAATTAGATCGAACTCTTAAACAAACTGGACGGCACTTCGCTTGCGGATCATGCGGGGACTGGTCGGCTGACCCGGTAGAATCATACTGTCCGGACGGCCTAATTTCCACCAAATCCTTTGGCGAGAGAAAAAAAATTCGTCGCGTGGTTACGCAGCTATCTTTGGTGTACGATGCCAATTTGTTTCTGCGGGCCCGTAGCTCAGCCGGTTAGAGCGGCGGACTCATAATCCGTTGGTCCCAGGTTCGAGTCCTGGCGGGCCCACAAATTGCAGCGCTCGTGGTAGTGGCTGGTTCGCGCGGCCCCGCGCGGCTCGCCTGGCGCCCCACCGCGAATTAAACTGCCTCTTCGCAGGCAGCACTCGCCGGAGGGCACTTCGCATGGAAGAAGCACTCGCCGTTCACCGCTTACAGTTCGCCTTCACCGCGACGTTCCACTACATTTTCCCGCAGCTCACGATGGGCCTGGCCCTGCTGATTTTCATTATGAAGACGGTCGCGCTGCGAACCCACGACGACGCCTGGAATCGCGCCGCGCGCTTCTGGGCCAAGATCTTCGGTATCAGCTTCGCGCTTGGCGTGGTGACCGGCATCCCGATGGAATTTCAGTTCGGCACGAATTGGTCGGGCTTCTCCAAGGCCGCGGGTGGCGTGATCGGACAGACACTCGGCATGGAAGGCGTATTTTCCTTTTTTCTCGAGTCGAGTTTTCTCGGGCTTTTTCTCTTCGGCGAAAAACGCCTCGGCCGCGTCGGCCATTGGTTTTCCTCGTTGATGATGTTTCTCGGCTCGTGGCTTTCGGGCTATCTCATTATCGCCACCGACGCCTGGATGCAGCACCCGGTGGGCTATTTGGTGGACGCGAACGGCCAGTACGGTCTGGCCAGCTTCTGGTCGCTGCTGCTGAATCCCTGGGCGCTCCTGCAATACGCGCACAACATGCTCGGCTCGGTGCAGACCGGCTGCTTCGTCATGGCTTCCGTCGGCGCGTTCTACCTGCTCGGGCGGCGCTATGAGAAATTCGGCAAGCTTTTCGTGCGCACCGCGGTCATCGCCGGAGTGATTGCGGCCTGTCTGCAACTTTGGCCCACCGGCGACGGGCAAGGGAAAATGGTCGCGCGTTACCAGCCGCCGGCGCTTGCTGCGATGGAGGGCCTGTTCCACACGCAACAGGGAGCGCCGGTTGCCATCCTCGGCCAGCCGGACTTGAGCAAGCGCACGCTCGATAATCCGCTGATGGTGCCGCGGGCGCTCAGCTTTTTCACCTATCGCTCCTGGGCCGCGCAGGTTAGGGGCCTCGACAGCTTCTCGCAATCGGATTGGCCCGATCAGGTCGCGCTCCTTTATTTCAGCTATCACATCATGGTCGGATTGGGGACGATCTTCATCGCCATCCTGCTCATCGCCGCGTGGAAGCTTTTCCGCCACAAACTTTACGACTCGCGCGCGATGCTTTGGATCCTGATGCTGTCGCTCCCCTTGCCGTTCATTGCCAATACCGCCGGCTGGATCACCGCCGAGACGGGACGGCAGCCGTGGCTCATCTACGGGTTGATGCGCACGCCGCAAGGCGTATCGCCGGAGGTCTCCGCCGGCAATACCTGGTTCACGCTGCTGGGATTCTTCGGCACCTACACCGTTCTCGCAATTCTCTTCCTCTATCTTGTCTACCTCGAAATCGAGCATGGACCCGGGGAAGAATCTCCCGGGCCGTCGTCCTCTGTGCCGGATCAGAGCGCGGCGCAGGCCGGGGGAGGAAACTGACATGGAAACGATCTGGTTCTGCCTCGTGGCCGTGATGCTGGCCATGTACGTGGTGCTCGATGGTTTCGATTTGGGCGCCGGAATCGTGCACCTGTTGGTCGCTCGAAACGATGTGGAGCGGCGACTCGTCCTGCACTCCATCGGCCCGGTGTGGGACGGCAACGAAGTCTGGCTGCTGGCCGGTGGCGGCACGCTGTATTTCGCGTTTCCCGCGCTCTACGCTTCCAGCTTCAGCGGATTTTATCTTCCGCTGATGATGGTGCTGTGGCTGCTCATCATGCGCGGCGTTTCGGTGGAATTTCGCAATCACGTGAGCGGCGCGATCTGGGCGGCGTTCTGGGACGGCTGCTTCGCGCTCGCCAGCGTGCTGCTGGCAATTTTCTACGGTGCGGCGCTCGGGAACGTGGTGCGCGGTGTGCCGCTCGACGCGCAGGGCCACTTCTTCGTCTCGCTCTGGACGAATTTCCGCGTGGGTCCGAATCCCGGCGTCCTGGACTGGTACACCGTGATGATCGGCGTCGTGGCTCTGGCCGCGCTCACTCTCCACGGCGCGCTTTGGGTCGCGCACAAAACGGAGGGCGAACTCCAATCGCGCGCCCGCTTCCTGGCGGCCGTGGTTTGGTGGCTGGTCGCGCTGCTGACCGGCCTCATCACCTACGCCAGCTTCCGCATTCAGCCGAAGCTCTGGCCGAACTTCCCGGCGCATCCGTGGGGCGCCGTCTTTCCCGCGCTGGCCGTGGCCGGCTTGTTCGCGGCGATTTGGTTTAGCCGGAAGCGCGATGACCTGAAGGCGTTTCTCGCCTCCTGCGCGTACTTGCTGGGCATGCTGACGAGCGCGGCGTTCAGTCTGTATCCGTGGGTTCTGCCCGCAAGCACGGACGCGTCCTTCAGCCTCACGGTGCACAACGCCAAGGCGCCCGAGTACGGCTTACGAATCGGGCTCATCTGGTGGGCGATCGGCATGGCGCTCGCGACGGTCTACATCGTCTTCAATTACCGGCGATTCTCCGGCAAAGTGAAGCTGCCCGCGTCGGGCGAAGGTTACTGATCGCGGCGGAAAATCAGCGGCCCGCGCCGGCGCTGGCGCGAGGCGGGCGGATTGGGCCGGAGCCGGCTTGCGTCTGCTCAATTGCGAGCGCGATTTCGTCGAGGTCTGGAGGCGTCAGCTCGATGCGGCCGGCGTCAATCCAGCCGTCCACCTGCGCCGCGGAGCGCGCGCCGACGATCGCGCCGCTCACGCCGGGCCATGCCAGCGTCCACGCTGCGGAAATTGCGGAGACGGTTGTGCCGTGGCGCTTCGCGATAGGATGCAAGGCATCGCGCAATTGCAGGCTCCGGTTCAGGGCCGGCTGCTGGAAGTACGGCGCGCCTTTTCGCCAATCGTCGCTCGCGAGTTTTGCGACGCGCTCAGCCGTGAAGGAATCCGTGAGGATTCCCGATTGCATCGGGCTGTAAACGATCACGCCCGTGCTGTGCGCCGCGCACCAGGGAATCAATTCTTTCGCGGCGTCGCGCCGGATCAGCGAGAAGGGCGGCTGCAGCGAATCCACGTGCCGGATTTTCTCGCAGACTTCGAGCCGCGGAACGTCGAAATTCGACACGCCGATGGCGCGAAGTTTTCCTTCCTTCGCCAGGCGCGCCATCTCTCCCCACGAATCTTCGAGCGGCACGCCGCTTTCGTCCGGCCAGTGAAATTGATAGAGGTCGATGCGCTCCACCCCGAGGCGCTGGAGCGAAATCTCCACTTCTTTGCGTAGCGATTCCGGCTTCAGCACGCGCCGCGGCTTTTCGAACGGTTTGCTGCGATCGAAGATCAATCCGCCCTTGGTGAAGACGAGCGGCCGGTCCGCGGCGGGAATTTCGCGCAGCGCGCGCCCGACGACTTCTTCCGAGTGGCCCAGGCCGTACACCGCCGCGGTGTCAATCCAATTGACGCCCAGCTCGACCGCATGGCGGATGGCGGCCACCGTTTCGGCGTCGTCCTGCGGTCCCCAGCCGAACGCCCAGCCGCCGCCTCCCGCCGCCCAGCCGCCGAATCCCACCGCCGTGATGTTCATGCCGCTCTTGCCGAGCGGCCTAGTGTTCAGGCCCATGATTCGTCTCCAAAGTTAAGAGTGCGGAGCACATCGCGCTGCATCAAACGCGGGATAGCATATCGTAACTTGCGCGCGACGTACGTATTTGCGGTTCGCTATTCAGGAAGCGGGCCTAGGAACGCGGCAGCGGATCAGAGGATACCCCAAGGAGTCCCACCCTTTTGCCTGCAGGAACTACGATATGCCACCCGGAAGTGCCAGGTCAAAGGCCAGTCCACCCGCCCGATAATTCAGCTTCAAAGCTTCGTCCACCCGCCCGGGAGTTCCAATTCAAAGGCCGGGCCACCTGCCCTCTGTGCGCTGCGTAATTTTGGCAAGGAAAATATCCGAAAGTGGTTGGTCTAATTTTGACGTGGTGCGTTACTTTTTGTGCCGGTCTCGCGTAGGTACCTTGGGGGGAACGCATGAGCCAAACAACAGGCGCCATTTCTGGCGCTCGCGATATCAGCGCCGGCCAGTTGAAAGGCAGCGCCCGCGGCGCAATCATCTGCGCCGGCTTTGGTTCTGCATTTATGTATTGGTGTGTCGCATGGTCCGGAAGTCCAAGTCCGGTGTGGTTTTCGGTGGTTACGGTGCCGGCGGTCGTGTTAATGGCTTGGGCGATCCTTCGCGCTCGAGCGGTTCGCCACCTCCCGTCATCCAGCGCCGACTTGGCGCATTGGATGCGCTTCCGCAAGTTTTTCTGGATGGATTCCGGAATCGAATGGGGACTAATGGGTGTTGCGGTTTTCGTTCTCGGGCGGCTCGGCCGCCCTGACCTAATACCTCAGGCCGCTGGTGTGATCATCGGCCTGCACTTTCTCCCGTTAGCGAAAATCTTCCGCGCACCGCTCTACTACTGGACGGGTGGCATCATGGTGCTCGCCGAGCTTGGTTCGCTTCTCACACACCGTGGATACCCACGGAATATTGTCGGATGCGCGGCTGCCGGCCTGACTTTCTGGGTGACTGGCGTTGTCATCCTCAGCCGGACCTCTTCGGCCCTTGCTGCACAATCCAGATCGAGCATACCGACAAGCTGTTGATGGCGTGGTGGAGGATTCGACTCCACAAGTGTGCGTTCCGGCGGGTGGCCTTTGCGGGAGCGCTGATGGGGACGAAGGACACCTTCCGGAACAGGATCAGCGGTCGAACCAAGCGGGAATCTCATTTGAAATCTCAGATTTCAGATGGGGAAGAGCAGGGAGAACCACCACACGCAACTTCAAACGGGAATTATCCGAGAATTCCTCTTCAGGGGCCGCGCCACCCGCACGCCGCATGCTCTTAATGTTCAGAACGTGGCCGCAACGATGACAAACCAGATACCGAACATCAGCCCCACGAGCGCTACATCGAGTATTATTGGGCCGTATTCTTTACCCTTCATTCGTCTCAGAAGGAACTCGACAGCAATCAATAGCAAAACTGCTCCGGCCGAAACCCTGAATACTAGGAACACCTTGAGTGCGGTCGGTCGTGAGACATCAAGGAGAAAGACTCCGGCCATGGCAGCTAGGTTCGCTACCGCCAAAGACTTAACGCCCAAAGAGACGGCCTTCCACCTTTCCATGTCATGAACCTCCCACTGATCGGCTGGTGGCGCACCTTTCG
>Ga0209415_10008181_pt1 | contig 18164 bp, 15 predicted proteins | sample PeaSoiSIISIP2007_FD_187696 | JGI IMG/M metagenome (GOLD analysis project Ga0209415, IMG submission 187696) | Peat soil microbial communities from Weissenstadt, Germany - SII-SIP-2007 (SPAdes) (version 2) | ecosystem: Environmental > Terrestrial > Soil > Wetlands > Peat | place: Germany... | reverse complement strand
CCTGGTTCGGCGTGACCGATGGCAGCGCCTTCATCAGCCACACCTGTTCCTCGACGGCGAATCCGTCGCCGATGTGAAGCGTATAGGGCTCCGCCTTTGCGGCGATCGCCGCGACCAGTGACAGAGCAGCCACAATGAACAATATCGCCATCCTCATGCCCCCTCCCCCAGCGCGCGAAATCGACCCCTGTTGGCTCGCTGCCGCTCAAAGCAACTATCACGTCTGCGCGACGACGCGTCAATCACTCGAGCGCCAGGGAGCGTGTTGCATTAGCCATTCGGCGGAGCGGCGGGCCCGTCATCGACCAGACCCATCCCATTCCTGCCGCTCCAGATGATTGGCGAAAATTCGCGGCTCGAGTATTAGATTGTTGCCCTTGCGCGCGTGCTCGCTTTCGAACCGCGCATGCTTCTTATGGACGAGGTACCGCGATACGATCCGGGATCTGCTGCGCGAGGACGTGCGGGCGACACGGAGAGAATTGCTATGACCGGGTTCGACGGCATCGGGGCGTTGATCCGGCGCCACGGCGGGCGTGCCACGAAACCTTCGGCGGGTCGAGCGCGCAAATTCCGCTATCGCTGGGTGAGCGTCGCGTTTTGGGCGGGCCTCGTGATGCTCTGGGAGGTCGCGGCACGATCGGGAGCCATGCCGAGTTATGTCGTCGCGCCCAGCATCATCGCAATCACGGTAGTGCAGCTGGCAGCCGACGGCGAGCTGTGGACGCATGTTTCGGCAAGTCTCATCCGCGTCACCGTCGGACTCGCGATCGGCGTGACCTCGGGTACCCTCATCGGCCTTCTTGCCGGCATCAACCGACCCGTCGAGCGCTATTTCGATTCGCTGATCTCGCTCACCTACCCGGTGCCGAAGATTGCAATCCTGCCTCTGCTCATGGCGTGGCTTGGGATCGGCGACGCGTCGAAGATTGCGATTATCGTGATGGCCGTGTTCTATCCGACCTTCATCAATGCCTATTACGGCGCCAAGGGCGTGAGACAGAGCCATCTGCGCGCCGCCCAAAACATGGGCGCCTCGCCAAGGCGGATCTTTTGGCGGGTGATTTTCCCATCGGCTCTTCCGCAGATTTTAACGGGAATGCGGATCGCGATCGCTCTCTCCTTCGTCGTGCTATTCGCGGCGGAGATGATCGGGGCCAACGCAGGTCTCGGTTATCTCATCACCTATGCGGAGAACAACCTTCGCTTCGATATGATGTATGCCTCGCTCGTAACGATCGCGATCATCGGGCTCGTGGCGGATCGCGGGCTAAGGGCGGTTCGCGCTCGTCTTCTCGTCGGGCGAGAGGGAATTGCGGCGACCCCATGAACGCACGGCGCGCCATCGAGGCAGTGGAGCGGGCAGGCTGCGTTTTGAGCCTGCTGGTCGCTTGGGAGGCGATCGCTCGCTCGGGGCTTGTTTCCCCGCTTCTCATGCCGCGGCTCTCGAAAATCGGTTCCGCCTTTTGGGCCGCGGTCGAGAACGGCGACATCGTGTATCACGGCAGCTTCTCGCTCGAACGAGCGATGATCGGCTTCCTTCTCGCCGTGATCATTGGCGTGCCGCTCGGAGCCATCATGGCTCGCCTGCCGCTTTTCGAAGCGGTATTCGAGCCACTGTTCAGCTTCAGCTATCCGGTGCCGAAGATCGCGCTCTACCCCATTCTCATTTTCATTTTCGGGCTCGGCAGCGGCTCGAAGATCGTACTCGTGTTCCTCGAATGCCTCTACCCGATCACGATCAACAGCTATTTCGGGATCCGCGGCGTCCCGACCTCTCTGCTTCGCGCCGCGCAGAATATGGGAGCAAGCGGTCCGGGGCTGTTCTGGAAGGTCGCGGTTCCCGCGGCGGCGCCCGATATCTTCGCGGGCATCCGAATCGCCCTGCCGCTGGCTTTCATCGTCGTGATTCTGGCGGAAATGATCGGGGAGAGTGTCGGGTTGGGCTATTACATCTCCTATGAGTCGGCGTCATTCGATTTTGCCGGCTCGCTCGCGGGGATCGTTGCCGTCGCCATCATGGGTTTCACGCTCGATCGCGTGTTGGTGCTGCTGCGCTTTCATCTGATATTCTGGGAACGTTTCGAGCGTCCGGACCGCTAATGGTTGGAGCCCAACGCGTCGTGCGCTCAGCGCGAGAGAGTGATGGCCCTCTAGATTAGATCGCCTTTGGCTATCTTGCATGAGAACGCCGGCGGGGGCGTCGTCATCGCCGACGGTCGCATCATCGAGCTCGTGCCCCTTGGAAGCAAACCCGCAACGCCCGTGACCGAGATCTACGACGCCGGCGAACATGTGGTGCTGCCGGGCCTGATCAACACGCATCATCACTTCTATCAAACGCTGACCCGCGCCTATCGTCCGGCGCTTGACAAGGAACTCTTCGATTGGCTGCGGGCGCTCTATCCGATCTGGGGCCGGATCACCCCATTCGGGTTTCGGCTCGCGAGCCGCCTTGCCGTGGCCGAGCTGATACTATCCGGCTGTACCACCGCGGTCGATCACCATTATGTCTTTCCTGCCGGACTCGAGAATGCGATCGACATTCAAATGGAGGAGGCGCAGCACCTTGGCCTCCGCGTTCGGGCAATGACGTATTGCAGCAGCGGCAGGATTTCTTCGAGATGACTTGGGCTCGGCGTTCGTCTCAGTGGGCTGCCGCCGGTTCCGAGGACATCGAGTTAAGGGCGGCGTGTTCGCCATAGGCCGCCTCTCAGCGGGACGGTTCTTGTCGCTACCAAGATTCACGCCCGGGCGGACTTGGAAATTCAGTGCGTTGGCCTTTCGCCATATCCTGGCATGAGGCATCCGCGTGTCGCGGGGATCGCTAGGCAGCAGAAGGGACCAAAAACTCCTAGCTCCGCACTTACCGCCCGATCTGTCTTGTCAACTTTGACCGCGGATGATGACGTCGCGGTCGTCCACGGCCAAATTTGAGGGCAGCATCGCGCCTTGTGTGCTATATAGTTCGGAGTGCCATCGATCCGGCCAAAACGGATCCGGCGGTTGTATCATAACTGTGGCGGATGGAGGAACCGGAAGATGCCCGAGACCAAGCACGGCGCGCAAGCCACGGCGACGACGCCAAGGCAGGGTTCTACCGGCGAGGCGGCCAGACTTTATGCCGAACGCAGCCAGCGCATTGCCGACGCCATGGCCTTGCGCCAGCCGGACCGCGTGCCGCTCATCTACAACTCGCAGTTCTGGCTTGCCGCCTATTCCGGCATCAGCTTCCGCCAGGCCATGTACGATTACGAGGCGCTCGCCGCGGCGATCCGCAAGGTCGTGCTCGATTTCGAGCCCGATGGCTACGTATCGCCGTTCCCCGGCCTGGCGGTCGGCCCGGTCCTCGATCAGCTCGGCTATCGCGCTCTGGAGTGGCCGGGCCACGGCGTGCCCGACGATCGCCCGTATCAGTACATCGATCGGGAGTACATGACCGCCGACGACTACGACGCTTTCACCGCCGACCCCAACTGGTACATTTTCGCTCGATTCCTGCCGCGGGTCAGCGAAGCCTACGCGCCGCTCGCCAAGCTTCCCGAGTTGGCGGGCTCGACCTTCCTGCGCCAGGCCATGCAGATCCGGAAGTTCGCCGCCCCGGAGGTGGCCGCTGCGCTGCGCCGGCTCATCGCGGCCGGCGAGGAGGCGCAGCGGGCGACCGATCGCGCCATTGCCTTTGATGCCGAAATGGCGGCGCTGGGCTTTCCGCTTGGCCGGCACGCCAGCACCTCCTGCCCCTACGATTATTTCGCCGATTATCTTCGCGGATCGAAGGGCGCCATGCTCGATCTTCGCCGCCGCGGCGACAAGTTGCTGGCGGCCATGGAAAAGGTCATTCCGTTCTTGCTCGCCGACGCGATGGCGGCGGCGGATGCGAACGGCGGCAAAATCGTGTTCTTCCCGCTGCACTGGGGGCTCGGCGGCTTCATGTCGCTCGAGTACTTCAAGATCTTCTATTGGCCGCAGCTCCGCCAGATGATGATGGCCCTCGTGACCCGCGGCTATATCCCCATGGTATTCTGGGAGGGTGACTGCGCCTCACGGCTCGAGACCATCGCCGATATACCGCCCGGCACCTGCGTCTATTGCTTCGAGCAGACCGACATGTTCAAGGCGAAAGAGGTCCTCGGCAGCATCACCTGCCTGCGCGGCAATGTTCCGCCCTCTATGCTCTCCATCGGCTCGCCCGAAGAGGTGCGCGAATACTGTCGCAAGCTCATCGATGGGGTGGGTAAGGGCGGTGGCTTTCTCCTCGACGGCGCCGCCGGCATCCCGGACGAGGCGCGGCCCGAAAACGTGCGCGCCATGTACGAGACCGCGAGGACCTACGGCCGCTACAACTGACGGCGCGGCTGGGCAGGATTGGACGATCGGCGACGCTCGCGGATGCGATGACGCGTTCCGTCGCGATCTTCGGCGGCTTCAGGGGGATCTTGCGTGATGGGCGTTCCCGTACAGTGATGGCAAGCCAGGAATACGACTATATCATCGTCGGCGCCGGTTCGGCGGGCTGCGTGCTTGCGAACCGCCTCACGGTCGATCCGAAAGTCCGCGTCCTTCTTCTCGAGGCGGGGCCCGACGACAATTCACTGTTCATCCGCATGCCGGCCGGTAACTTCAAGGTCATCCCGACCGAGCGCAGCTTCAAATACATGACCGAGCCCGAGCCCGCAGCGCATGAGCGCAAGCTTTTCGTGCCGCAGGGCCGCACGCTCGGCGGCGGCAGCTCGGTCAACGCCATGGTCTACATCCGCGGGCAGAAAGAGGATTATGACGGCTGGCGCGATCTCGGCTGCCCCGGCTGGGGTTATGAGGACGTTCTGCCCTTTTTCCGCAAGGCAGAAGGCAATGGGACGCTCTCCGGCCGGTATCACGGCGCCGAGGGGCCGCTCAAGGTCAACGATCTGCGTTACCACCACCCGCTGAGCGAAGCCTTCATCCGCGCGACGCAGGAGGTTGGCGAAACCCAGAACCGGCCCATTCCCTACAACTACGACTTCAACGGCGAAAGCCAGGAAGGGGTCGGCTTCCACCAAGTGACGCAAGCGAATGGCGAGCGCGCCAGCACCGCGAGCTGTTATCTGCGCGAGGCCGAGCGCAGGCCTAATCTCGAGGTGAAGACCGGGGCGCTCACCGATCGCGTGACGATTGACGGCAAGCGCGCGACGGGGGTGTCATACCGCCTCAAGAGCGGCGCCGAGATCAAGGCGGCAGCGCGGCGTGAGGTGATCCTGGCCGCCGGGGCGCTTGCCACGCCCACCGTGCTGATGCGATCGGGCCTCGGCCCCGCGGCGCATCTCCAGCAGTATGGAATCGCGGTCGCGGTCGACAAGCCGCAAGTGGGCGCCAACTTCCAGGATCACCTCGCGGTACCGGTGTTTGGACTCTGCAAGGAGCCGGTGAGCGTTTTGGGCCAGGCAGAGGGCCTCAAGGGCCTCATGAATTTCCTGCAATGGTATTTCTTTCGCACCGGCCTGGTGACGTCGAACGTGGTCGAGGCCGGCGGCTTCTTCGACCTCGACGGCGATGGGCGATGCGACATGCAGATCGCGTTCCTGCCGATCATGCGCGGCGAACTCAACGAGCCTATGCCGTCGGTGCACGGGCTGACGGTGCAGGCCTGCCAGATCCGCCCGAAGTCGCGCGGGGAAGTCAGGCTCAAAAGCGCCGATCCTGCCGCTCCGCCCCTGTTCAAGGGTAATTACCTCTCGGATCCCGAGGACGTGGCGCAGCTGGTCCGCGCTACCCGCTTTGCGCGGCGGATCTTGAAAGCGCCCTCGCTGGCGCGAGTGCTGATCGGTGAACACCTTCCCGGGGAGCACGTGCCCGACGAGGATGCGCCGCTTGCGGAGTTTGTGCGGCAATATGCCAAGACCGTCTTTCACCCGGTGGGCACCTGCCGCATGGGGTCGGATGCCGAAGCCGTGGTTGATCCCAAACTGCGCTTCAAGGGCATAGACGGCTTGCGCGTCGCCGATGCATCGGTCATGCCGACGCTGACAAGCGGCAATACCAACGCCCCTACCATCATGATCGCCGAGCGAGCCGCCGACTTCATCGCGCGCGACGCCTGAACGAAACTAGGAAGCCTCATGCCCGCGCGCCGTCGGGTCGCGCTTGGCCGACGGGATGCTCGATGCGATCAAAGTCCATTCGGCGTCGGTCAGGTCGCTCGGATAACGCAGGCCGCAACGATCAGCGGGCGCGGCGTCTTCACATCCTGAGGATGCGCTCGGCGTTACCGTGCGCGATCTTCTCCCTGTCGCCGTCGCTGATGGAGAGCTTGTGGAAGAACTCCATGCCGGCCCTGTTGGGCTCGTAGGGCCAGTCGATCGCGAAGATGATATTGTCGGCGCCCATCGCCAGCAGCGTGCAGAGGAAGGCCGGCTCGAACCAATTACCGCTGGTGGTGACGACGAGGTTGTCGCGGATATAGTCGAGCGGCGTCTTCTTGAGGCCGCGGCGCTTGGCCGCGCGATAGGTATGGTCGTTGAGCCGATGCATTGCAAAGGGCAGCCCCTCGCCGAGATGACCCAGGATGAATTTGAGCTTCGGATAGGCGTCGAACACGCCGGCGAAAAGAATGCGCAGGAAATGGGTGGAGGTGTCGATCCCGAAGCCCCAGCCGGCGCGCGCGATCTCTTCATAGCCCTCGAAATAGGCCTTCATCGCGCCCGGATGCGGCAGCGTCGGGTGGAGATAGATCGGGACGTCGAGGGCCTGCGCGCGCTCGAAAATACCCCAGTATTTCTTGTCGTCGAGGAAGCTGCCCTGGGTGTGGCCGTGGATCATCGTGCCCTTGAAGCCCAGATCCCTAACGCAGCGCTCGAGCTCGTCGGCGGCGGCCTCGGGCGCCGCGGTCGGCAGTGCCGCGAAGCCGGCGAAGCGGGTCGGGTGCGCCTTCACGGCGGCATGGAGCCGCTCGTTGGCGTCGCGCGCCATCGGGATCGCCTCGTCGGCGCCGAATCCCTGCGCCCCGGGCGAGGTGAAGGACAGCACCTGCACGTCGACGCCATGCGCATCCATGAATTTCAGCCTCGACTCGCCGAGATCCGCGAGCTCCTTCACGATGTCATGGCCGATCTGCTCGCCGCGCGCGGTGATGTAGAAGCTGCGGAACTCGTTGGTGGACACCTTCTGGCGATAGAGCGGCGTAGAGAAATGCTCCTCGATGGCGATGATTCTCATGGTGGCGGCTCCCGTTTTGCGCTCCGGGGCATGCCGGATCAGAGCCAGGCTGTCAACCGCGACCTCTTTCTTTCGACGGCCGATGTCAACGCGTGCGATCGACGCTCCGAGGATTGTGGCCGCGCAGAATGAGGAGGATGAACGCGGCGCAGATCAAAGTCGCGTTCCCCGAGCGCAGGCTCGACTCTGCCGCTTCGGCCGCGGCCCGGCGGCGTGGCCATCAATTCCGCCGCTTCCCGGTTGCGCCGCTGCGTCGGGTGCGCTCAAATAAATCCAATGACAAAAGAAGGCTCGGGAATGGAAGCGACCCCGATTTTTCCGCTCAATGCCTGGTACGCGGCGGCCTGGAGCCATGAGGTCGGGCGGCGCGAGCCGCTGGCGCGCGGCGTGTGCAATCGGCGCATGGTCTTCTGGCGCCAGGCAAGCGGCGCGCCGGTCGCGCTCGACGATGCGTGCTGGCACCGGATGCTGCCGCTGTCGCTGGGTTCGATCGACGGCGACAATGTCGTCTGCCGCTATCACGGGCTCGCCTTCGACGGCAAGGGACGCTGCACGCGCATGCCCTCGCAAGACCGGGTGAACCCGACGGCCGGCGTGCGGGCCTATCCCGTCCTCGAACGGCACCGCTTCATCTGGGTCTGGCCGGGCGAGCCGGCTGAGGCCGATCCCGCGCTCGTTCCCGACATGCATTGGAACGACGATCCCCTTTGGGCGGGCGACGGCGAGACGATGTTCGCCAAATGCGACTATCGGTTGCTCGTCGACAATCTGATGGATTTGACGCACGAGACCTTCGTCCACGCGACCAGCATCGGCAATCCGAAGGTCGCCGAGACGCCGATGGTCACGACGCAAAGCGGCCGGATGGTGACGGCGACGCGCTGGATGTTCGACATCGACGCGCCGCCCTTCTGGCGAGCGCAGCTCGGCAAGGAAGGTAAGGTCGATCGCTGGCAGATCATCCGCTTCGAGGCGCCCTGCACCATCGTGCTCGACGTCGGCGTGGCGCCGGCGGGCACCGGCGCCCGCGAGGGCGATCGCTCGCAAGGCGTCAATGGCCGGGTGCTCAACACGATCACGCCGGAGACCGACCGGAGCTGCCTATATTTCTGGTCGCTCGTCCGCAACTATCGGATTCACGACCAGTCGCTGACGACGCAGCTTCGGGTCGCCAACGCCCGCATCTTTACCGAGGATCAGACCGTGGTCGAGGCGCAGCAGCGCGCGCTCGACGCGGCGGCGGAACGCCGGCTGCAGATTCTCAACATCGATGCCGGCTCCGCCCGCGCGCGCCGCATCATCGAGGAAATGATCGCGCAGGAGACGCAAGGCTCAACGCCGCAACATCGCGCCGGCTGACTCTCGGCGCCATCGTCACGCTGATCGAGCCGCCAAGCGAATCGGGCTTGACATGACACGAAGTGATGGCGGAGGGTAATTTCTTGGCCTGAAAACGCATCCACCGGCGGTGCAAACGCCGGTGCCTTGCGAAGCCCCGCGAAGCTCGGATGCCGCTGCGGGACTGGTCGAACAGCAACATGCGCGTCGTGCACGTCGAATCGACCGACGGTCAAGCGGCATCCTTCATCCCCACGGTTAGACGGCAGCGGCAACGATGGAGAAGTTTTATGCCTGATATTTTCAAGCCGGGAGACGAAGTTCCGGAATCGGGAATCTACCGTGTCGTCCATGACCCTGTTCACGTTGGCGCGCACGAAGTTACGGCGGTGAAAGGCGAACATTTCCCACCGTGCAATCGTTGTGGCCATCATCCACGCTTCACCTTGCAGCGGGCGGCTCATCACATTCACAAGCATGAGCACTTCCGCACATGATGTCCGACGCTCGCCCGCGCACCTCTCTTAACTATTCCGAAGATAGGAAATGTGACGCTTTCCCAACGGCGTAAAATTTCTGCTTCTTCCGCTTTGGGAAATTTTCGCAATCTTCCCCGCGGTCGTAACAAGCCTAGCCTGCACGATCCGGGTCACTACGCGCCACGCCCAACCCTCCTGCCATCCCTCGCCCCCTGCTTGCCCGGCTTGGCCGGCGACACAAGAGGGCTATTTCATCTTGCATTCACTAACGTAGGAATCCGGACGATTCGAGAAAATACGCTCGCGCATCGTATCCACCAATTCGCCGGACGGACCCTTCTCGACCTGAAAGAGATAATAATCTTGGATCGGGAAATGATTCGTGTTGAAGCGGAAATGCCCGCGAACGGAAGCGAATTTCGCCGCCTCAAGCGCCTTGCGAAACGCATCGGCTGAATCGATCCTGCCGCCGGTCGCGCGCATCGCCGCGTCGATCAGGCGCGCGCCGTCATAAGCCGTGGCGGCGAATGCCGATGGAATGCGCTTGAACTCGGCCTCGAAGCGCTCGACGAACACGCGATTCTCGGGGTTATCGAGGCTCTCGCTCCAAAAGCCGGAGTTCATGATGCCGATCGCGTCATTGCCCATGGCGGGGAGCAAGGTCTGATCCATCGTGAACGTCGTTGCGTAGAGCGGAATCTGCGCCTTCAAGCCCCACTCGGCGTATTGCCGGATGAAATTGATCCCCATGCTACCGGGGTAGAATATGAAGACGGCCTCGGGCTTGGCGGCCTGGATTGCGGAAAGCTCGGCCGCGAAGTCGAGCTGATTCATCTGCGTATAAACCTCGCCGACGATGGAGCCTTTATAGGTGCGCTTGAAGCCGTTCAGCATATCCCTGCCGGCCGCATAATTGGGCGCCAGCAGATAAACGTGTTTCAGTCCCTTTTCCTGGAGATTGGCGCCCATCGCCTCGGGCACGCTGTCGTTTTGAAACGACACGTTGAAGAAATACGGGCTGCACTCCCGCCCCGCGAGGTCGCTCGCGCCGGCGTTCAGGCTGATGAGAATGACATGCTTCGGCAAGACGACGTTCGACACAGCCAACAAGATGTTGGAGAGCACCACCCCCGTGACCAATTCGACCTTGTCCTTGTCGAGCAGCTTGCGTGCGACCTCGACGCCGACATCGGGCTTGCCCTGATCGTCGCCGGTCACGAGATCGACATCGCGGCCGCCGAATTTGCCGTGGGCATCCGTTATGCCAAGCTTGAAGCCGTCGAGCATCTCCTTTCCGGTCACGCCGTTGGGACCGGAGAGCGTGGAGATAAAGCCGATCTTGACCTTTTCCGCCGCCCCCGCCGGAAAGGCTGCAAGGGCGAACGCCGCCGAAAGCGCGCAAACCAAAAGCCTGGCCATCTTCCCCCCTTCGCGCCCGAGGGGCGGCGTCTCCGTCGTTGCATGTCCGTGTTCCCCGAGGCCGATGCCCGGATTTTTCAGCGGCTATCTTGGTGCAGCGGGCGATGCCGATGCGCCACCGTGTTCGCCGCTCGGAAGCGTCCGTTCTGCGGACATCAACGCACTTTGAATAAGTATCGGACGGATGATTCCGCTGTCAAGGCGGCGGCGCTTTCGGGCAGCGCATGAGATTTTATGTCGCAGGCCGAGCCGGCGGCCCGACGGCGGCAGGCGGAGCGAAATTTTCCGCGCCTAGCGCCTTGCGGCCGGCTGATCCGGCGGGTCCTTGACACCGGGTCGCCCGGAGAATATTCTGGTATTAGGTTATACCTATAGACCAAAGAGGCGCAGTCCGGTGAGTGATCGTGTCGACGCCGGCAGGGATGCTCTCGGCGGGCAGGGGGTGCGCTTTCAGCCGCTCGGCCGCCGCAAGGCCTATGAGGAGGTCGCCGATCGGATCCGCGCGCGCATCTTTACCGCTGCGGTGAAGACCGGAGAGCGGCTGCCGACGGAGCGGGAGCTTGCGGCGCAATTCGGCGTTAGCCGCGTCGTCGTCCGGGAGGCAATCCGCGCGCTCGAATTGAGCGGGCTGCTGGCGGTGAAAAAAGGCCCCAGGGGCGGAATCTTCATCACCGAGGATCACCAGCGCCCGATCACGGATTCCATCGCCAACCTGCTTGACCGCGGCGATGCGCGCCTCGAGAACCTGTTCGAGGTGCGCATGTTGATCGAGCCCTACGCCGCAGAGCGCGTGGCACGTATCGGCACGGCCCGGAATTTTTCGGAGCTGTCTGCGTTGGTGGAGCAGGCCAATGCCGAGCACGGTTGCGGCGCCGGCATCCGCAACCTCAACATCGAGCTGCATCGACGAATTATCCGCATGGCCCGCAACCCAGTGCTCGCCGCACTCGGTGAAACCGTTCTGATGATGCTCGCCGAGCGGCTGAAGCCGCTCGAGAGCCGGGCGCCGTCGGGCGTGGCGCTGCAGATGCACAAGAAGCTGCTGATCGCGTTCCGCAAACGGAACGCCGCGGCGGCGCGCACCATCATGGAACGGGACATCGCAGCGGTGGGACGGCGGTTCGCGCTGCTCGATGCCGGAAAGCACTCACACGCGCAAAGGGAGTAGATCATGGACGGTGGCAGGGTCAACCGCATCAACAGCTTGGGAGATTGGCTCAAGGCCGTGGAGTCGATCGGAGAGTTGAAGCGCATCGGGGCGCAGGTGGACTGGGACCTCGAGATGAGCACCATCACCTACATGGCCGGCAAGACCGTCGGCGGTCCTGCGCTCCTCTTCGAGAACATCAAGGACCATCCGGGCTCGCGATTGCTGTTTAATCCCTTCGGCAGCAGTCTCAATCGCGTAGCGGTGTCCATCCGCGAGCAGCCGACCAACGACGCGCTTAGCTTGGTGCGGGTGCTGAGCGAGAAGATGAAAAAACGGCTTGCGCCCACCGTGATCGATGCCGAGGACGCCGAGGTGAACCAGAACATCGAATCCGGCGACAAGGTGGATGTGACGAAGTTCCCGGCTCCCAAGATGTGGCCGCTGGACGGCGGACGCTATCTCGGCACCGCCGATTCTGTCGTCACGATGAACCCCGAGGATGGGCGCGTCAATCTCGGCACCTACCGCCAGATGGTTCAGGGCCCGAAGCAGGTCGGCTTCTATTCCTCGCCCGGCAAGGATGCTACGCTCGACAAGCAGCGCTGGTGGGATCGGGGGCAGCCGGCGCCGGTCGCCGCGATCTACGGGCTCGATCCATTGCTGTTCCTCGCGTCTTCCACCTCTTTCCCGAAGGACGTGTCGGAATATGAGTTCGCCGGCGGCATCAACGGTTCGCCGATCGAGGTGTTCAAGAGCGACGTCACCGGGCTCACGTTGCCAGCGCATGCCGAGATCATCGTCGAGGGATTCGCGAGCCCCGACAAAACCGCCAATGAGGGCCCCTTCGGCGAGTTCACCGGGTATTACGGGCGGCCGGGCGGTGCGACGCCTTATATCGATATCAAGACCATTCGCTATCGCAACAATCCCATCGTCACCAGCGCGCTTATGTCGGACGGCTGGTCCAATGAATGCGGTCTCATGTGGGCGATGGCCAAGGCGGCAAAAGTCTGGACCGATCTCAACGCGATGGGTGTGCCCGGAATTCGCGGCGTCTGGTCGCCGCCCGAGGCCGCGGGCTGGGGCATGACGGTGGTCTCGATCAAGCAGCAATACGCTGGCCATGCCGCGCAAGTGGGCGCGCTGGCCGCGCAGTGCATGGGCGGCGCGTACTTTACCAAATACATCGTGGTGGTGGACGATGACGTGGATCCTACCGATCTCGGCGACGTCGTCTGGGCAATGGTCACGCGCTCGCGCCCCGCGCACTCGATCGACATCCTGCGCGAGACCTGGAGCACCTACCTCGACCCGAGTCAGAACCCGCCGGAGATTCGTCCGTGGGGCTCGAAGTGCGTCATCAATGCCTGCAAGGAGTACAAGTACATCAAGACGTTTTCGCGCCGCAGTCTGCTGAAACGGGAAGTGTACGAGTCGGTCTGCGCAAGGTGGAACGAGCTCGGGTTCGGAGGCGAGCCGCCGAAGATCACGAACTTCGAGAACTTCGAGGGACAGGTGCACATCTGAGCTATCCCTGGCTCGTTCAGAGGGCGCAGCCCAGCGTCCGAGGAACTCTTGGTCATTGCGGCGATCTCACGGACTGCAGCGCCTCGCCGCTCGCCTGGTCTTTCCGGTTTTAGTTCTGGCGAGCGGGTAAGCGGCACGAAGCAGGTTGTATCCCGGGCATGGATCGGCGCAGTGCAGGCTGACTTTTGTGGAAACACTCGCGCGCACGAGGGCGAAGCCTCGCTAGCCCGTCTGAAACCGCCTTGAGGTCGTCGAGCGGCCGTCGAATGCCGCTCAGCCCGCCACAGGTGGTATCGGCCGAGCACGGACGGGATTGCTTCCGTCCCAACCGATCGATGCTTGGTAATAGCTCGTGAACATCGCTTCGACCGGCGGCGTCATTTCGATGATTTCAATCATGCCCGGTAGATTGGCCGTGGTATCGACGTAAGCGACATGGACGCCCGGCACCGGTTCGGCCGCGAAGCCGATCTCGTAGCCCTGCGCGAGGTAAGAGGCGACGGTTTCATCGAAGCGGTCCGAGGCCACACCCCAGTGATGAAAGCCATAACCTCTCCTTGCGATGATCTCGCGATAGACGGACGGGACATCATTGTGCTGCTGGATAAGTTCGACCAAAGTGCTCCCCGCGAAGCCCATCGCCAAGCTGACTTCTACCGCGGTGGGTTGGCCTCTGTAGAACTGCTTGGCGAAGGAGCCTCGCTCGCGCAGGAACCATGGCCCGACCTTCAGCTGCTCCGTGAATTGCGACATCGATTTTCGGATGTCTTCGACGATATAGGCGCTCTGGATGATGCCCTTCACCGGCTGGCCAAAGTTAAACGGTGTCATGAGCTTGCGCCTCCCGATTCGATGAATTCCGTTGCATCGACTGTTCCTGCCTGGACCACCGTCGTTTCCCTTGCCGCGAGATCCCGTGTCCGGATCTCCATGCGAGCGCTCCGCGGCCTTAGTCATTGATAATACTCGGCGTTCGCCGCGCTTTTTGCGTTGACCTAGATCAAGGCTGGCTTCAGCGATTGGTACGAGTTTAGTTTGGTTTTGCGACCGAGCTTGGACCAAGCTCGGTGGAAAGGGGCGATCATGGGTCTGGCGAAACCAACCTCCGCAGGCATTAGCGAAAGAAGGGGCGGGCGCGCCCCTGATTCGGCGACAAAGCTTGCCATGTACGAGCGAATGCTGCTAATCCGCAAAGTCGAGGAACGTCTCGTCCGGAATTTCACAGAGGGCGTGTTGCCCGGAAACGTGCACACCTATGTGGGCGAGGAAGCCGTCGCGGTCGGCGTTTGTGCGCATTTGAGCGATCGCGACTGGATCACCAGCACGCATCGCGGTCACGGTCATTTTCTTGCGAAAGGCGGCGATGCCGAGGCCCTCCTCGCCGAGATTTACGGACGGGCGGGCGTCTGCAAGGGATTTGGCGGAACGATGCATGTCGCCGACTTCTCTAAGGGCATCCTGGGCGCGAACGGCATCGTCGCCGCCGGCATTCCGATCGCAACAGGCGCTGCGCTCTCCGCCCGCCTCGACGGTGAGGGAAGGGTTGTCGCGGCGTTCTTCGGCGACGGGGCAGCCAATCGGGGCGTACTGCTGGAATCACTCAATATCGCGACGCTGTGGCGACTGCCGATCGTTTTCGTCTGTGAGAACAACGGCTACTGCGAATTCTCGCCGACCGACACCGTGACGTCCGGCGCGATCGGGGCGCGAGCGGCCGCCTTCGGCATCCCGGCCGAGACTATCGATGGCAACGACGTCGAGAGCGTGTGGTGCGCTGCCGATGCGGCGGTCGCTCGCGCGCGGCGCGGTGACGGACCGTCCTTTATCGAAGCGGAGACCTATCGGCTGCGCGGCCATGCCGAAGCCGAGGTCAACTGGCTGAGCGAGGCCTATCGCACCGAGGAAGAGGTCAAGCGCTGGAGCGAGAAGGATCCGCTGCCGCGGTACGCCCAGCGACTCTGCCGGGAAGGCGTTGCCGATACGGCGAAGCTCGCGACCATCGAGGCCGATATTGCAAAGCATGTCGAGCGCGCGGCACAGGCGGCAGCGCAGGCGCCCCTGCCTTCGCTCGAGCTCTTGGCATCTTTCCTGCCGGCCGGGTCGGAGTTTCTTGGCGGAATGGAGCATGCGTGATGGCAAAGCGGCGACTGATGCAAGCGATCAATGACGCGCTCACCGAGGAAATGACGCGCGATCCTCGGATCGTCCTCTTCGGCGAGGACGTCAAGATCAGCATGTTCGGCGACACGAAGGGGCTTCAAGCGCGCTTCGGCGCAGATCGCGTACGCAACACGCCGATCTCCGAGGAAACGCTGACAGGAATGGCGGTTGGCGCCGCCGCCGCCGGTCGTCCGGTCGTGCTTCATCTGATGTTTTCGAATTTCGCATATGCCGGTTTCGACGGCATCGCCAACCAAATGACGAAGCTGCCGTTCATGACCGGCGGACAGATCCGGCTTCCCGTCACGGTACTCTGCGGGTTCGGCGGCGGAACCTCGACGGGGGCGCAGCATTCGGATACGCCTTATCCCATGCTGATGAACTTGGGCGGTTTGAATATCGCCGTCCCGACGACGCCCGCCGATGCGAAGGGCCTGCTGAAATCGGCCATTCGGAGCGGCTACCCGACGTTCTTCCTGGAGGCGCGTACGCGAGGCGGCGAAATGGGCGAAGTGCCGGACGGCGATTACGAGACGCCGTTCGGCAGCGCGCGAATCGCTCGGCCGGGCAGCGACATCACCGTAATCGCGATCGGCGCAATGGTACGGCCGGCGCTCGAGGCAGCGGAATTCCTGGCCGAGAACGACGGGATTAATGCCGAAGTCATCGACCCCAGGACACTCGTGCCTTTCGACGAATCGGCCCTCCTCTCTTCGATTGCCAAGACGGGCCATCTTGTTATCGTCGACGAGGCGAGGGACCGCTGCAGCGCCGCGAGCCATATCGCCGCCATTGCTGCCGACAAGGGCTTTGCTTCGCTGCGCGCTTCCGTCCGCCGCGTTACTGTTCCCGACATGCCCATGCCCTATGCGCCGATCCTTGAAAAGGCGATCTATCCTGATTCGAAACGCATCGCTGCAGTCGTTAAATCAGTGCTTCGGACGAGAGGACCCATTTCCGCTAGCGCTGCGCAATGAAGGTTCAGCGCGCTTGCGCAAGGACGCGGTCGAAAAGAACAAGGTAGCGTTGCAGACGTTCATTGCCGCGCAATAGCGGACCAGGGCCTATATCTTTTCCGGCGAGGCGCAGGAGGCCGTGGAGACGATTGTCACCCAACGCAGCGGTATGCGGCTCGATGACAGGATCCTGCTCGCCCACATCGAAGGCGACATGCCGTTCTTCCAGACTAACGCGACCGGCGACAAACCGATCGGCTGGCAATCAGAAGTCGACTGGAACGAGGCCCTCAAGGGAATGCGCGATGTCAACCTCGTGAAGCCGAACGTCACCGCTGCGGAAGTCTATACCAATGCCTTCATCTCGGACCGTTACATGATCCCCAAATGCGTTCGAGCTGCTAGCTTGACCTATGTGCCCCCGGCGGCGCGGGCACCGATCGCGCCGACCGCTGACGGCAAAGGCAAAGTAGGGAGTGTCTTTCAATGTCGATTGCTGATGATGTCGTTGCTCGTATCGATCGCGATGAGCTGGTTCGTTTCGCCCTCGAGATCTGCAACATCGACAGCCCGGTGCCGTACGAGGCGGAAGTCGCCGAGCATCTTTATCAATGGCTGGCCAAGGAGGGCTTCGTCGCGCGCCGCGTCGGGCTGCTGAAGGACCGCTTCAACGTCATGGGCAAGCTGCGCGGCAGCGGCGGCGGTTACAGCCTGCTATTCAACAGCCATATGGACACCGCCGTCCCGCGCCACGACGACCTGGTGCACAAGGACTATGCCGACGACATCTATCACAAGGCTTGGGCCGATGGAGATTTGCTGTTCGGCGAAGGGATCGTCAACGACAAAGGGCCACTGGCTGCATTTATGATCGCGGCGAAGGCGATCAAGGATTCGGGCCATAAGCTGAAAGGCGATCTATTGGTGACCGGCGTGGTCGGCGAGACCAGCCGCGAGCCCTGCGACGACCTGCCGGGCGCGATCCTCGAATCGAAGGAGTTGGGTGCGCGCTTCCTCGTCACCCATGGCGGCGTTGCCGATTATGTCTTGGTTGCCGAAGGAACCGGCTTCGGCCTCGTCTGGGTCGAGGCGGGCAAGTTTTGGTTCAAGGTGACGCTGACCTCGGACCAGCCGCCCTTCTACACGCCTTATTATCCGGAGCGCACGACGCTGGCCAAAAGCCCGAACATGATCGTGGCGGCGGCGGCCGCGATCGACGCAGTCGAGAAATGGGCTGCCGATTACCAAAGACGTAATATCTACCGCTCAGCGGGCGGTACGGTGGTCCCGAAAGTGCAGGTCGGCGCCATCCGCGCCGGCGACGTCAATCGGCCGGTTCTGTGCCCCCAAATCTGCCATCTCTATCTCGATGTCCGCTCGGTGCCGGGACAGAATCCGGTCACCACCCGCGACGAAATCGCCAAGGTCCTGCACGATCTCGGCCTCAACGCCACGGTCGAGATCTACCACTACCGGCCCGGCTACGAGGCCAAGAACATCGACGGGTTCGTCGAGATGGTGAAGCGCGCGCATCGAGCTAATTTTGGCGACGACCCCAAGCCCGGCTTCGTCGAAACCTCGAGCATGTGGCGCGACCTCAACGTCTTCAACGAAGTCGGAATCCCGGCGCTGACTTACGGGCCGCGGGCGACCACCCACCAGTTCAAGCGCGCGCTGACGATCGAGAGCCTCTATCAGGCCGCCTGTGTCTACGCGCGCATCGCAATCGAGGTGTGCAACCAGAGCAAGCCGGAGGTGTGACCGACGCCGGCGGCATGCGCGAACCTTGCGCCGCACGCCGGATCCGGCCGTGAACCGAGTGCTATCCGCAAACGTTATCACGGTGACGGCCCGATTTTGCTCAGGCTGCGGCGGCCCGGCCTATTGGGCGCCGATCGCGTGGAGAGCGGCCGCATCCAGGCGGTTCCAATGCTGGGCGGCCTT